>Ga0187891_1000098_pt1 | contig 95223 bp, 95 predicted proteins | sample June2016WEW_21_4_FD_132990 | JGI IMG/M metagenome (GOLD analysis project Ga0187891, IMG submission 132990) | Peatland microbial communities from SPRUCE experiment site at the Marcell Experimental Forest, Minnesota, USA - June2016WEW_21_40 | ecosystem: Environmental > Terrestrial > Soil >... | reverse complement strand
CCACAAAACCTGAGCGCGCTGCACGCCGCGGCGCGGCGCCGTATGCGACTTGCGCAACCGCTCCAACAAATCGCGTTCGTTGGGCACTAATAGCAAGGGGGGACGATTGCATCTTCTCGGCATCCCCTAAGCATAACATGCTTTTCACCTTACTAGATATATTTCACTGAAACGATATACTAGAATTCAGGATCGAAAATCCGAGTTGATATGTCGGCGTGCAGTTTCCATCCTAAATCTCCGCGGACTCGCCTTCCGCAAGGAGAAAGGAAAGGTCGTTATGACGCCACAGAAGAGCCCGCATAAGATTGTCAGGACCAATGGCAAAGGCAAGCCTCCACTTGCTTCGCAAACGAGAAGACTAAGGTCGTCGATTGGGCAGCATTCCTCGGAGGAATCTCGCGCGGGAAAACCGTTCTAGAATACGGCGCGAACCGCACGATCTTCGTGCAGGGAGACCCTGCGGATTCCGTGTGGTATCTCCATCACGGCAGGGTGAAACTCGCGGTGACCTCCCAACAAGGCAAGGAAGCGATCGTCAGCATCCTGAGCGACAACGAGTTCTTCGGCGAGGGATGACTGGCCGGCCAGCCGTGCGCATCTCCACGGCGACGGCGGTGACGGATTGCACTCTTTACCGAATCGAGAAGGCGCTGATGGTGGGTCTGCTCCACGAGCAGCACGGTATCTCGGAATTGTTCATCGCGCATCTGCTTACCGGCAACACTCGCTTTGAAGAGGATCTGGTCGACCAGCTTTTCAACTCCAGCGAGAAGCGCCTGGCCCGGATTCTCTTATTGCTGGCGCATTTTGGCAAGGAAGGCCGAGTAGAAACTGTCCATCCTGGAATCAATCAGGAACACCTGGCCCAAATGGTCGGCACCACCCGGTCACAGGTCAGTCATTTCATGAAGAAATTCCGGTCGCTGGGCTTTATCGATTACGCGGGCAACGGCGGGTTGACGATTAACAGTCTCTTGATTCCTTGATAACTGATCACTTATTTCGCCGGCCCAAATCAATGGTCTGGTCGCCTACACGCTCATATTGTCGCTGTAATTTCCCTTGCCGTGGATAGATGGGCGGAAGTGATTTATGCCGGATACGGTCATGGAAGAACGACCTGTCTATCTAATTTCGCGCCAGCGAGAAGTACGCTGCCGGTTGTGGTATCGGGTCACGCCTTTCCGCGACGGGCTATATCGGTACTTTTTAGTTTGGACCGAGGAACTTGAGTAGTCTCCTTCTGGCGACACTCCCAATTAGTGCGCGAGGAAACCGGAATTTCCATTATCCACTTTCCGCCGACCCAAAAGACACTCCGAACCGCCGCCCGATTCTCACCGAGGCCGAGCCGCTGGGGATGGCACCCGAATGGAATGAAAAAAGGACTCCCCTTCACCAAAACCAAGTCGGGCTCCTGAACTGCCTAAAGTCGTCTGGCCGTTGTGGAATGGCGGCAAGACTGCCAACTAAGTTGTGGCGTTTCCGGGTACCCTGACCTTCGGTCTATTTGCCTGGAGTTCCCGCTCTACCTGAAGCCAGTCACCGACCTCGTCGCCTGGGTTGGTGCCTCGTTTGAGGTAGATTTCATGGCTCGGCGTCTCACGTCATCTTCCGTAATGGTCGGTTGCTTCAACACGACCTTCTGAGTTGCGGGAAGAGGAGCCCGTTGTCGTTTCGTCGCTGTGCGTCCCATATGGGGCACCCTCCATTCAATAATTTTTGGTGATAGAAATAAGGTATCTAATGCCGAATATTGAGATCATCGAGAGCGTAAGACAAATCTAATTTGAGTCCCGGGATCGAATGGCCGATGCCTCTTTAAGGAGGTAGGCACATGTGGCGACCCGGGATGGAATTAGCGGGAACGATTGTTCTTTTGGAATTACTTGCCGCGGGAGGGGTAAGAGGTGGGCAAAATCAGGGTACGGCCGGCGATCTTGCTGAGGTGGGAGTAATTAGTGCGACGGGGCCTGAGTGGCCCTCGGCCAACCCTCGAAACCTGGATAATCTCCCCCTTCCACACTTATTCAGCGAAGGAGGGGGGTATGACGGGATGGGTATTGGGATCAGAAGTCAGCCACGGGAGTCGAAGCTTATCACAAACCGACGTTCTCCGTTGTTGATAGGGCTCTACGTCTCGCAGGGTATCCTCCAGGGGCTTGACGCTCAGTCTACGATCCGGGCGCTCCACACCGGCTCAGCGCAGGAAGCAAACCCCATCGTCCGTCCCATTGCATCGCAGCCGGCGGCCCTTATTGCTTTCAAGCTGGCAATAGCCGCTGGAACTATCTACGGAATCGATAGGCTGCACAAATCTCATCCGCGGCTGGCGACGAGCATGTTGGGCGCTATCAACGGCGGGTATGCTTTTCTTGTCCAGCGCAACTATCGAAGCTTTCCCACTCGTTGACCCAACACACACTTCTTCGATCTGGGATGAACCACAGTCTTTGCAGGCTTGTTGTGGAATGATCGCCCGGCGCCCCCTCGCAGAGACTGGCGATGGTGAGACTTGCGCCACTATCGCCCCCGTGCGGGGGGCGGCAGCGAACCTCTCTACGGAGAAGGCCTTCTTGCCCGAAGCCTCCCTATCGCCGTCTCCCCGATTGCCCGGGCGCTGATGACCCTCGTAGATTCAGGAAACACGGGAAACGCCGAGTATGGCCAAGCGCTGATTTCCCGCTAGCCCCGCTGAACCAAGCTGGCCGGATACTATGGTTTGCTGGGGCTGACAGGGCCTCTCGTAGCCAATGGAATGGCGATTGCCGCCGCCGTCCCCGCTGCAATACCGCCCACCAGCCAGATGGACTCTGCTTCACTGAGCGATCCAATGTGCCAACCCACCTTGGCGACGCTTCCCGGTCCATGCCCACCGCCACTCACATTGGTTAGTTCGACTTGACTTTGTAACTGGGCATCTGATGGTTGCACCGGCGCGGTGGGGGGCAGCCCGCGGGGTACGGTCGTGGACTCGCCGGCATGCAATGAGACCTGCCCGGCAATGGCTGGATTGATGTTCTGAACTGAACACACACCTTCTACACAGTACACTTCGGTAACGTTAGGAAACGCATGGACGAGAAGCACGCTGCCTACCCCGCCGATTATTGCCGTCTGGGTTTGCACCTGAAAGCTCCCGCCGGGCTGGGTGCCTTTCGCTACCTCGGCGCGCATCAGCCCCTGTGTTAGCTCTACCTGAGTCTGCTGCGCCAGCGGGTCATGATTGATAATCCTCATGACCGAGCCAGCGCCGACGTTCAAGAAGGAACCGTCCAGAAGCTCAATCCGAACTCGGCCGGTCACCAAAGTGCGGACGACATCTTTCTCGTTGATAGCGTCGCTCAACTGCAACGGAATCTCCGCACCCCGTCCCTGCCGCTGTAGGACCCCCTCCCCGATCGCGTTCCTGACGACACCAGTTGGTCCTGCTGAGCTCGGCTCGCCTTCTGCCCTTTCTTGCGAGGGAACTCCGACCGAAGAGACCGGGATGGCTGCATATTTCCCCTCGGGTAGGATATAGTTGCCGAGCGAGTCCGACGTTCTGACAAGGAGATTCCCCTTCATGGCGCCAGCCACGGTTTCCTGCTCCTTCGACAGCGCCACCTCGAAGCGGGAGTTCCCATCTTGCGAAGGCGCAAACTGGAACTTCGAAGTGGTCACCACCAGCGTGGGTTTGCCGGCGCTCTCCGAAACCACCGCGCCCGCCAGCAACTCCGCTTGCACCTTGTCGCCATCAGCAAGAAGACGAACGGAGCTATTTCCCGCGATTTTCAGTTTCGCTCCCGACTTGAGCTCTACAAGGGCGCTTCCATGGTCGGAGGTGGCAAGTACGTCGCCACTGAGAATGGTCTCTGACTCTGGGACAGCTACCCCCCTCAAACTCGTAGCCTTGGAGTAAAGAATACGGCCAAGTTGTTGTTCTCCTGCAGACAGGGCTTCGGACGAGACCAAAAGCAGGCATCCCAGGACACTTGCAAGGAAAATCCAAGTTCGAGACTTCGCTGGCATCGTTACCTCCTCCGGGGACATTAACGATATAGCGCTTGCTCAGAATACTATCACTTTCGACCGAACCGCGACACAACAAAATTACAAATCCCTGCGGCCGTCATGGCCTTGGAATTTGCTGGACGGAATCACGGTAGGCAAACAACGAATGACTTTCCCCTGCCCTGCCCGAACATTCCTGGTGGCGTTTGGCGTGTCTACCACTAGAGGGCTTTCCGCCACCACCAACCGCTGCCTGCCAACTTCGTCCGCCACCGACTGACTGGAGAGGAGCTTGAGCAGGCGGAAGTGTTCGCAGTTCGCAGTGTAGAAACTTTGCCAGCGGCAGTTGAAGCAGAACGTTCGACTGAAGATGAATTGGAAGTCACTATTCCACCGCCAGCACCGCTCTCGGAGGTTGTGACGCAACTTATGATGTTCGGCAGTTCACTTGAAAACCTGCCCAAGCGCAAGAATTCACGGCGCACAACGGGTGCTACCATTCTCTCGAACCAACTGGGCCTGTTTTGAATAATCTGAATGCGGGATCAGCCTCACTGACGGCGGCTCGCTCGTTGTCGCCGTCCCGCGACAGGCCCACCTCCGACATTGATCCCGCCGACGATTCCGCCACGCGAAAGTGAAGGGATGAAGTCAAATAACTGTCATTAAGGTAAGCCACTGGTTTGATCAGTGAGACTCGAAGAGGTTTGACCGCTGAGCAGAGTAACATCCGCCTCCAAGGTGGCTTGATGAGAATCCGTCCTAAAGGAGGATGTCATGTCAGACCTTTATCAGACCCTATCCCGTTCCCGATGGGCAAATACCATGTCGTGTTCGTACCCAATCGGCGGCGCAAGGTGTTGTTTGGAAAGACGCGTCAGCACGTGGGGGAAATCTTCCACGCTTTGGCCCGGCAGAAAGAGTGCCAGATTCTGGAGGGGCATTTGATGCCGGATCACGTGCATATGTGTATCGCGATTCCCCCCAAATACCCGGTGGCTTCGGTGATCGGGTTTCTCAAAGGGAAGAGCGCAATCGCCGTAGCCCGACTGTGCGGCAAGGAGGGAAACTTCACGGGCGAGCATTTCTGGGCTCGTGGATATGCTGTGTCGACGGTCGGTTTCGAGTTGGAGCAAGTCCGCCAATACATCCGTGAACAGGAAGAAGCGGATGGAACCGGCGGACAGTTTTGAATCCATAACCAAGGCGCGCCTCGGCGCGACGCCTAAATTAACGGGTGACCGCCTTTGAGGCGGCCCCACTCATCAATCCGCCCGCTTTGCGGGGGGGGTCTGACTGACAAAGGACGGAGGCAAGTGTGAAGGCAATGGCAAATCGGTTTCATCCCGAAGTACCCGGTCCAGACCGGGAAGCAGGTGGAACTTGACCCTGATGACCTCACAGCGTTGAATGAGTTCCAGCACTCGATTAGGGTCAATCGACTTGGCGCAAATCATCAAGTCGGTCACCTTGTAGCGGGCACAGAGGATTTCCAGGTTTGCCGAGTTTCCCAAAACCCGGCATCCCGCCAATAGCCTTCGGTTCTTTGTCGGGTCGTCGTCCAGGAACCCAACCAGGCTCATGTGTGGGTACTGACGAATGCGCTGGGCGGTCGTCAACCCCTGCAGGCCAGCACCGAGAATCAGGACGCGGCGCGCTTCTTCGGGAAGGGGTTGGTAATGACGCTGCAGCACATAGAGCATGCGGCGCAAACTGCGCAGTCCCAGGCCGACGCCGAGGGCGAGCAAATATTCCAGGGTGATGATGCTCAACGGCACGAGGAACATGACCGCTTTCCACGAGGTTGTGGGCAGCCCCACGCGGATCATGAACAGGACCAGCGTGACGGGGGCAAGTGCCGCCGCCAGATAGGAAGCGTCGTCAAGGGTGACGTACCGCCACATCATGTCGTAAACCCCCAGGCAGCGGTTCACCACCACCCGCAAGGACGGAATGAAGGCCACGAACAACCACATCTGCCGGCGATACAAATCCGGAAACCAACCTTCGGCTTCATATCGGAAGGTATAAGCTAACCACGCCGCACCCGTGTATACTGCAAGGTCAAGCAACATCTGTGCACCACGGGTGTAAGGCCGCACTTCCCGCCCAAATATATGTAGCCCTCTGGCCGGAGACTTCCCCGGAACACAGACCAGCAGGAAGGTCATCAGCAGCAGTTTCAAGTCCAGCAGGAAGGTCAGGTTCTGCACATACTCGCAATCGAGAGAACGTTTTTGCGGGAGCAGGTCCGTGCGAAAGACCGCCTGCGGGTTGGCTTGCCGGGCACAGTAGTCAGCCTCCATGCGATGGTGAATGGAAGCATAGGAAGTTACCCCCGGCCGGACGCTCAGCAAGATGCGTTCGCCGGGATCGTCCGGATCGACCTCACTCGGTACCCGGGGCCGCGGCCCCACAAGACTCATATCGCCCCGCAGCACGTTAATGAATTGCGGCAATTCGTCCAGCTTGGTGCGCCGCAGGAAGGTGCCCACTGGGGTCAGGCGCGGATCACGTTCGACCACCACGGATGAACCGAGCGCTTCGGCTCCCTGCACCATCGTCCGAAACTTGTAGAGCGTAAACGGACGCCCGAGACCCCCGACTCGATTCTGGCGAAAGAGCACCGGTCCGCAGGAGGTCAGGCGCACCAGCAGCGCACAAAAGATCAGCAGGGGGCTTGAGATTGCCAGACCGGCAATAGACGCAGCAATATCGAAGAGACGTTTCCCCCGCCGCACATAGAGAGAGGGGCTGGCATCAGCAGAAACCGCCCCGGGCACGTCGGACTTGCCGAAATTAGTTGTGAAGGTCGCCATAGCTTTTAGGGGGATTCAGGAGTTTAGAGTATTCGGAGCTTTCGCCCGCGACGCAAAAGTATCTTCTCAGATGGGCAGATGGTCGGGCGCTTCGACGCTCGCGGCGGGAGGTCGCGCATCCACCCGTTTCGCTGCGTTCCTGGAAGTGACTTGATCTACCAGCGTCTGGACAATGCGGGCGGAGGCATGGCCATCCCAGAGCTTGGGGACATGTCCCTTCTTCCCTTCACCCCGAAGGACCTTTCTCGCTTCCTCGACCAGACGTCTGCCATTCAGTCCGACTAACAGGTTGCTACCCTCGCTTAGGGTAATAGGCCGCTCGGTGTTCTCTCGGACGGTCAGGCAAGGAATCCCCAGCGCTGTGGTTTCCTCCTGCACACCCCCGGAGTCCGTAATCATCAGCGTAGTTTCGCTCTGAAGTCTCAGAAACTGCAGGTAGCCCATCGGCGGAACGACGCGTATGCCGTTGGAAGCGTCTTGCAACGAGCCGCAGAACCCGCCTTCCACCATCTTGCTTTGTGTCCGGGGGTGGACGGGAAAGATCAGAGGGACTTCTTTCGCAATCACTTCCAACGCTGTCCAGATCACGCGAAACGTCGCCAAGTTGTCTACAGTTGAAGGCCTATGGAGGGTCACCAATCCATACGGACCCGTCAAGTCGACGCGGGATTTGCCCCGCGCTTCGAGTTCATGGGGGATCGGAAAGTGCTTCGCCCGGGGGAGGAAGCGTTGCAGGGCGTCAATCATGACATTGCCGACCAGAAAGATTCTCTCCTCGGGTCGGCCTTCTCTTAGCAGGTTCTCCACGCCGCTGGGCTCCGTGACGAAAAGAAAATCCGATATGGCATCGGTGAGAACGCGGTTGACCTCTTCCGGCATCGTTCGGTCAAAGCTCCTCAATCCTGCTTCCACATGCGCGAGGGGTAGGCCCATCTTTACTGCGGTGATGGCCGCGGACAGGGTGGAATTGACGTCCCCAACCACAACCACGACGTCGGGTTGCGTCTTCTCCATCACCCGCTCCAGTCGCAGTATGATTTCGGCTATCTGCGCGACCGCTGTGCCGGAGCCCACTCCCAGGTTCAGGTGCGGCGCGGGGATTTGGAGGTCATCGAAGAAAGCCTTGGACATCTCATAATCATAGTGTTGCCCGGTATGGACCAGGATTGCTTCCATCTCGGGATGACGGCTCATTTCGTCCAGGAGAGGTGCAACCTTGACGAAATTGGGTCGCGTTCCAACCACCGTGAGAATGCGCATTAGCGTTGTACCTAAGTCATCCGCTGGATTGAGATTCTGTCAGGGCTTGCCGCAGAGAGACCTCGCAGTCCGAGGGTTCAATGAACCGCCAATCCCGGCCTTCGATCTTCCCCACTCTCCTCCGCCGGGATCGCCAAAGGGCGAGCGCCACCGCCGAGCAATGACTCGCGAATCCGGAACGTCGCCAGGGTCGTTGCCCAGAGGCTCTTAAAAGGTATCGGGGTAGGCGCTTTCCCGGCAACGGCGTCGACGAAACACCTCACTTCTTCTTCGTGCCCTTTGTCCTGTTGAAACAGGGACTTGCTGTGGCGCTGGTTCGAATGATGGAAGTAGGACTTTCGGAAGTCTTCACAAACCGCAGTGCGGCCCCGGCCGAAGACCTCCAACCGTTCTTTGGGAACACTCGCGTCACCGGACGCCAGGTACAGGATTTCTCCCTTCGAGCCGTCTGCCAGGGACACCTGAATGTGGACATTGCTTTCGTCCGCGCCCTCGCCGATCGCCCAGGCTTCTACTACGATGGGTAGCGCCTCACTTAGAAATGCGAACAAATCCACAAAGTGGCAGACCTCGCTGATCACGCGCCCGTGGCCCTGTTCAGGATCCTGCACCCAGTGTCCTTCCGGCAGGCGCCCCGCATTGACCCGATAAAGAAAAGAAAGTGGCCCGCGACCGGTGCTGAAAAAATCCTTGCACTGCCTTGCAAAAGGCGAAAAGCGGCGATTGAAACCTGCGCAGAGGATCCGGTCCGAGCGCGCGTAGAGTCTCGAGATTTCATCCAGCTCCTGTTCGTTCACGCACAAAGGCTTCTCGACGAAGACGTGCTTTCCACTTTCGAGGGCCGCCAAAACCATCGGACCGTGCAAGTGGTGTCGCGTGCCGATGAACACGGCATCAATGTTCGGATCGTGCAGTACCGCCAAGGCGTCGGTCGTGCAGTATTGGAACCCGAAGCTTTTCCCCACCCGGCTGGCGGAGAGGCCCGTGGCATTGGCCAGGCCAATCATTTCAAGGTTGTCGAGCTTCCGCAATGCCGGAAGCAGTTTCGCGCGGCTGAAGCTGCCCGCTCCAATCCAGCCGATTCTGATCTTGCCAGGTCTGGGACTGGTGACCGTTCTTTCAGAAGGGGGGGGACGAAGTTCCAGGCGCCGGGAAGACGCTCCGAGCCTGGAATAGTCAATCAGAATGGCCATGTATTTCTCTGGCCGTTTTCCGGTGAGCAGTTCGTAAGCTTCGGGGGCCCGGGCAATCTCAAAACGATGGGTGACCAGGCGGGTGAGGTCAATCTTCCTGGCCGCCACCAGGTCCAGGAAGGCCTGCATGTTTCTCTTTTCCGTCCAGCGCACGTAACCCCGCGGGTAATCAATCCCTTTCTCCTCGTAGGCCGGGTCATAACGGCCGGGACCGTACGAGCGCGAGTACCGCACCTGCAGTTCCTTCTGGTAGTAATGCTCCCGGGGCACATCGACGCGAACGTCCCCCACGACAACTACGACACCCCGGTCGCGAGCGATCTGCCCGGCCAGGTCGATGGGCTGGTTGGACTTCGTCGCCGCGGTGATAATGACCGCGTCCGCGCCCCCCGCCCTGGGCAGGGCATCTTGGGAGATAAACTCGGAATTCAGAAAGGCAAAGGCCACGCCCAATTTCCGCGCCAGTTCCACGCGGTCGGGATCGGGATCGACTCCCCACACCGTACACCCCGCGGCCTGCAGAATTTGTGCGGTAACCAGGCCCACCAATCCCAGGCCCAGCACCGCCACGTGTTCGCCGATCTTCACCTCCGCCACGCGCACGCCCTGAAGCGCGATCGAACCCAGCGCCACGAAGGACGCGGAATCGTAGTCCACGTTTTCCGGAATTTGCACGCACAGGTTCCTGGGAACCCAGATCAATTCGGCGTGACTGGCGTAACCCAAGCCTGCGCACGCCACGCGCTGACCGACCTGAAACTCCTGCGCACCCTCTCCTACCTCCAGGATTTCCCCTGCCGCGCTGTAGCCCAGGGCCACCGCCCGGTCCAGCTTGGCGCGTACGGTGGCCACGACGCTCGAGACCCCGGTGGTTCGCAGGCGCTGGAACAGACTCTTCACCAAGTCAGGACGTTCCAGCGCCTTGCCCAGCAGGCTCATGCCGCCCAGTTTCACGGTGGCGCGTTCCGTCCCCGAGCTGATCAGTGAGGCCACAGTTCTTACCAGAACACCGCCCGGCTGACACCCGGGGGCGGGTACCTCCTCCACCGCAATTGCGTGCGTCCGCAGATCCTGCAAGAGTTGTTTCATGGTTTTTCCGCTCGGGGGTCGCGATCACTCCGGGAGAGCTGGGCCGCGCTGTCCCGTCGCACCAGACTGCAGTCCCTTTTCATGACGGGGTCCAATAGCGGAGGGCTTGAACGCTGGCCCCTGGTTTGTCACTCCTTAATTCTGAATCCTGCTCTTTCCGGGAACGCCGGCGGCTCCGCGACGGCCAGAAGCTTTCGACGAGCGCACAATTCGTTCAGCAGGTTTAGGTATTTAGCGGCTTGCGTCGGGCGCAGGTATTTTTCCAGCACCGCCTGTCTTCCGTTTCGGCCCATGACCTGGCAGAGCGACGGTTCATTCCGCAGCTTGAGAATTGCCGCCACCATTGCCTCGGGGTCTTCAGGCCGTATGGCCAATCCGGCGTGGCTCGCGAGAAGAATCTCCTTCGCTTCTCCCTCGACGCCCAGGATCGTCGGCTTCCCCGCTGCCATCGCCTCGAACATTTTGGAGGGAATGGCGGTTTTGAACACTTCCTTGTTCCGTAACGGGACCAAGCAGGCATCCACAGCCGCCAGAAAGGCAGGGATTCTCTCCCGAGGCTGTTTTTCCAAAAGTCGCACGTTTGAGAGTCGCAATCCTTCGACGAGCTGACAGATCTGCGCGCGCTCGGCGCCGGCGCCCATGAGGAGGAACACGATATCCTCACAGCCTCTCAACCGTTCGGCAGCCTGGAGCAGAGTCTCCAGGCCGTGGGCCATGCCAAGGGTCCCGGCGTAAAGAAGAGCGAATTCATCACGGAGCCCCAACTCCTTCCGCAATTGGAGTCGGGCCAACTTGGCGTTCCCGGAGTTGGGATCCAAGCAGAAATCCTCCTCAATGCCGTTCCGGATTACCGAGATTCTTCTCTCTTCCACGCCCTGATGGATCAAGTGCCGACGCTTCCATTCACCATCCACGACAATATGCGTGGCATGCCGATAGAGGAAATTGGCGACCTTCCCCACGCTTCGGTACAGCAGGGAGTCGGCGGTGGCCTGTCCCACTCCCACGAGCGACTCTGGCCAGAGATCCCTCACCTCAAACACCCAAGGTTGGAACCGCAGGGCTCCCACTACCCACCCCGCCACCCCGACCAGAATCTGGGGCGAGGTGGCGATGACCACGCCATTCCGTGGGGCCACGCAAGGTCCTGCCACGGCGGCGGAAAGGGCAAAGGAAGTGAAATTGACGCCTCGGCCCCACAGCTTCCGGTTGGCGGAAGGGTAGAGCCACGTCCGGTAAATCTTGACTCCCTCCCGTTCCTCGCGGACGAACCCGTGCCGCCAGAGCTTTCTGTACTCCGCGTGCAAGACCCCCTCGGGATGATTAGGGAAACCTGTTAGGACCCTGGCTTCCGCGCCAGCCCGAACCCACTCGCGGGTAAAACAGTCCACACGTGCCGCGGGAGCACAAGCTTCGGGCGGATAGTATTGAGAAACATAAAGGACTTGCATCGGGCAAACCTTCTTTTTTCAGCAGAGCGGAATCTTGTGGCCGTCGATTTCGATAGAATTCCCAGACCAGTCCACAGCGATGTGGGGAAGAGAGGTACCCACCGGCGTAAAGGCATGAATCATCCCCGTGGGAATTGTGCCTTGCCATGCCCAACGAAGTGCCGTGGAAGGTTGGCGGTTTCCAAATTGCTCTGAATACCAGCTTTTGAGAAGGTCAAACTGGCCGGCGCCGTAAGTCGCGAGCAAATAGGACTGATGGGCAAATTCCACCGTCCAGCGGTGAAGGGGCACGCCGAAGCTGGTTTCCATGGCGTCTTCCAGTGTCTCGATGCGGACCCTGGGATGGAAGTGCAGGAAAGACTCGACGCGATGAGTTCCATTGCCTCTCAGCAGGTCGGCGACAATCCAGGTATCGGGTGCTCGCAACAGGATGTCGCGCGCGTGAACCACGCCTAGATGCCGATAGGCATCGTGTTCGCCACTAACAGAAGGGAAGGCCCCGTTGCGATCTCCCCGTATTTGACCCACGCGCGGACGCCGGCCCACACGGAAGCTCCCCCAGGTCTCAGCCTGCTCCTCACCGTCGATGCGGAGGGTGTTGTGCGCGGACGTAGACCGCTCGTGGTAACGCTCCGGCCCCGGCTCGTAGGTGCTGACGCCGGTGTCAACCACTACCCGCTGACCCTGGAGGGAAAGTTCATAACTCAACACGTCGCAGTGGCCGTGGCCCGGCTGATAGTCCGGCCCCAAGGGGCCGCAGTCGAAGATCAGGGTGCTCAGTGACTCGGGGCTCCGGATGACACCGTATCCTGTATCCGGGAACACCGTTACCTGGGACATGCTCTCGACGACCTTGGTATCAGGCGCCTCCGCCAAGGCCATCAACTCAGCGGGTGAACGCGCTCCGCCCAGAACGGAGTCGTTGAAAAGCGGGATCTCTCCGTCAGGATGGAGGATTCCGCTCAAGAATTGCACCATTGACCGTATCTTCTCGGGCAGCAGGTCAGAGCAAGAAAGCCTCTTCTCCGTGGCTGCACACAAGAGCCGGATTTCAGCCAAGTCTTCGAGGACCTGCGAGTGATACATCGGTGACCGTTCGAAGTGCCCGCCATCAGGGAGAATCTGCTCATTCAGTTCCTGCTCCAGCAGCGCTTCTCCTTTTGCCCACCATCGGGTACTGCGAGGGGTTTCCAGCAAGGCTCCGGCGAATAGCAGTGCCTTGATGTTCTTCAGAAGGTGATTTCCCAGCAGATCTTTTTCGAGCCGGTGTTCGAGGGTTGCCACTTGGACGCCCAGGCTCTCCAGCAAGGTGCTAATCCTTCCCTCCTCTTCCAACAACTCCAGCGAGCGTCCGTGCCGCGCAAGAAACTTCAGCCAATTGACAATTCGAACCGATAAGGCGTAAGGCTCCCACCCGACTTCGCTTCCTTCCGTGTTGTGTCTGCACCAGTCCAGCGCGATTTCGAGAGTTGCATGCAGCATCGGATTTTCATCAGGCAGCGCGAAAGCGACGTTCAAGAAATCGCAGTAGTTGAGATGATAGAGCCACAGCTTCGCATGCCGACGGTCGTTCCAGGGGATTGCGCCGTTGCTCGCGACAGTCTGGTTCAGGAAGGTGAATTCGCGCGCCGCTACCATTTTGGGCGAGGCTTCCGGCTGCCAGTCAATGAACCGCCCTCGCCCCAGAACCTCGCGCAGTCTCACGGGCCCCTTGATATTGGCCGGCGAGTGCGACCGCGGCAGCACTCGCCTCAGCGCCAAGTAGCCAAGTTGCGACCAGCGCAGGTGACGCAGGGTTCGCCAGTACGTCGCCGCAGTGGGTGCTCTCATACCGGTGGCAGTGCCGGCGTTTCCGGCGCCCTCAGCGGTTTCAGTTTCGAGTCGGGGTGTTGGGACTATTGTGGACAAAGGGCTAATCCCCGCTAATGGGGGCAAAAGGGTGGCACAAGTCCGAGCGACATTTTGTCGTTACCGCCTCGAATCTCCCTCGCCACGGCCTCGTAGCGGCGAGTTTACCTCGCCATGTCCTCGTAGCGGCCAGTTTACCTCGCCATACGGCGGCGTAAAGCCGCCTCTACAGATTCCCCTTCGCCACGTTGCCGCCACGACAATTTGTCCGACCCCGCCTGTTCCCTCTCTAGGTTTTAGTCTTGGCGATGGTACTTGAAGCCGCACCGACAAATTGTCCCTCGGCCCCCGTTCCCGCTCGTTTGACGGCCAAGAGGATCAAGGGCGTTTTGGACTGTTCTCGCCAGGCATATTCAGAGAAATCTTTCTCATCCCAGGCGGCGAAGCCCGCCGCGTTCAAGAGGGATTCCCACTGGTGGCCGACGAAGCGGTTGCGCGACAGCCGGAGGTAGGTGGCATAGGAGTCGATCCGCTGCACTCGGCGCAGCAGGGGCGGCAGGCGGTGGTGCAGGCGCATCGACTGGAGCCAAGCCTCGACTTTGCGCACCCCATTACCCGGATTGGGAACGCTCAGCAGCAAGCTTCCCCCGGGTCGTAGGACCCTGGCCAGCTCCGCCGCCACGCGCGGCACGTCCCCGAGGTATTCAAACACGCTGGAGGCGACCATGCCGTCGAAACTGTTGTCGGCGAAGGGAAGAACTTCCCAATCGGGCTCGAGCCTTACCCATTGCACCGCGCTTCCCGGGTGACTGCTCCGCGCCACCTCGATCATTTCTTCCGCCAAGTCGCACGCGGTTACGGCGTAGCCCTTTTGCCCCAGGGCCGCCGCGATCTCCCCCGTCCCACAGCCCAGGTCCAGGATGTTACTGCCGCCAGGACACATCGCGGATAGCCGCTCCGTGAATTGTTCCACGCGCGAGTCAAGCTTCCCTCTCGGACCGTACTTACCCTGCCAGCGGCGCGCCTCGTGGTTGAATAGCGTCCGAACGTCGTTAGCCGACGGCGGCTCAATGGATCGCTTTCCTATCAAGCCAAAAGTCCGCGACTCCGGAGGGCCTGCAGTCTCCCTCGCAGGTGATCCCTCCCTGAGCCTCGCCGTACCCTGCCGCATTTGTCGTTCGATAATCTTCACGTCGGTCAGAAACCTTACCCAGAAGCTCCAGAACACTTGGTACATGAACCCTTGACGGCCGTCGAGAAACCCTCCCTTGATAATATAGTTTCGTAAGAAAAACAGGAAAGGGCGGACAAGCAAGGGCAACCGATTCCACACATTTTGTTTGATCCATCGGTTCCTCTCGGGTTCTTTCCCCCAGAAGCGAGCCTTAATCGTCCCCTGATATCCTCCGTGGAGCTTTTCCTGAAGGTACTCTTCCACCTCAAGGTCCGTATATCGGTTGTGTTTTGAAATCCAGTCGGAGAAAGGTCGCTGATCCTTATGGTCAAATGGTTGGCGCAGGTAGCCTGAATTGCCCTCCAGGATGACGTGCTCGTTTATCGGCCGATTTTCAACCCTGGCGCGGCCGCGCCTGAACAACCTTAAAAGCCAACTGGCATCCAAGCCGCCATGCTTGAGGTAATGGCCAAGAAAGAAGAATCGCCGTTTGATGTAATAGCCGGCAGGGTCTTGACGGTTGTCCGCGACGACCTGCGCTATTTCTTCCGCCAGAGCTTGCGGGATTAGCTCGTCGGCATCAAGCATCAGAATCCAGTCATGCGAGAAAGGCAAGTTATCGAGCGCCCAGTTACGCTGCTGCGGGTAGCCTTCAAAGGGATGCGAATAAACATGAGCCCCCATTGCTTCGGCAATCTCCACCGTACGGTCCGGGCTCAAAGAATCAATCACGAAAACCTGTTCGGCCCAGCCGACGCTCTGAAGGCAAGCCGCGATATTAGCTTCCTCATCCCGGGTAAGGATGATGACGCTTAAGGGCACGGGCAACCGGCCTAAACGGTTTGGACTATGCGACATGCCGCGCTGGTTTGCACTCCTCGGAGGTTTTTGGCCTAATTCGACAGGCAATGTCCAGTATTGTCCGAACATGCCTATCCCACCGGAATTTGCTGCGTGCTTCTTCCTGCCCTGCGATGCACAACTGCCGTCGGAGGGAGGCGTCTGCCGCCACACGGCGAACCTGCCGAGCCAAATCCTCCGGATCCAGTGCATTAAAATAGACCGCCGCTCCGCCACAAATCTCCCTGTTTACCGGTGTGTCGGAAGCGACAATCGGCAAGCCATAGGACATCGCCTCGGCCAAGGGGAAGCCAAATGATTCGGTTAGGGACGCAAATACGAAGATGTCAGAACCGAGGTACAAATTCTCCATTTGTTCTTTCGGCAAGGGGCTAAGGAACCGTACCCATGGGGAGATTCCTGGCTCTTGAGAGAGCTTAATGTCTTCCCCATGTGTGACTGTCCAAGCTGCCCCTTCCCAAGTGGGGTCTACGGTTGTTTGCAGCAGGAATTTTCCCGCGCCATCATTATTGAGGAGCGGAATTGCTTTCAGGAGCGTATTCAGATTTTTGTGTTCCGCGTAAAGCGATACGTAGAGCAGTTTGCACAAATTGCCAGCGTTGCTTCGCCCAGTCGTTGACCGCGAAGGGGCGTCGCGCTGCGAGGGCCCTGGTTGTTCAACCCCATAAGGATTAACGAGTGCCTTAAGCGGCGGGACATCGACAAAATCCCGCAGTTCATCCAGCATGGCCTGCGTCGGAGTCATCACGACATCGGCACTTCGCACGCTCCGGCAGATAAGCCAGCGGCGTAATGTGTGTGCCAAGCGCCAACTATAAGTGTGCTTCGGTACCATAAGCCGCTGGTATATTTTCGAAAAATATAGGCGTCCCTCGACTAGAAGTAGCTGACGGAACGGACAGTGGAGCATCCCGAGGTTACCCGTTGCGTAGACAAGGTCGGGCTTCTCTTGCCTCAAGAGCTTCCTGAGACTTACCTGCTCCCACCATAGCCTCGCGATCGGGGTCATTCCCGTGCTCGGCACGCCCACCAGCCTTACGCCCGTAGGAAACGGTGGCAATCTGGCAATGGTTTCGGAAGGTAGCAGGACGACAAATTCACAATCAGGTGCTATGGTGGCGGCAAGGCGCACAAAATCACAGATGTAGGTCAATGCGCCGCCCATTTTCGCCGACGCTGCTTTGATGACAACTTTCATACTAACTTCTTGCCCCCTTGCCTGACAGCACCTCGCGGTAGAGAGCCGCATACTGTGCAGCGATGGTGTCCGCGCGAAACCGCTTCACGTTCTCGAAGCCCTGCACAATAAGTTGGTTGCGGTAGACCGCGTCGTTGATGACCCGCAGGACCCCCTGCCGGATGGAAGAGCAATCAAACGGGTCCACCAGGCAAGCCGCCGAACCGGCAACTTCCGGCATTGAGCAGATATTGCTCGTCACCACGGGTCGGCCCGTGGCGTTGCCCTCGACAATGGGCATCCCGAAGCCCTCATAGGTGGAAGCAAACACCACCATGTCGCAGTCACGATAGCGCTGGAGAAGGGCCTGGTCCGACAGACCCCATTGCTCGGTGTACGAAACAGCGTTGTGTTCCAGCGCCTGGCGCTGGCGTTCCGTCAGCCGGCCAATGATGTCCAGCCGGCAGGGGATTCCGCGGATTGCCTCGGCAACGCGACAGATGTTCTTGTTTTGCTCTGATGCTCCGACTTGCAGAAGAACGGGCCTCTCGGCATTGAACGGCCTTGGGCACGGGGCGAAGCCATCGGGGACGGGACAATGAATTACGCGCACCATTTCGGGGGCGCAGCGCGTGTAACGCAACACCTCTTCCCGGGTGAATTCAGAAATAACTGCAATGGCTGCTACCCGCCTTGCGGGGAACCTGTACCACCACAAGACTGTGGCAAGATACTTGAGCCCCTTTAAGAATCGGGGGCCGACGCAGTCGGTAATTGTGAGGATGGTTTTCCGCTTGGCCAATGCCAGCGCGAGGTAGTGCACGTCTCCCGTAATGTGGTTGATATCACCCTGATGGAATGGCGCCTCAACGAGGTTGAGCAACCGCGGCACAACGCCCCGGCTTTCAAACCGGCAGGTCCAAGCCGCCACAGCCATGTCCGAAGGCAAAGCCTGTCGAACGGCATCGAATACCCTCTCTAAGCTGAAGCACCCGCCGTACGGCTTGCGCCGGTAGTGTATGACGCGTAGTACGTCCCCGCGTTCCACATTCCTCAAACGGTTTGTCACTGTAGTACGAAATGGACGCTTTCTGGCCCAAGCAGATCCGCAAATGCTGACGTGAAGGAGTAGGGGTTCCGGGCGATTCCACCCCGCGTGTAGATGTTAGTACCAAGGACAGGAATTTTCACGGGTGTCCCGCGGCCGAGGGAGGCGATAAGAGGGAGGGGCCCTTATATGTTTCGCTGAGTTTACGCCCCCATTTGTTCTTAACACCGTATCTCGAGTATCGACCGGCGAGGGAGTTCAAGACACTCACTGGGAGCGAGCCGCCGGGCAGCGGCCTGAAAGCCAAGAAGAAGGCCACATTCCAAACCAAGCAACATGCGAGAAGAAGATGTGCCCGCCTAATGCCGCTCATGTCCAACTCGATCATGGCAAGAAGCAACACTGCGGCGGTTAAGAAGTTCAGGTAGGGCGCGTCGGACATATAAATAAGCATGAGGAAGCAAGCGCCAGGGGTAATCCACAGCCACAGCAATTGCACCCGTGGGTCTCGAAGCCTGCCCAGACTCTTCATCACCGGGTACGCGAGAAGCCAAAACGCCGTGGCAAGAGGCACCTGGAATCGGGCGACGTTAGCCATCGAGCGGTAAGTAACGCCATTCTTCATGGGCGAGACCACTGTCGTGATGTTGGCAAGATACGCAATAAAGTATCCCATTCCGTAGGATGACCGATAGCCCAGCAGCGTGGGCACCAGCCAACCCAGACACAGCAACACTGCTACCGAGAACGCGATAGCAGCCTGCCTCCGTGGGGCGTATCGCACCAAATAGTAGACGAACATCACGCCCAGGAAAGCCCCATCGGAGGGGCGGAAACCAGCTCCGATCGCAAATGCCAATGATGCCCCAAGGAGGTAAGCCATGCGGGGCTCTTTCAAGTGGAGGATGAGCAGTAAGAAAAGCAGTACGGGGAAGAAGAGCTGGGAGGCGTAAGTGCTATGCACGTTTCCGGAGAACCAAGCATAGAATATGGCGGCATACACGGCACAACCTAGTTTGGCGATACCCGCCCTGACGAGCAATCGGGCGGCATAATAAAAAACTAGGACCCCGGCCGCCGAGAACCCCCAATTCATCAAACTGATGCCTCTTTCGGGATTAGCAAAGAGGCCTGCCGCTCGGTTGAAAAGCCAATATCCCGGGGGGGCATGCGTTATGAAGATGTGTGCTTGGGCAGCAAGTACGTGCGCCGGACCATCACCAAAATAGACGGGTCCCGTGGTAAGGATTCTCGAGACCAGGACCAGAAGTGCAACCAGCCAAGGATAGTAGTCGAACTTCCGTCCAGTATTGTCCATTACCCCCCCTCACTTTCGCTCCGCGGAGTGGCATACTCCGGAAATGCCCCTCCGAGGCCCATAGATTAGCAGACGCAAAACATAGAAGATGGCCACCTGTTTGATAAGACCCGTCCACATTGAAAATACGTCCCCTTCATACCCGAAGCCCAGGAGGAAAACGGCGGTGTATACGAACAACTCCCGTGGTTCCACTTCACCGCTCACGCGGTTCGTGGACCACTGGGCAACGATGCCCAGGATAAACATCCCGACGGGGATTCCCAACAAGCCGAACTGGATGTATAAGTCACCGGGATAAGTAACCGCGGTGGCGCTGGTGCCAGGCCCCCCGTTCAGAGCGATGGTAAACCATCCAGCTTCCTGGAGAGTCGGTTTGGACGGCCACAGGAACCGCGGAACGAAGGGATAAAACGGAAGCATCCACCAGTGTACGTCGCCTTTCACCATGTCCGCCTGTTCACCCAGTGTGAGCACGTCGGCAACGCTCGTGAGCAGGTCTAGGCGCGCGAGCGTACTGTCCAGCCCATGGCGCAAGCGATCTCCTTCGGTGGACTCCTCTTCCCCCGTTTTGCTGAAGGCTATTCGGCCGGCTTCCACCGCCCCTCCAAAGCTTGTAACCTCCGCGCCCCCTTCACGCACTACCGAGCGATAGGCGATGGAGACAGGATAGATAAGCACCAGTGCGAAGAACAGAAAGACAAACCACCGCAGGTTCAGTTTTTTCAAAACAAACGAGGAGACAAGCCCCACCACAAGAAAGTTCTGAAGCACCAAGCTCTTCATCCCGGAGATCAAACCCCAGAGGATTTCCGTGGAGAGGACTACCACGAAAAGCATCCTCCACACCGGATCATGGCGGCGGCGATACCTTTCGATGGTGGCGACAATGAGGGCTAGAGGTCCGAATTGCGAAATGTTGTTCAGCACCTGCATTGAAGCAAGATTCTCCCAATACTTATCCCCACTCGCTGCGTACGCAAACAGGTGGCTTTTTAAGAGGTAGACCTTGGTGACGAAACCGACGGCATACAGTGCCCCACACGCTAACAGCAAGCCTGCCTTACGCGACTTAGGCACAACGCTTTGTGTGTCCGGGCCTGGGGAAACCCGGCCGCCCGCTTTGCGCTGTGCCAGTTCAGAACCCATCCAAAACGCCATCATGCCCAATATGACATAGGCGAGTGCCTGGACCAGTTCTTGCCCGTTTGCTGATAAATTGTGTTCGATTTGTGTTGAGTCAATGAAGTTGCGCAGGGGGGCCAGCCCGAACTGGAGGAAAAACATGATAGTTATGTAAACCGGGAGTTCAAAGAGTTGCAGTTTGGCACGTCGAATTCTCGCCATTACAAATGCAGCGGAGGAAACACCATAGAGGCCAAGCAAACCCAGATACCTTTGGAGCTGAAGTCCCTGGCCGCCAAGGATGAAACTTGTTCCCCAGATGAGTGCACTCAGAGCAAGGCCCAGCAAGACCATGAGGTGGAGCGGACTAAGCACCGACGGCGGCGCACGCCGTATTGCAATGCCTTGGATTGTCAAATTGTCTGTGCTAATGTGGTTGACTCCTTTTGAAAACCCCGCCTGCCGCTACGAGAGGATTCAACTTTGATCTTATGGAGCGCTGGTTCGAGATACCTCAGGGCGCCGCAGACTCCCCGGCCTTGACAAGGTTCTGAGTTTGTAGCCCCAGGATTTCAAACATCTTTTCCAGCCTTCTTTCGTAGGTGTGTTCGCGATGAGCGCGGGCATAGGCGCGGTCAGCAATCTCCCGCCGTTCCTTGGGATGGGCAAGGTAATAATCGACTTTCGCCTTCAATTCCTGTCGTGTTCTAAATGTCACAATTTCTTTCTCCGGCTCAAACAGGTCGGCAAGCGCCGGCCTCCAATCGGCGATCTGGAAAGCCCCGCAGCCGGCGGCCTCGAATAATCGGCAATTGACTCCCTCAATCTCCCCATAGTGCATGGTGTTAAGGACAATTTTGGCTGCGTTGAACGCCTTGGCCTTTTCTTCTCCCGTCACGTATTCGTCCTGATAAATCGCTCGCAGGGGCGAGGAGAGCCATGCGGGATAACTCTTACCCCAGATCTTCATATCGTAATTCAGGAAGATCTCCAGCATCTTTGCCCGGTAGTAGTACATATTGGAGACAGTGCCCACGTCGCAGTCATACTTACGGTGGTCCTCTGCGCTCAATTCAACTCTCCGGTGCCAGCGGCTGTTGCACGCTTCCGGCAGGTAGAAAGCATTGAGGGCCAGCTTGTCACGAAAGACACGTACCATGTAAGGATCTTTGAAAAACCACGCATCCAAATTGCTGGCCAATAGGTACTGACGGCCCAAGTTGACAAGGTGGTCCGGATACCACACGGCAATTCTGGCCGAACATGCACCCCGGAGTTGCCCCACTACAGAGGGTGGCAGTGTTCCATAAGTGAGGAGAATCATGTCTGGGGCAAACTTCTCCGCTGCCCGGACAAGTTTGCGTTGTCGCCTCTGTTCGATTTTCGGGAAGAGCCGAGGGACAATTGTCCAGAATCCTGCCCATAGGACTTTCAAATGCCGGTGAATCGGGGCCGTCTCAACCTCCGTGACCTCATGCCCCATGCGGCGGGCGGTCACGGCGATATTTCGAGCGAAAGAATCCGGATAGAACTGCCCTGAGATCAATATCTTCAAGCTCGTGGCTCTCTGCTCCTGTCCCTGCTCAGACTGCAATCTCCCCTCCGTTCCGTGAAATCCGGCGATCTGCCAGAATTCTCATTGTCCGCAGTGCACCGTTTCCTCGGCAACGGCTCTGCTCACCACCGCGTTAAGCGCCTCGGTGATGCCCCCGACGGTCTCGGGTAACCCCCACTGCTGAATGCGCTGGAGCGACGACCGGCCGAGCTCGATGAGGCGCTCCGGCGAGGAGACGCATCGCTCCAGAGCGGTTTCGAGCGCGCCAGCGGAACTGTGTTCGAATACTTCACCGTTTATCCCCGGGCTGACCAAGTCAGGGCCGCACCCGACACGGTCGCTTACGACGATAGGAAGCGAAAAATTCATCGCCTCGTTGACCACCAAACCCCATCTTTCAGCGCGAGAGGACAGGACCAGCAGGTCAGCAGCCGTGTAAGCCTTGGGAATCTCGGTCTGGTTAAGGAAGCCCGTGATGTGTACGTCGGGTATGGCGCTTCTGCGGATTTCGGCCTCGAGTTCGCCGCGCAGCGGCCCATCCCCGGCCACCAAGAGTGCGCAACGGCATCTCTGGCGCACTCTTCGGTAGGCCTCAAGAAATAACAACGGCTGCTTCACTGGCACTATCTTCCCGGCAAAGAGGATCACCGGCCGGTCGTCACGGATGCCCCACTGGGCTCGAAGATCTTGTCGCTGGGGCGCCAGGGCCCCAGCGTAACGGCGGAAAAAGGCGTTGTCCACCGTATAAGGGCACCAAAACAGACGGCTATCGGGCACCCCGAAGTGTTGGTAGTAGGTTTTGTTCAGGGTGCCTATGCAGAGAAAGCCCGCCAGCCGGCTGAATAGTGCGCGCAAAGCGAGGGACTTCACATATTCCTTGGCTGCGGAAGGCCGCTCCACGCGCAGGTGTGACTCTCCCCGCATCAGGACGGGCACACCTTTCGTGAGGGCGGTCAGAATGGCCAGGCGAGAAGTGTTCCCCATGTACCCGTAAACCAATAGCGCATCATAGCGCCGCGGCGTAATCTCGTTCACGATCGAGGGATTGAGTTGGCGGGTGAGCGGTTGGTTATCCGCCTCGCGAAAGAGACCGGGTAGGAATTTGTAGCGGTACCCCTCCAGCAGCGGAATATCCCAGGTGAAGGCTTTTCCAAACTCCGGATCGACCATCGGTACCGTGCCCCGGCGCGACCCGTAATATACCGTCAGATCCAAACCCGGTTGGGCCGCCAGCGCCTGAAACAGCGGAATGAAATACTGGATAGGGTGGCTAACTACGACGGCAATCTTGTAGACACTTCTGGGGAGAGAATTCTGGCTTGTTGTGTTCTGCTGATTAGTGCTCAATGGATGCTGCTCCTGTGTCAGAGAGCGGTATAGCTTCAACTATGAAGGATGCTGAGCCGATATAGGAGCTTGACCGTCTTTTGGTAAATCGCCTTTGCGCGTGCAAACAAATCCGGGCTCCTTTCTTTCCACCTGCGGGCAATGGGGACAAGCGCACCTTCAAACCGCCGCAGCCAGCTTCCCGTTCGGAAGCTGTCGCTGGCACCGGTATGAATGAAGACCCTGTTGTAGTCACAAGGGAAAAAGGCAGCCCGATACCGTGATTGTTTCGCGAACCTTTCGTTGTAATCAAGGAAGCATTCCTCCATCCGGCACTTTTCCCTGTACTCACCCAGGTAACCGACCAGCTCGTTGCTCTTGAGGTGGGGGCAGTCCGAGTAAACATATTGAGTTTGAGGGGATAAGCTGGACCCTCCGCAGATGAGGTAGCATTCTGGGCGTTCGAAGTCGCGAATCCTGAACTCGGGATCCACAATAGCGTCTCCATAAAACTGAACGAGACCAATATCGGGGTGGGATTCCATCAGGAGGACCGCTTGCTCCAAGTACTGCGGTGGCCCTTGGCACTCCCAATCGTCCTGAATGTCCAAGATATACTTCCCGGCGCACAGCTTGAGGCCGGCGTTGGTGTTTGCCCCCATTCCCCTATTCGTTTTGGAGGCAACGAACTTCTGAATGGGCAATGTCCTCATTTCCGCTTGCATCCACTTGGGGCTGCCATCGTCGGTAACTACTAATTCAAGATTGGGGTAGTTGGTGTTGCGAAGGAAAGCAGAGACGGTCCTTTGGAGCAGATGAATCCGCCTGTAGGTTATGAACAGGACCGAAACCAGAGGATATTGGTTCATGGCTCAACCAGTCCGCGCGCGGCGCAAATTGAATCTGCGGTCACTTCGGCTTCCTGCCGGGCATCCCGGCTCCTGGTGAGGGATACACTTCGGACGAGGTGAATAGAAGCCCCGCAGTTCTTTGTAACTATATCCTACTCTTTGACGCAAGGTGGGCCAACAGGTTTGCCGGCGAGATACTTTCTCGGGTTGAGCCCAATTCTGTCTAAATGAGGAGTAGTTTTCCTCAACACCATTGCGAGCGATCTGCGAGGCAAGGGGATAAATGCCAGAACTACGCAAGCGATTTCCTTCCAGCCGACTTTCCCACCAAGGGCTCTCAATCGTCGCAATTGGTTTCTTGCCACAATTCCATCCCCTACCCACGCGGCCCTCACGATGATTCGCCGGGTGAAGTTGGCTTTTACGCTGGCCGTTCTGCTTGCATCACCCGGGAGTGGGTAGCGTTCGAGCGCCCGATATCGAACATCTAACCAACTGATCACAAAGCGGTGACCATGCAGTGGGTCGCTGTGCCTTGACGCTGAATTGGGGGAGACCCTGTAGCTGGCCAGGGTCTTCCTGAGATACACCATCTTTCCGAGTTGGCTTAACTCTAAACAAAGAGGCAGGTCTCCCATCAGTTGTGAATGATCACTACAAAGAGTGTCGCCCAGCAGCGCCCGGCGGACCGCGTCAGCCCTTGCGACCGCCGTGCAGGTATAGTGAGGAACTCTCGCGAAGATGAGATCCTGATACTCGACGCGAATCGGCTGCTGAGCACAATTGTCGTGCTTTCCCGACTCTATGACTTGACCCTGGGCAGAAATAGGCCGAACGTTTCCGCTGAGAAACACCAGTGAGTTATCCGCCAGAAAAAAAGGAATCTGAATCTGCAGCTTATCTTTTCTGTGCCACCAATCGTCGCCCTCGCAAAAGGCCATGTACTTACCCCTCGCCGCCAAGGCCGTCCGCCGGAAGTTCTTATGCATCCCGATGTTCTTCTCCGAGAACAATAGCCGAATCATCTCCGGATACCGCCGCTGAAACTCCAGCGCGATCTCCCGCGTCCGGTCGGTCGAGCAATCCTCCCCGATAATCAACTCTATCGGAAAGTCAGCCTCCTGCGACACCACCCCCTCAATCGCTTGGCCGATATACGGCTCGTGGTTGTACGTGATCATCACCACGCTCACCAGTGGGTCACGCACAAGACGGTCAGGGTCCACGACCTCGGTGTGTGGCCCCAGACTTTCCTCGCCATTACCGGCTTGCCTCATCTGATTCCCTTTGGGCCTTTTCTTCTTCCAGCAATTTCTTCTCGCCCTCTAAAATACGTCTATTGCGTTCCCCAATTACCTTGAAAGGAAATCCGGCCACCACCGCGAAGTCCGCCACGGGTTTGTGAACAAGCGTGAGCGCGCCCACTGAGGCGGCAAGACCGAGCGTCACGCCCGGCAACAAAACACTACCCGCCCCAACAATTGCATGTCGCCGCAACACCACATCGCCCTGGCAGACCTTCCTAAACTTCATCGGCACCGTTGGATTCGTCAAAAAACCTTCCGTGTAGTCCTCACTCGCTGTGTACACCGCCACCCGCGAAGACAGCCCGCTGAACGATTCCAGAACGATTCGGCCACCAGAACCAAAGAGGTAGACACCGGCGGCTATATGCACATGGTCACCAATGTAAATGCCTTCTTGACCGGCGCTCAATAAAGAGAAGCAGTCGATGCGAACGTTTGACCCAACATGGATCGAGTGGGGCGAGAACATCTGAACGGAACGATGGATGTTGACATTGTCCCCTACCGATGCCAACAGGGTTTGCAAATCCTCGGAAGAATAATTGTGCTGGTCGGATAAAGGGAGCATGATCACTTTCCATTCCTGTTTTCTTCCTCAGATTTCCAAAGCTGTACGGGTCAGCTTGAGATCAAACGCCGCCAACTCAAAAATACGCTCGCTAACTTATGAAACTAAGCACTGGCTGCGCCGGACCCAGGAGTAGCCAGCAGGTGATCCACGAGGTTTCGGAGTACCCTCAAGTCCATCTTCTGGACATCTTCGTCGGGAATTTCGATCCCGAACTCCCTCTGCATTTCGATAATCAGCGACATAAATTCGAGCGAATCGATCTTCATCCGTTCCGAAGATTCCAAGTCTCTCTCCTGGATAGGGTAAGTGAGATTGAGTTCCGTCGAAATTGCCTGTAGGCGATGCAACACATCAGCCTTTGATTCTGTCATATCCCGTACCCGCCTCGACGTAGAGTCTTATAGGGGCTACCAAAGTTGTCAGATACCATCCCAATCTTCCTTCGTTGACCAGCGTAGCACCGTAGTCGCCCAAGAGAGGCCCACTCCGAATCCGCAAATTACCACAATATCCCCCGAACCGACTTTTCCTTGCTCGATAGCCCTCTTTAGGGCGATGGGGATAGATGCAGACACGGTATTGCCGGTCTCATCCATGCAAACAATGGTCTTATGGGGGGGGAGCCGCATCTTGCGGAAGAGATATTCCAGCATGTACTTATTGGCTTGGTGAAAAACGAACAATTTTACGTCATCCAGACCCAAAGATGCCGTAGCCAGGGCGGTCTTGACCGAGTTGGGCACTTCGCGGTCCATGAATTCGAAGATGTCGCGCCCATGCATGCGAAGATGCTCTAAAGATCTTTCATCGCCGTTTTCATCCTTAACCATCTGATGTGTTTGCTCGCCGCTGGGGAGACGGGATCCACCCGCAGGAACAATCAGCCGGTCGTATCCGGAGCCGTCTGTGCCAAAGTGGAATGCCAGAATTCCCCCGCCTTGCTTGGGCGTTTTACGTAGCAGAGTGGCAGCCGCGCCGTCGCCAAAAAGGCCGCACACCGTCTTATCCTTGTAGGAGACCACTTTGGAGTAGGTTTCGGACATCACCAGCAGGAGGTTTTGGCAAATACCACTGTCGATCAGGCTGGCGCCAACGGCGAGACCGTACGGGTAGCCAGAACACCCTTGATTGATATCAAAAGCAAGGCAGTCTCTGCGTAAGCCGAGGCGATTCTGGACGATACATGCGGTGGCCGGCAGTTTGTAATCTGGATTCTGGGTACAAATTACGATTCCATTGATGTTTTCACGAGGAAAGGCGCTCAAAGCAAAAAGCCTTTCGGACGCCAAAACGGCAAGGTCAGAAACTGCCTGGTCTGGTGCGGCGACGTGAAGAGACCGAATGCCCAGCTTGTTCTCCATCATCTGCTGGTCGAGACCGGACATCGCTGCTATGTCCTGGCTTGTTAAAACTCTTTCCGGGAGGAAGTATTCAATTGCGTAAATACTTACCGGAATTTCTCGACGCTTAGCTAAAGCAAAAGTAATCATATTTATCGAGTACAAACTAGGAATGTGGTGACCGTCCCGTCAGTGTGCCGATCGGTTCGTATGACGTGTGGGTGATGGCTTCCACCCGAAGCAAGAAGGACATCGCGATGTAAACTACCACCCCTGTAGTTACGCCCGCCAATAGGAGGACCGGGGCGCTTAATGGGGCGGCCAAGGCGATGGTTCCGACGATCAAGGCCATTACGGTTGCGCTCAGGAGAGGCTTAAGCAAATCCTTGATTTGCGCGCCGATGTTGTAATCAATCACTCGTTGGGCGTATGCCACATTCACGCCATAGCACAGCACCGATACCACCAGCATGGCCCACGCCATCGCCATCGCGCTCATCGGAACACTCATTGTCAGCGGGCTTTTGGTTGACGTTCCCGTGGTCACGGCTGCTTAGAACCATCCGGGTTCATACGCGGACCCAGCGCTCCGGGACCAGATCGGGTGTATCCATCTTGGGGATGTTAAACCATTTCCTTGGCGCCACAACGATTCCGCCCGAAGTGCTGAGCCACGCACCCCACCAACTAAAAGTGCTATTGGCAATGATGTGGTGCCGGCAAAGCGCCATCAGGCGCAAGTCCTCATAGCCCTTCTCCCATCCATTGTGAGAGACAAATGTTGTGGTCCCTTCCAACTCCAGGTTGGCTCGGGCCCAATCCGGTTCATCCGAGAAAACAAAAAAGCACGGGCTTGATACTTTGGAAGCGATCAACTGGGCAGCGCTCCGGTAGTAGTCCAGGGAACAGGTTCCAAACATTTGGTTGGCGTGAGGGTTAGTTACTAAATCGCTTCGGCGCACATGCACACAAACGGAATTCATACTTCTGATGCTGGCCGCCATTTCCGCGTTCTGCCCGTAAGGCTCACTCTTGAAGCAGAACTCGCGCCGGATGACTTCTTCTATTTCCTTGAAGTATTTCTCGCTCCCCCAGTAGCCAGCCAGATAGACATTTCCCGGCGCCTCCAGCACGGAGGGATCGAAGCCGAAGCCCCGCTCGATCAGCACATACGGTAGCCCCGGGATCCGAACCCGAGCACAGAGGCCCCTGAGCCGGCCAATGCCCATGAGCCCACCGGAAGTGAGATTTCCGACGATCCTGAACACTCCCAAAGAATATTGCCGAAGCCCGTTGTCGGAATAAGCGCTCACGTCCAGGGCCAGTGAAGTGTTGCGTCGAAGGGCGATCGCTCTCCCCACGGCGTACTGGAACATCTGGTTTCCCAAACCGCCGATTATCCTAACCGTGACCATCCATGCCCCTCCGACCGACCGGCTCGCACCCTTCGCGCCCGCCCCGCGGCGTTATCCCCCGGATTCATCAGACTGCTGCCCGCTGCAGCTCCCGATCACTCACCCCTGTCCTCCTCATCTCAGCCGGCATCGGGGACCGCAGTGGAGGGGACATTTCTAATGAGGGCTCATGGGGGCACCGTCGAAGAACTGGAGCACACCCCGGAAATGCCATCTGCCAAGGCCGAGTCGAGTAGCTCAGCTCTCACAAACTTGGAGACAGACGTCTGAAAAAACTCTGGCCGATTGTCGTTGTTATAAGCGTCCACATTGTCGTAGCCGTCCAATATGTTTTGGCCGGCACCCACATGCACACGTGTCCCCTCTGGGATAGGAATGGCGAAGTGAAGGCCATGGCGGTACCGGAACCAGTGTAAGCAAGCCCGAGGAGTTCAAGACCTTGTGGCCGGATGAAAGCAACGCGTCGGCTGCCAAATCGGATGGTTAGCCTCATGGGCGACTTCCTGTTCGGGGCCTGGGGGGATGAGTCCTGATGATGTCGTCCTGTACCTCAAACACCCAACCCCCACGCGCGCCCAGAATCATCTCGTGGACGGATTCTAACGTCGGGTAACCGTTTGTCCCGTCAAAAAGCCGGGCATCGTCGATCAGAACCACGGGATCGATTTGCTTCTGCTCAAGAATTGCTTCCAATTCTTTCACGACCGGGGTTACAGACTCGCCTCTGGCCGTGCCGTCTCCTGAAAAATGCGCGTCCAGCCAAATCAGCGGGGGGCTGTTCAGCTTAGGCAGCAATTCTCGAAGAACCACTGCGCTGTCGCCTTGAAGGAGATGCACGTGTCTGTGCCGAGCGAACGTGCGACAGGCGGCCCTGTATAGTTCCTGGCTCAACTCGACGGAGTAAATCTCGCGGAAATGCAACTTTGTGGCTTCGATCATATCGCCCTGAAACGTACCCGTTTCTACCAAAACGTCCTGGCCGAACTTACGACCATAACGCTTCACGGTCTCCCGCTTGAATTCGCGTGGAGGCGGCACCGGGCGGCCCGACTGCTCCCAATCGTGGAGGGCCCTTCGGCTTCGATAATACCTCATCACTTCGCGTAACATGTCGTACAGTCGCGTCTGTCGGGCGTACTCGCGGATCATAAGTATTCCTGTAGTGGGGAATGGGTGACTTTCATTACATTTGCACGCTAACCAGCAACTCTCCAAGTATGGTTAACCGCTATCAGAGCACGCGCGGAATGAGGCGCTAACCCCGAGCCGTATACATCCCGGGGCAAGACTGTAACCCGAGCCAGTTCCCGGTTGCGCCAAAGCCAATCGGTCCAGGGAATGGCCAGCGAGCCGCCCAGAATGTAATCCCCGGCGGTAAAGGGAATCCTTTCAAGTACGCAGTCAACACACCCCCTGCCGACTTCGAACGGAAGTGGCAGGACGCCGTCGGGCTGGGTGGAGAGCAAAAGCAAGGATGTCCCGTCCAAGCTCGTGATTTCCAGCACCACTGATCCGCGCTGCACCGGCCGCTTCGCGTGATACCAGAAGCGAAATACGACGTCATCGAAGGTAGAGAGCAGCGACTTTGGATTACCTCTTACGTCCAGCATCTCCACTCGAGTAATGGAGAAGTCATGCTGCGCGACGTTTCCCGGCGCATCGTAGAGCACGTGAGGTGGACGGCCAGTCGCCTCCTCGGGGGCGAGCAGGCCTCGATTGTAAAAGTTAACTGCGTCGCCGACGAGACCTCGGAAGGCGATGACACCCTTTTCGATAACCAGGCCGGAACCACACAAATTCGTGACCGCTCCCATGTTATGGCTCACAAACACAACCGTGCGTCCGGCTTTAGCCACGTCACCCATCTTCCCCAGGCATTTCTTCTGGAAGGCTGCGTCTCCCACGGCGAGCACTTCGTCCACCAGCAGGATTTCAGGGTCAATATGGGCGGCAACGGCGAAGGCAAGTCTCACCTGCATTCCGCTGGAGTAGTGCTTCACGGGCGTATCAATGAACTTCTCAATCTCAGCAAACGACACAATCTCATCGAACTTGCGGTTAATCTCTGCCTTACCCATCCCGAGAATGGCGCCATTCAGGTATACGTTCTCACGACCGGTAAGCTCGGGGTGAAACCCCGTTCCCACTTCCAGCAGGCTCCCGACGCGTCCCTTCACACGCGCGCGTCCTTCCGTGGGCTTGGTCACCCGGGCCAGAATCTTAAGCAGCGTGCTCTTGCCCGCGCCGTTGCGGCCAATGAGGCCCAACACCTCTCGGTCGCGGACCTCGAAGGAGACGTTCTTGAGCGCCCAGATGTGGGTGGCATCGCCGTTGGGCGAGGCAGGCTTTGGCGCTCGGAAGAGGCGAGCCGGGGCGGAAACGGCGCGGGCGAGCACATCGCGCAAGGCAAGGTAACGCTCCCGCTCGCCAATGCGGTAGCGCTTGCCCAGATTCTCAACTCGAATGACTATGTCGCTCATGGCGTTGATTCAGACCACGTCAGCAATAGTGCCTTCCATCCTGTTGAAGAAGGCGATTCCGCCAATCAGCACAACGACCACGGCCCCCGCCGAGGCTGCCAGCAACAGGCCGGGGGGTTGACCCTTTCCGGTCAGTGCCCAACGAAACCCTTCGATGACCCCAGCCATGGGATTGAGTCCATACACCCAGCGCCAGCGTTCAGGGACCAAGCTGCTAGGGTAGGCGACGGGCGAGGCGAGCATCCAGAACTGCACCAGGAAGGGCACCACGTAGCGAACGTCACGATAGATGGCGTTAAGCGCCGAAAGCCACAAGCCGACGCCAAGCGCTGTAGCCACCGCCAGAAGCAGGAATACCGGGAACAGGAAGATAGCCATGCCCGGAGAGACGTGGTAAAAGGGCATCATTACCAGGAAGACGACAAAGCCGATGGCAAAATCGAGAAGCCCGGGTACTACCGCTGAGAGCGGCAAAATGAGCCGTGGGAAGTAAACTTTGGTGATAACTCGCTGCTGCTCCACCACGCTGTTGGTAGCGTTCGAGAGGGCCCCGGCGAAATACATCCAGGGCAGCAGAGCGCTGAGGTAGAAAATCGGATAAGCGAGTCCCCCTGACGGCATCTTCGCCAAGCGGCCGAAAAACAGACTGAAAACCAGCATGTTCATGACGGGTTGAAAAACTGCCCAAGCCGCCCCAATCGCCGTCTGCTTGTAGCGAATCTTGATGTCCCGCCAAACGAAGAAATATACCAGCTCGCGGAATTGCCAGAGCTCGCGAAAATTCAGGCCCACCCATCCCCTGGGTGGAGTGATGTCAAAGACGTGTGAATCTTCCCACGGTACAGGCGCCTGCGTCGTACTCATTGTTACGCACTCCTCTATAACCTCTTTCGTTGGACTTTGCTCGGTCTGTTTTGTAAGGCTAACTGTTTTCCCGCGCAAAAATCACCTTTGGCATTCACGCAGCACCGACGACAATGTTCGGTACCCCTGTTCTGCTCCCGGCTGAAAGCGACTTCCGCCGCACGTGGATGTGCCTAATGATGTGGCAGATTCGCACCACGTCATCAAGCCCAAGGTCCCTGAAAATGGGTAGGGTGATGATTCGGCTCGCCACGCCTCGCGCCACAGGCAATTCACCTTCCCGCACAATCCCCCGATAGCAGGCGAAATCCGTCACCAGAGGATAAAAGTACCGCCGCGCGAAGACGTTCCACTCCTTCAGCCCACTGTACAACTCGTCGCGGCTTGCCCCAAACTCCCTCTCATCCACCTCAATAGGAAAGTAGGCGTGGTTGTATTCGACGCCCGGGGCCGCCCGCGCCGCGGTTCGAATGCCGGGGATGGTCGCGAGTTCACGGCGATACGTCTCTGCAAGCTGGCGTCTTTTCTCCACAATTTCACCCATGCGCTTGAGCACCAGTCGCCCCATGAGCGCCTGAAGCTCGTTCATCTTCGCGTTCGTCCCCGGCATCACCACTTCCACTTCGTTCTCGAATCCGAAGTTCTTCAGGTAGTCGAACCGGCGCCGTAGCGTCCCGTCGCCAAACGTCAGCATCCCCCCTTCCACGGAATGGAAAAGCTTCGTCGCGTGGAAGCTGAACATGCTCAAGTCCCCGAATTGCCCGATCGGCCGCCCGTTCACCCGCACTCCGAACGCATGGGCTGCGTCGTACAGCAACTTCAGATTGTGCTTTCGCGCGATCCGTTGCAGTTCTTCCAGCCGGCAGGGGTGCCCATATACATGCACACCCAGAATCGCGCTAGTCCATGGAGTGATCGCCGCCTCCACTTGCTCCGGGTCTAGCGTATAGTGTTCCGGCTCGATATCCACAAACACGGGTCGCACCTTATTCCAGAACAGCGAGTGCACCGTCGCCACAAAAGTATAAGGCGTCGTAATCACGTCCCCCGTGATGCCCATTCCCTGAAGCGCAATCTGAAGCGCCAAGGTCCCGTTGGCGAAAAGACATAGATTCTCCGTCTCGCAATACTCAGCCAACTCCGCCCGAAATCTCTGCACCACCGGGCCATTGTTGGTCAGCACGGCCCGGCCCCAGATTTCCGCCAGTCCCTGCTGGAACTCCTCCAGCGGAGGGAGCCAAGGCCTGGTAATGTGGATCGGCTTATCGAACGGCTTGATCATTCCAGGGTGCCTCTGCCGAATTTGATTTGATCAGACCGAAAACTGCTAAGGTCATTTGCCAACGCTCCCGACTTCGCCCGGCGCTTTATTAACACTCGACAAATACATTACTGTGATCGGGACGCGCATGCCGCACGCTAAACCAAGGAATTGCGCTTTCGTGGATGAGCAAATAGTTCCCCGCAAAAAATCTCTCAAGCTCTGGATGCCACTCACGGTAGACAATTACATGATCCGGCTGGGGTTTGCCAACGTAATAGGGCAACCCCTCAACAAGATCGAACACATCCTTAAGGAAGTCCCGTGCAGCGACCCACAGATGGCTATATTCGAATTGGATTACCCTAACGGTCCCGGAAGAGATCATCCCAATTGCACCCCGCAGGACCTCCATGTCATGGCCTTCGGTGTCGATCTTCAGCAAGTGTATAGTTGCAATGCCGTGTCTTGCGCAATAGCTGTCAACTGTCGTGAGAGTAACTTCCTCAACCCGGCCGGTTTGACCCGTCGGAACTATATGCAGCGAATTCGTACCGGCGTTATCTCGTAGCACCGTGATCTTTGCACTGCCTTCTTTTGCAGACATCGCCGTCCGCTCTGACGTCACTGCCCTCCCGAGTCGATGGGCCGCAATTCTTGACGAATAAGCGCTGAATGTTGAGGATACAGGCTCGAACGCATACAACCTGCAATCGGCCAAACTACGATCTTGACATAAATCGAGCATTGCCACCGACCAGTCGCCGACGTTCGCCCCGACATCGAAAACCACAAGCCCTTCGGCAGGCGGATGCACACTGTCCCACGCCGCCAGCACCTGCCGTTGCACCATTAACTCTCCGTCAGACCGTATATCGATACCAATATCGCCTCGCGCGGCACAATACAACCTGCGACCGACCCGCCATGTCATACGCTGCCCTAGCATTGACATAATAAGCGACTCGAACATGATGGCCTTTTTAGACCTTGTCAGCTACGGCCAAGATCGCGCAAGTGTAAATAGTATCGAGGGAACCGCGAGGTCCCCCTTCGATGGTTTGGATCAGCCGCAGGCCTGCGGTCACGGCCTTCCATAGAAGGCACCGGATGGCGCTTTTTACGCCGTATGCGACGGGCCCCATCGGAAAAACGCGTACGTTCTCGAAGTTGGCGAGCTGAAGAACCTGCTTCAAGCTCGACGCCGTAAAAGGCGTTTCGTGGCTGAAATCCATATAGAACACAGGTCTGTAGAAGGCGGCTAGGTTCGGGACTTGACAAAGGAAGCGTCCTCCGGGGCGGAGGGCGGCATGGACGAGATCGAGGAACTCGAGAACTTGATCCTTGGGCATATGTTCGACAACATCGATGGCGGAGATGAAGTCAAATTTTCCCACCGAGCTGCGCAGGAACTCCTTACCTTCGCAGCATTGGACATTCCTCACGCCCAAGCTGCGGGCAACCTCCAACTGCTGAGAATTGAGGTCAATGCCCCTCGTTTCCGTAAAACCTTCACTCTGGAGGAAATAAAGGAAGTTTCCGTAGCCGCAGCCAACGTCCAAGATTGCTGCGTCCTTGCGTGTGGGCAAGAGGTGAAGGAAACGCTTGCGCGGGACCGACGCCCCGCCCGCCAGCAGGTCCTGCGTGCGGGATGGCGGGGAACAGTGGGGCCGTACTTCGGAGTATCGCGCCCACATCCTCTCGGCGTATCCACTCATGACGCTTGTACTCTCGGCCCAGATGTAGCGATAGCCGCGCACACTGCGAACCAGGCGGTGTTGGCGGGGATGCTCCTCAGCACGCATTTCAGCAGGTGGCTATCCCCCGGACGTTCGGCGCTTAGTGTATGCGAGCACCTCATCCGTTTGATCCAGGGCTTGACCGGAAATAGGTTCAACACTGTACCCCAAAGACTGCAAGAGTTCACAGCACGTGCTGTGCAATTCCTTGCTGTGTGTTGCCAGGAATATCGCCGGGCTTAGTACCGCAAGCACTGACTTCGCCCCAAGCAGGACGTTTGCTTCGGCGCCTTCAACGTCGATTTTCATGTAGTTAGGGGGCGGCAGTTCGCCTGCCTTAACCATTTCATCCAGGCTAACTGTTCGAACTGTAAGGCAGCCGTCAGCAGCAAGGTGCCCCGTCGCAGGGTTCGGCCCTGCGTCAAAATGTGCGACGCCAGCACAGTCCGCAACCGCAGCCTCGATTACAGAAACGTTCTTTACGCCGTTGATCCGCAGATGTTCTTTAAGATAGCGAAGGTTCCGTGGGACAGGCTCGAACGCGAAGACCCTCCCTTGAGCGCCAACCAGGACCGACGCCAAAAGTGTGTAGAAACCGGCATTCGCTCCAATGTCGAACACGACGCTGCCCTTTGGCACCATCTTTTCAAATGCCTTCTGTTTGTGGTACTCGTAACTTCCGAGCCAGCAGCCGTGGTTGCTTGAGCCTGCTATCCACTTCAAGCCCCTCAGCTTGCCCTGAAGAATGGGGAGCACCGTATCCGGAGGTATAAGACGCAAGGGAAAGCGGAGGGCCTTGCCCGCGAGCGATTTGTCAGATACTCCCGAGAAATTCATTTTCCTCCATCTGGCGTCGAAGATGTAGCGACGGCCGCGCACACCGCGAACCATGCGGCGTTGGCGGGGATGTGGAGGTTGAAGGCGGAAATAGGTGTCAGGTGCCAGGTGTCAGGGGACATATAGGTTACAGGTGACACGGAATAGGGCACAGGTTACAGGTTACAGGTTACAGGGATTCGGGAGGGGAGAATCGGAACTCGGAATTCGGGAACCAGTACGCTTTCAGGCGCACGTGGCGCTTGCTTTACGCCGCCAAGGGCGTTTCATGGCAGGGGCGGTTTGGGAACCGCCCCTGCCGTGCAGCTTTCAGCTTGTCTGCCAGTGGATTGCCAACATGCCTGTCAACATCCCCGGGCAGAAGCCTAACTAGTCCAGAAAAGTACACTTCGGGCACTTCCAGTACGAACCCTCCGGCCGGGATGAGGGGTATCGCCGGCCGCCATATGGTCATGGTAAAGGTCGGACTCCTTCTCGAAGGCACCCCTGGCCGAAAAGTAATACTCAAACGCGAATTGCTCATGCCCGTCGACAAGATGATCCTGAAGTGTTTGTTTCACATCGTCATTGGAACGTCCCAGGCACTCAACGATGAACGTTCCCTGTTGGTCGGTGTGGCCCAGTATGAATGTGCCCGGACATTTTGCTGTCACCTTAATTCTTAGTGCATCCTTGGTCAGGGTGAAGGGGCCCTGTAAACCTGCTAAAGCCATTTCTGTTCTCCTTTGAGCGTATTACGCATATGAAATTATGACTCGGTCTTCTTTGACACCGGGGAACGGGAACGGCATGGATGGAGATGGTTGAGGTCCCCAGCGCAGATTTCCACGGCCCCCGTGGCCAAATTATGAAGACTGGCATCCTCTCTCGAGGAATACCAAGTCTCCATTAAATTATCATATACGTATAACATCAGTCAAGGATAAACATCGGTTACTGTACTTTTTTTCGTCAAGTCCTTCGATGACTGCCGCAACGCCCGGCTTTCCTAATGAAACCGGGAAATGATTCCGCGCAGGCCCCCGCATCGTAACCGCTGGGGGTCAGGACTCGCACGACGTGAGAGACGGCAAGTAACGGCAGCAAATTGTTGGCAAACAGTACGACATAAAACGCCACTTTGTCATCAGCCATGTGCCTGTGACGGACCTTGGACCACACTGCCGCGCCCCTGTCGATCAGGTGAGAGCGCTCTTGCTCTATGTCCAGCCAGCTCAACGCGTTGCACTCCCGGTCGAAGACGTTGCCATCGCCACGCACACCACAAACCACGCGACGTTGGCGGGGATGTGGAGGTTGAAGTCCACAAAGCTATGGACGAGGAGGCCGCAGCAGCCCAGCGCGGCAGCGAGGCGGAGATAGGTGACAGGTGACAGGTTATAGGTTACAGGGGAAACCGAGTCCGAGGTCCGAGGTCTGGAGTCCGAAGTCCGAAAAGAGCGACTGACAACTGAGAACCGACGACTGACTGCTTCTTTGAAGGCCAGCCAGAAGAACAATCCGAGTGCGCACAAGATGAGTGCGGCGCCCGCCAGGCCGGCTTCCGCCAGGGCCTCGGCGTAGTCGTTGTGGGCGTGGTCCCAACCGAGGTCGCTCGGGAAGCTTTGATACTTCGGATAGACCGTCTCAAAACTGCCCAGGCCCGTTCCCAGCCAGGGATGATCGCGGAGAATTCCAAGTGAGTCCCTGGCGACGACCGTCCGCTCGCCCGATTCCACTTCCGGTGGCTCTGCGCCACCGCTCATCGTCGCCAGGCGCTCGACGATGTGGCGCGGGGCCATCCAGAAGAACAGGAGCGCGGCGGCAAGGATCACAGCCCCTCCCGCGAGAGCCGTGACTCTACGTGCGCGCCGAGGTCCAAACAAGAAAACCACTACGGCTGCCAGCAGGACCTCTACAACCAGGGAGATAAGGCCTCCGCGCGAACCCGAGAGCAACAGCGACGCAATCGGGATCAAAGCGATAAAGCCGAGGAAGACTCCCGACGCGCCGCGGCGGAGCGCGGGCAAAAGGCTCGCCACCGTAAGCGGAATCAACATCTCCATCAGCCCGGCGTAATGGTTGTGGTTGACGTAGGGACCAAATGTCCAACCCGCGGTCTTTACCGTCCAATAAATCAGCCCCTCGCTGGAGAAGTACTGGAAGATGGCGAAAAGCGCCAGCAAAAACGTGTACACGACGATGGTCCAACGCAGGGCGGGAGCGGACAGAATGTCGCTACTCGCCTCGCCGTGCCGCCCCGTGTCGGACCACGTCCCACTTCCGGTGAGGGGAGCGGGGACTGGTGCGCTGAAGAATTGTCCCGCCAGGAAGAAGAGAATCAGGTCGGTCGAGAGCTTCAGCAGCGATTCCCGCGTGGCAATGCGATCCATCGTGAGATGACCCGCAAGTTGAATCGCCCCCAAGAGAAAGAAAAGCCCAGCGGGCACGTAGAGCGGCGACCAGAAAATCTTCAGACTGCCTTGCCGCGCGTTGGCAATCGACCAGAAAACGAGCAGAAGAAATGCCACCACCGCCAGCGCTCCCCAGGCCCACTCCTGGACGGCGCCAAAGGCCATCGGCGCCGCCAGCAAAGTGGCAAGCAGCGAAGCGCGGGCCACGGCGTAGGACGGCGGCCGCGGCACGAGCACTTCAACCGTGGCCGAGTGCGCAGGAGGAATTGTCGTGTCAACCCTGAGTGGCGACGCCATGCTATTATGTGCAGCGAACAATGAGATCAACAGTTGCAGTGCAGCGCGGCCTGCCACCGCATTCCAGATTCCAAATTCCAAATTCCGGAAGCCAAATCCCGGGAGCCAAATTCCCGAAGCCAAACGAAGACTCAAAATTCCCGGGGTCAGATTCCAGATTTCAAATTCACGAAGCCAAATCCCGGGAGCCAAATTCGCGAAGGCAGATTCCAAAAGCTGCGGCAGGTAACTATCGTTCCGCGCGGACGGAAACGGTGTCAAGCCAGAAGCTGCCCGAAATCTCCATAGGGAAAACTCGGCTGCGTGGGCGCCAAACGGAAACCCGCACGGCCTGCGTTTGTGGGCCGGCAAAGAACTTCAGTGTGACCGTGTGCCAGGGCGTGGTACCCACCGTTGTGGCAGTCGAGGCAATCAGGCAGCTTGGGCAGGCTGGATCCGTCACTCGCAAGCGCGGCCCGCTGTCGGATGTGATATCCCTGCTGCGGGCGTACGCCGCGAGCGTATAGGCCTGCTTAGGAACCACAGGAAGGATCTGGTAAACCGGCTCGAATTCATCGTTTTGGCCGACCGGGAAATCGACGCGAAGGCAATGTGCCCCTTCATGGGGTGACGCGTCGGCGAAATCAACGGAAACGTATGACGAGGGCTGTGAGCGCCAATCGAATCCCGCGCCTAAGGGCGGTTGTTCAAAACCGCCGTTGAATACCAAATTGCCCTGCTCGCTGTCCGCAGGCTTTCCGATAACGCCCCGCCCCTCGAGGTCCAACCAAACCGCCCGTGCTTCCTGGTAACGCCCATGACTTAATAAGCTCTCGAGGTAGGGCCGTACGTCTTCGAAAGGGAATGACGAACCCCTTGAGGCTACCTGGGTCCAAGCTTGATGCGCAGCGTCGAAGTCGTTATTCGCGCTCAGGAAGTCCGCAAAGGCCAACACCAGCTTGGTGTCTGTCCCTTTGCCCACAATATTTTCGAGAATCATCCTCGGATCACCATAGGTGTGCAGTGTGAGATCGAAGGTCGCCGCGGCATAGTCAGGGCTCAGATCGAGCAGGCGGCGGAAGCAGGGCAGAGCGGCGTCTGGCCGGTCCGTGAGCAAATAGTGGTTTCCAGCAACCCACCAAACTTGCGGCACCATGGGGGAAAGAACCAGGGCGCGCTCGAACGCTTGGTCGGCGCAAGCGTTGTCACGGATAGACTCACAAGCGGAGGCGAGGGTCAGCCAGTAGTCGGATTTATGGGGATTCAAGGCCGTAGCTCGACGCGCCTGTGCAACGCCCTCGGCGAGGTTTGAGAGCTCCAGCGAATCGCCATAGAGCCGGCTGAGCCGATCGTGAAGCACCGGGTTATCGGGATCCAGGGCAAGCCCCTTCTGAACCTCAGAAACCTCGGTCGATTTCTCGAGCGCTGTGACCGCCGCAATCCTTATTGCCTCTGCGCCCCCCACGAGCGCCACGAGGGCCACCAAGGAGAGAAATAGTCCAGAACGCCACCGCGGCTTTAGCCAAAAGTCAGTGTAGCTCGTCAAGAGAAGGCGCATGGGCAGTGACTGGTTCACAGTAGTCGGGATTTAACGGGCAGCAATGATCAGGGTTCTTCTGGCCGTGAGTTTTCCCCTAGTCATTCCCGCACGACTGGGAATCCAGGAGGCAAGCGGAATGCCACCTCCGCGGTTCCCCTACTTGGGAAGGTTCGAATTGGCCAGTTCTTTCAGCATTCGCGCCTTATCATCCGAATGGTAGTAAGAATAGTAATTACTATAATACCCGTAATATCCGTCGTGGCGCAGGTCCACTTTATTGAGGACGATACCCAGAACATTTGTTCCAACATTTTGCAGAATCTTGCAGGAACGCGTCACAGCCGCCCGGTGGGTTGTTCCACTCCCTACGACAAAAACCACTCCATCCACGAGGGTGGAGAGGATCATGGCGTCCGTCACGGGAAGCACGGGAGGGGAATCAAGCACCACGAACTTGAACCGCGTGCGTACTTCTGCGAGCAGTGATTCCATGGCAGTAGAGGAAAGCAGTTGCGCCGGATTGGGGGCCTTGGGACCAGCGGGGATTGCCCAAAGAGCGGGTACCAGGGGAAACTGCCGCATCGCCTTCTCGATGCTGTGCGCTCCCGTTAGGAAGCTTGCGAGGCCTGGTCCATTACCCAGATTTAATGACTCAGCAATTCTTGGATGGCGAAGGTCCGCATCGATGAGCAGGGTTGACTCTCCTCTCTGCGCGAGTGCGATCGCCAGGTTGAGAGAGGTGATCGTCTTCCCCTCCCCAGCCGTAGAGCTGGTTACCAATAGCATTTGGGGTGGCTTCGGGGCCGTCGAGAGTACCACCGATGTCAGGAGAGTTCGGAAGGCTTCCGCCATTGCCGATTCGGGTCGACTCAAAAGCACTAATCCATCCGTGGGGGTCAACTTGCCGTTGTTTCCCGCACGCGATGGAGTTGTTCGCCGAAGTGTATCGCGGGCGAGGGGGACAACCGCCAAGGCCGGAGCGTTCGTCAATCTCTCCGCCTCATCGACGCTCTTGATGGAAGTGTCCACAGCTTCTTTTATGAAGGCGAGCGCCAGACCGAGAACCAGTCCAACCATCAGGCCGATGAGGACATTATGAAGCTTTTGGGGACGAACCGGCGACTTGGGTGGTTTGGCCGGGTCGATCACATGAATATTCGTCGCGCGCAGACCCGCCGAAACCGTCGCATCCTTGAGCTTCTGAAGCAGGTTGTCATAAAGCTGTTGATTCGTATCAGATTCACGCTTCAGGAGGTTGTGCTGGATCAGGAGCTGGTTGAGTGCCCCTACCTCGACCTTTTCTTTGGCGACGGCTACCGCGAGGAGCCTCTCCCGCCCTAAGGCGGCCATGTAGTCATTCCGGATCCTCTCCACGGTCCGTTTTCGCTCTTTCTCGATCAGCGACTGAATTTCATCCACTTGACTCTGTAGCCGCTCAGCTTTGGGGTGTTTCGGCCCAGATTGCTCCAGGGTATCAACGTATTGCGACTTCAGGTCAGCATACTTTTCTTCCAGATGCTGCAAGAGCTCGTTTTGCGCCACGAAGGCGACTTGCGATTCGTTCGAGCGCACGAGTTCATAGACCGACTCTTTTTGCAGCCGATCGGTTTGGGCGATCGTCAGGTCTCGACTCAGATCATCCATTCTCTGCGCGACCACACTTTCTTTGTCGCTGATATTGACGATGGCGTTTTGTCTCTCGTAATCCACCAGGGCCTGCTGGGACTTCTCGACTTTGGCTTTCAATTCATCGAGCTGCTGTTCCATCCACCCGGAAGCCCGACGGGTGGCGTCGTACTTTTCCCGAAAGTTGTATTCGATGTAGTTGTCCGCCAGCGAGTTTGCGACTTTGGCGCAGAGGTTGGGGTCCGCGCTCTCGAAGCTGACATTTACCACGTGACTGTCGCGCACTTTCTCGACGTGCAGAGAGCGCCGAAATGGCCCGAGAATCCCGTCCGGCGAAGTGGGGAGCCTAGATGAAGACGCGCCGCTGCTCGGCTGGAGGGCTGCGACCCACGTCGGGTTTTTCAGTATTCCGACTTGTTCAATGGTGAGCTCTGCCAGGCTAACGCCCTCGAGAACCTGGATTTGCGTCCCAATGAATGTCTCGTCGGCCGGGACCTGCCGAAAGAAGTCGTTCAGGGATTGAATCTGAAGCGTGTCAGCCTCGATGTCCAAGCGCACCGTGGCTTCATAGATGGGCGTCATCTTAAAAGAGGCAATCGCGACCAGCACTGTCGCAATGAAGGCGATGGTGATGATTGTCCAGCGACGCTTGTTGAGGATATTCCAGTAAGTTCGCAGATAACTGAAGCTGTCGAACTCTTGTGCCTCGATATCGAGAATTGGGCCGGCGGGTGCCGCTGCTGGCAAGCTTGGCCCGCGCCGCGACAGATGTTGATTTTCAGGCATGTTCTTCACCCCAGAATCTAAAGATCGTCGAGGAGAGTCGGATGGGCATTCTCACCAGTGATAGATAACCCCCCAGGTAGCGACGCTGATGGCGGCCTCGGTGCCCCGGGCCAAGGCTTTTTTCCCTGCACTTTCTGGGACAAAAAGGATGTCGCCGGCCTGAAGTCGGGTATCATGTTCGTGGCCTGCCAGCACTTTCGTCAGGTTTACTGCAATTTCTTCGCGTCCGTTTATCGCCGCCGGGCTTTTCCGAATGATCATGGCTTTTTTCTGGGCCGCCGTCGGCTTCAGACCTTCGGCAAGCGCCATCGCCTGTAGGACGGTCATATCTTCCTGACCGGTCTTCAAGGGAAACCCTCCCGACCGATTTACGGCGCCCACTACATAAATGATCCCGGCGCGTTGAACCGTGACTCTGTCGCCGGGGTACAGATCGACGTTGAGGAGCGGATCGCCGGTCATCGTCAGCCGGTTGAGGTCCACGCTGAAGGTGCTATCGCAAGAAACCGGCTTGCTTGCGGACCCGCAGGCTCCTGGCTGCTTGATGGCCTGCATGGCGTACGCACCTCGGGTTACAATTGCCAAATTGCCAGCGTCATCCGCAAGGCCTTGTGCCTGTGATAAAACGTCCAATAACGTGGTCTTTCCAAATACGGGATAGATTTGGGGGCTCTTCACAGCCCCGGCTATGGTGACGGCATGGAGCCGGGATTCCTTGGCGGCCACCGTTACACGGGCATGGCTGAAGATTTCTGACTCACGGTATTTGTCGCTGATAAGCTCAGAAAGCTCGGCTGGGGTCAGCCCTGCGGCTACGACAGGTGCAGAGAGCAGGGGTAGCTGGATTTTCCCGGTTGGGCTGACACGGTACTCACCGGTAATATCAGGAGCATCATAGACGCTGATCATCAGGACATCGTCCGGGCTAATGACGTAGTCAGGGAATGCCGGGGAGGAAGCCGCCGTCGGGGCTGGTCCCGATACGACGTCTGAATGAGGGACGATGGGGGCAGAAGTCTGCGCGGCCAGGAGCGGACAGCAAGCCAAGACAAGTGCACAGGCGGCCGCTTGCTTGGCTCCAATGAACCTTCTAAGAGGACTTCGCGTCATGCCAGCCGACACTATCATTTTGGTTCTCCTGATGATTGACTCGAACCCAATCTCCGCACTTCATGAACGGATAGGGTCCAACGTGCACGCGGCGCGCAACGGTCCTGCGCACGGCCTCGATCTCCACGTCGGGAATGATCGCGGGTACGCCTGCGAATCCCACCAACCCCAGGACGCCAGGCGTGGTCGGGATTCTGAGCTGCTGTCCAAGTTCCCATCGCATGAAGACGTAGCCGGGGAACAGTGGTGCGGAAAGTTCCTTGGTCCGATCACTTACGTATGTCATGAGGCGGGTGTTCAACTCCGTTTCGAGTTGCTCGACGGTGAGACGGCCCGCCTGGATCCGGCCGATCAACGGCAGTGTGACGTTCCCGTTCATTCCAAGGAGGAAGGGTTTATCGGCAATCTCCGAGGCGTCGATCGCGTGGATCACAATCTGGTCGTCCAGCCCGAGGACATACCCGGAATCGAGTTTCTTCCCGGCCTCTGTGGACTGCTGGGCAGCGGCGCACAAGGCAAATACGACTACGATGGAGAACGTAGCGCCTGCCCTCTTCACAACGCTCTTGCATGTTGCTCTCCTGATGACGGGCCTGAGCGCGGGACTCCGGGGAGTCTGCGCTCAGACGGGTTCGACGTCATAGCCATCAATGCGAACCGCTAACGATCGCTGAATCATCTCGACCGAGACAACCAGGCTTTGGTCAGAGTTCTTGGCCACAAGAATCCCCTCCAGGCCGTCCATACATCCACCCCGGATTCGTACACGGCGCCCGGTTCTGAGGAACGGGTAAGGCGTACAGGGAATGTCGTTGGCCAATAGAGCCCGTATGTCCTCTATTTCTTTGTCAGGGATGGGGAGGCCGACACCACGGATGCCGACGAATCCGACAACGCCGGGTGTCTCCAGAATATGAAGGTGCTTCTGCGCGTATGACTCCAGGCTGACGAACGTGTAACAGTCAAATAGCACGCACTGAATTGTTTTCTGGCGATCGCTCCATCGATGCGTCTGCCGTATTAAGGGAAGAAACGTCGTGACGCCTGTGCGTTCAAGTTGTGCTGTGACTGCCTTCTCATGGCGGGCACGCGTATGGACTGCGTACCAGCGGGGTACTTCGACGGCAGCCCCCAGAGCGGGCACGGCCAGTTTCGGCTCCCAAGGTTGTTGGACAGTGCTCACAGCTCCGCCCTCTGAGTCACATGACTGCAACTTCACTTTTCGTTAATGCCGTCATCGCGTTCGGCCGAAAACCCCCGTACAGAGCTTCTGCGACCGCCTAAACCTTGCGGTAGAAACCTGCGGGGATATGGAACTCCCACCTGTTCAACACCATTCCCGACGATCAAAGCCTGGCGGAGTCCACTCTTCCGCGTGTTTTTCTCGTCTGGTCGACACCGCGTGGCCCACACGAAGTGCCGCCAGGTAATGGGGGAGGATTGTTGGAGGCATTTGGCATTTGCTCCCCTTCGAACCGAGGAGCTCACCAGACGCGCGAAAAGGGTCATGTGTAATATATACAGAGCGACATAAATGTTTGCGCATCGGGCTGTAGCGGCGGTCTCCGACCGCCGTCGTCGATCGGAGATCGACGCTACAATTTATGTCGCTCTGTATAGACTCTTAGCGGTGGCACGACACTGAATGCAACGCAGGTTACACCCTTTCATCACCTTCCAAAAAATGAGTCGCGGTTTGTGTGTAGCGGTTTTCATCAGTAGATCACGACCCAGAAGGTCAAAATGGCTGTTTTACGCAGCCTGAAATCTCAAGAGCACGTAGTCTTTCATTGCCCCAACTTGCTACGTCACTTCCTTGCCATTCTGTTCATCCGCTACATAACACGCGGGATACGATATCCAAAGGTCTCCAAAAAGTTCTTCCGCGCGGACCCATAAGCCTCCACCACAGGCGTGTTTCCAGCGAAAGTAGCGCATTGTCCCTTTACGGTAGTGAAGGGCAATCCGCTCAGTGTGGGAAATAGGGCATTCTTGCTCATCTATTTTTCGCCCATTTGCGAAATACGATCCCTCCTCCCGCAACGGCGAAACCTGCGGGAAGGCTGCCGCGTGCTGGCTCCACGCGAACCACTCGTCCTCGTCCAAACATCCGCATTGGGAAAGCTTGCCCAACCGGCAGACGAAATTCCTTGAGCTTGATGTTGGCGTCCAGCGGCGGAGGGGTTGTGGCGAGGACAAATGCTCCTTTGACGCTGACTTCACGAGTGAGGCCTACGTGTTTCTGTCGAATTCCCTGCGCGTCTTTCCACGAGAAAATCACGGGAACCTCGAGCCAGTAACGCTTGTATTTTCGGGGCTGCACGATGGCCTGTCTCCTTTGTGCGAGGTGTTTCATCGGCTCCCATCTCACCCCGCCGCTGTCCGATCAGCGATGAGGGGTCATCTATCGTGCTGGCACTTTATTTGTCGGCTTCGATATGACCCCTCCGCCAGCCGGTCATCGGATGAAATGATTCATGGAGTCTACGCACGCAGCAAAGGCTCCGCAATAGGCCAAAAGGCCGCCCAAGGGCATGAAACGATCGGCCCCATTCAGATATGAGAAATTAGTCCTATACGAGATCAAAATTCTTCTAATTTGATTCGGGGTGAAGTGTACAGAAGTCAAATGTACACATACGCGATAGCATCCCGAGTAATTTCGCTTGCTTTTCCCTTCGAGGAGATGCACACTTTGACCACATAGGTGAGCTGTAGTGGGCTGCTCCGGGAACGACCGCGATCTATTATTTCTTGGGTACTTAATCGACTTGGCGTCGCTGTTGTCTTTCCGATTGAAAGGAGTGTTACACCAGTGCCTATATCAATCGTCGTTGCCCAACGCACCGCGATGGCCGGCCAATTGTTGTGCCATGCGCTAAAGGGGAAGCGCAGGCACTTCGTGGTTGTGGGCTGCGTCGACACACCGAATGAGCTTCTTAAGCAAGTAGCTGAGCATCACCCCGACGTAGCTGTGATCAGCTCAACCCTGCAAGGCGATCCCAAGGGGGCTCTTAAGGTTGTCCGAGAGCTGCGCGTCTCTGCCCCAACCACGCGTTGCATCGTGCTCCTGGATTGCTCTGACTCGGAGCAGGTGGTCGACGCCTTCTCCGCAGGCGCCAAAGGTGTCGTTTGTCAGACCGACCCCTTCGAGCTATTGTCCAAATGTATTCGGAGGGTACACGCCGGGCAGATCGGGGCTAGCAGTCGGGAACTTCAATGGATCGTTAAGGCCTTAGGGGACAGGGAACCAGTCCGCGTGATTAGCGCCAAAGGCATCCCGCTGCTTACCGGGCGGGAGGAGCAAATTGTGAGCATGGTGATCGAGGGTCTGCCTAGCCAAGAAATAGCCGTGAAGCTCGGTGTGAGCGCGCACACGGTCAAAAACCACTTGTTTCGGGTCTATGAGAAGCTTGGGGTATCAAACCGTGTCGAGTTGGTTCTCTACGCCCAGAGCAGCGGGCAGAGTAAGGCTTCACCATAAATCGCCAGGGCAATGCGTGCGCCAATGGAAAGATTGTCATGCTTCGCTACAGCCCGCAAAGGACCACGCAAGCGAAGAAGGACGAGATTAAAGTCGTAACCCAGGTGAACGGGGAATTGGGATCTCCGAAGGGAATTGAGTTTACCGCCTATCTGGATCAAGACGTAAACGTCGATGTGGCGGGAGAACCGGTGACGCCGGCGCAGCCCACTCCGATGGCGCACCCTAGTCGATCACGTCGCGTTCGTGTGGATTCAACCAGACAACGAGTGAAATTAGCAGCAGGCGAAATGGATCGAGTGTCAGACGCATCGTGACAGCGTAGCATGCCGGAGTGGACTGTGCCATGCCGTAGATCTGGACAGAACAGATTCTCTAACCTCTTGCGTTTTCAGTCGTATCCAGTATTTGGACACTACGGGGAAGTGAACTGCCCTTCATTTGAGTTTTTGGCCGCTACCACCTTCGTTTTTGAGTGCGGTGAGCCGCACATCGTCGATCCAGACCTTGCCTGCGATAAGATTGTCCAGTTTTTGGCTGGGCATACGCTCCAGCGCCACAACCAGCAGCGAAGTCTTAGGGCCGGTTGTGAAATCAAACGTGAGGTCGGTCCAGCCATTGGAGGTACCTGTCAGGTCATCGGTGGACCTCTCGAGGGCCGCGCGGTCATAAGCGTCGCGCACATCGAGTCGTGGTCCGCTATCGGTGGTAATCCCGTCGGTCTTCATGAAGGCCGTGAGGCGATAGGCGCGATTGGGTTTAACCTTCACATATTGATACACATTCCGGTATTCCAGATTCTGCTTGCCGGGGAACTGTACGAGTAGGGAATGGTCCGGCGAGTGGTAGGTTGTGGGGTCCAAATCTGCGTACACCCCTTCCACGGTTGCGATTCGCCAACTGAAACCCATGTTCAACAATTCGCCTTCGAAGTCGCCGTCATTCAGAAGATTACCCGGCCCAACAGTTTCGCCAGGCCGCACTAAGCCCTTCCTCTGAAGGTCGGTCCAGACCGCGTAGGCTTCGTCGGACCTTTGGGCTTGGATTAGGGCATCGATGTAGCCGGCGGCTTGCTGTGGAGCAAACCTCTCGGCCCCGTTTAGAATGCGTTTCCACACCGGCTGAGCTTCCGGGAGGAGCAGATGGGATTGCAAGTAGTAAAGATAGCTGAACTCAGTGCTTACCTTTTGAGGGATTAATTGATCAAGTATTTTGTGTCCGTCCGCGTTGGCTCTCCAGGCTGTCCGAAAGACAATCTGGTCATAGGCAGAGGTTCCTGCAAGCACCGCACGGAAGTGGCGAAATGCCTCGTCCGTGTTGCCTTGTCGTAGATAAGAGTTCGCAATCCGCCGCTGGTAGCCGGGAAGGTTCGGAGCCAGAGCGTCGGCCATACGCAGGTACTCCTCGGGTTTCGACATGTTCCCTTGAAACTCCATGGCCGCTGCCAGTTCGATCCAGCCATCAGGGTTGTCTCGGTTGAGCCGGACGGCCTCCTGAAGTTGTACCAGCGCCTTTTCCGGTTGAAAGTCCCCTACGTTGAACTGGTAGAGGCGAGCCAATCTGAGGTGATACTCGGCATTATTCGGATCGAGTTTTGCCGCCAGTTCGAGGCGCTTCACTGTAGGCGTAATCGCCAACTCATACGCGGCGCAGGTCTTTGCTATCCAAGCCACAACACCTGTGAAAATGACGACTTCGATCACCGTCACGAACCGCCGCACAAATACACTCTTAATGACCAATCGCATTCTGATCCCTTCATCAGCCTGATGGGCAGAAGTGCTTCGGCGTTTCTGTTACATCCGGGGTTGACTCGAGCCCCTGGGTGCCTTGCAGAGAAGGCGCACAGTCCAATCTGCCACTCGACTCGACCATCTCTCCGCGTCCGCAAGACCAGCATACCACTTTCTGTTCACGATCTTTGGCATGCTAATCTGGTTCTTGCGCTCTCAGCTCGTCACACTTGGCCTTCCATTCAAGCCATCTTTCTTTTACCGCGGTTTCATGGGTAATTTCAACATCCCTCAAGCGCGTCAATGCACAGGACGACGTTGACAAAACGAAATGACACAGCATACTGTGGCTGGGGGCACAGGGATCTTCGCATAGACAACGATCGTGAACAGCGTGCACTTAAGTTGGCTTGCTTGACAGGTCTCAAAATGGGGTGGTAACCTCAGGGAAGTTTCGCCCTAAAGCGCACAGTGAACAGCACCTCTCGGCCCAGATGATCGCAGGTTGTGGCTGATGCGTTAAGGCAAGAGACACAAACAATGAACGGATGGGGTAAGAATGCGCTCGGCGTTTCATTGGCCTCCAGTCTGGGCTTGGTTCTGTTCCCTATGGCGGTGGTCTTCGCCCAGAGCCAGCAGGGTCATCAACCGGTAGAACAGACTTCGCAATCTGTCGACCTCCCTAAGGAGGAGACCAAACTGGAAATTCCTGGGACGTCAGCAACTGCCACAGGTCTTAACGACTACGTAATCGGGCCAGAAGACATCCTAAACATCGATGTGTTCAATGTTCCGGAGCTATCCAAGCTCGTTGTGCGGGTGGCCAATGACGGGAACATTTCGCTGCCGCTGATCGGGCAGGTGCTAGCAGCGGGAATGACAGCCGAGAGACTTCGAAGTGAACTTGAGATTAGATTTGGCCGGTCTTATCTCGAAAACCCTCAGATTACCCTCTATGTCCAGGAATTCCATGCACGCCCCGTGTCAGTTATTGGGGCCGTTGAAAGGCCGGGGCTCTACCAACTGACCGGCCCACGCACACTGATTGAAGTGCTTTCGACGGCTGGAGGCCTGGCGAAGCGGAGCAGCGCTCCGGCGGGGCGCTTTGTTTACGTCACAAGGCTGGAAGGGTTTGGCGGGCTTGAGGCCGTTCAGGGAATGCGAAGGGTGGCACCTGACAAGGTGGAGATCGATATCCGCCGGCTCCTGTACTCCCATGAAGACGCACTCAATATCGAAGTCAAACCGCGCGATATCATTAGCGTCAGCAAGGCTGATGTTGTGTACGTAACCGGAAATGGGGTAAAGAAACCCGGGGGATATGTCCTTGAGGACCGCGATAATGTGACGATTTTACAGGCTTTAGCCATGGCGGAGGGTCTTTCCGCTAACGCGGCACAGTCCGACGCACATATTATCCGCACCGAACCGGATGGTTCGAGGAAGATGATTCCTTTCAACCTGAAGAAGGTCCTGAAAGGAAGCTCGCCCGACCTAGTGCTAGCCGACAATGATATACTGTTTATCCCCGACAGCAGTCAGAAGGCCATGCTGAAGGGCGGAGCCACGACGGTGGTCAGTACACTCAGCTGGCTATTCATATACGGACGCATCTAACAAACCCGACGTCTCGCCGGTCCCAAGGTACCTAATGGACGCAAACGAACGGATACAATTTGCCGAGCCCCATGACCTAGCCCGGATTGGCCCCTCCGCCCTCTACAATCAGGAGGGGCTGGACGTCTCCGCGAAGGAAGCTCCTTTTCTCCTGGATTATTGGCACGTCATCCTGAAGAGACGTTGGGTGGTTTTATCCTGTCTGCTGATCGTCTTTTCGACTGTGGCTATTGGCACCTTGAAGCAACAGCCAGTTTACTCTGGAGAAGTTCTCATCGAAATAAACCCGGAGGCACCTCAAATAGTGAATTTCAGGGAGATCGCACAAGGGGCGCCTGGCATCGACGTGGACAGTTATCGGGAGACCCAAAACACGATTCTGCAAAGCCGCACACTGGCTGAGCATGTCATCGATGAACTGCAATTGTACCGGTACCCGGAATTCTACAGGACACGGCTGCTCTTCGGGTTGATCGAAGAGAATCCCGACAATTTTCCTTCCGCCTCGGACCCTGGCCCGCCGGATCACACATCGGATGCCTACCGAAACTGCTTGAAGCATTTCTTGGATTCAATTGCGGTCAACCCAGTACGGAGGAGCAATCTCGTTGAAGTATCATTTCTTTCTCAAGACCCTAAACTGGCCGAGCGCATCGCCAACAAGCTAGCCGACGACTACATCCAGCAAAACCTGCAGGTTAAGTGGGATGAGGCACTCAAAGCCTCCGAGTGGCTTTCGGGTCGATTAGTGGAGCTCAAAGGAAAACTCGAAAAGTCGGAAGATGGGTTGCAGGCTTATGCGCAGGCAAACTCGATCCTCTTCGTCGAGGAAAAACAGAACCTTGTAAATGCCCGGCTCAAACAACTTCAGGAGGAGTACACCAAGGCGCAAGCTGATCGATTCCAGAAGGAGTCTCTTTATAACTTGGTGCAAACGGGGAAGGTCCAGGACTTGCCTGGCGTTCTCGATAATCATCTAATTCAGGACTTGTCTGTGCGCCTGGCGGAGGTGCAGCGTGATTACGCCCAGCTCACTGCCACTGTCAAGCCCGACTACCCGAAAGCGGTCGCTCTCAAGAAACAGGTCGACGCATTGCAGGCGAATCTTGATCATGAGAAGGGAGCCCTGGCCGAGAACATCGTGGACGGGTATCGCTCGGCCCTGGCCAATGAGAAGTATTTAGCGCAGGCCGTGGAAGAGCAGAAGAAAGAAGTCAACGACATCGCGGAGAAGTCGATCCAGTACAATATCTTGAAGCGTGAGGTGGACACGAGCAGGCAACTCTTCGAGGGTTTGCTCCAGCGCATGAAAGAGGCGCAAGTGTCAGCAGGGCTCGAGGCGAGCAATATCCGGATTGTGGACGCGGCGGAAGTGCCTAAACGGCCTGCCAAGCCGCGCGTGGTCTTCAATCTGGCGCTGGGGGTGATTCTGGGGCTGGGAGTGGGTATTGGGCTTGCCTTCTTCCAGGAATATCTGGACAACACGCTCAAGACGCCCGACGAAGTCGAGACTCTCTTGCGGTTGCCCTCACTGGGTGTGCTTCCGGCTTTCTCGTTGAATGGCACAGGTAAAGCAGCGCGCGATAGGTCAGCATGCGTTGCTCCTGGTAAAGACCCGCCGATGGCTGCGGCGATTCAGACCCATCCTGCCGCAGTTGAAGCTTTCCGCTCTTTGCGCACGTCGATCTTGCTCTCGGCCAATCCCGTGCCCAAAGTACTCCTGATCACCAGTGCCTTGCCGGGGGAAGGGAAAACCACGACTGCGATCAATCTGGGAGCAACCCTGGCCAGTTTGGACAGCAGGGTGGTCATCGTGGATTGCGACATGCGGCTGCCCGCCTGCCATCGCATGACAGGAGTGGAGAACAAGCCAGGATTTGTGCAATGCCTGACCGGGTATGTTGATCTTTCTGAGGCGATTCTCCCTGTCCCGGGCGTGGCGAATTTGAGCGTTATTCCCTGCGGGCTCATTCCTCCCAACCCCGCCGAAGTTCTCTCTTCGCCGCTGACCGGCGAATTGCTCCGCAGGCTTCGAGCGGAGTTCGAATATGTGCTAGTTGATTCACCACCCTTGCTGAGTGCCGCCGACAGCCGAATTCTTGCGACGCTGACGGATGCGGTGGTATTGGTCGTGCGGGCTTTTCAGACACCCCATGATATGGTCCTTCGGGCTCGATCATTGCTCTATGGCGCCAGGGCACGCATTTTGGGTGTGGCACTGAATGACGTGGACATCCGGCGGGATGGATATTCTTATAAGTATTATTACCACTACGAGTATGGCTCTGGCTACAGTTCCGATCCTGCCGGCAAGTCCGACCGCCACGAGCAAACTTGAAACCTGTTGTGCTATCTTGGGCAAGGGAGCGTTTTTGTCTGGACCGTTGGTACCGGGTCCGTTACGGGATTCATCGATGATCGTTGTACGGTATCTGGCACCATAAAAGGCAAGAACACCAACGCCCAATCCCTCAGAGAAGCCGGCAGTCCGGTTGCTGGCTCAGAAAATCTGCGAGATCAGAACACCTCAGTGTCACTGAAGGTACCAGGAGCAAGGTGAGGGCTCTGCTTAATTCGATCTCTTTGTTTGCGGCAAATGTATTTAGCAGCGCGGCATCTTATCTTGTGATCGTCTTGATTGCCCGGCATCTGGGGGCCGCGAGCTTTGGGGTGTACTCGTTTGCCATCGCCTACGCGGGTTTCTTTGTCACGATTCCCAATTTCGGTTTGGACCGAATTGTCATTCGCGAGGTTTCGCGCAACAAGCCGGCAGCAAGTGAGTACGTGATGACGGCCGGCAGCATCCGCTTGGGTTTCCTGGCCCTCGGTGTGGTCATCGCAGTCACAGTCACTAAGCTTTTCAGGTACCCGGCAGACACGCAAGTCATTGTGCTGGTTCTGGGTCTATCGCTCGTTGTCAACCTCTTCTCGGAGTTGTTTCGCTCCGTATACTTCGCTTTCGAGGCGATGCCCGCCGAAACAGTTATCAGGGCGTTCGGAAGGACCATAACGGTCGTTGCCGTGGCCATAGCTGTTTACTCAGGACGGGGACTGCTGGAAGTGGCCTGGGCCATCCTTCTTGCCTCGCTCGTCGAAGTGACCACCTATGGTTTCCTGGCACAAAGGAGGTTTGGGCTGCACAGGGTAAATCTGAACTGGGGCATAGTCAAGAAAACGGTGCTGGCGTCTTCACCCCTGGCGATCAATACCATGTTGGTTGTCGCCTATTTCCGGTTGAGCATGGTGGTCCTCACGACTCTTAAGGGGGCGCAAGCCGCCGGTTGGTTCGCAGCCGCCTTCGCCTTCATTCAGCTCTTACAACTGGTGTCGGGGTCGGTAGCAGCCGTCGCCCTGCCAATCATGTCTCGGCAGCAGCGCCAATCCCACGATCAGTTGCTGGCCTCGCTCAACAAGGCTACCTACTACCTGCTGTTGTTGGTGGGCCCTGTTTCATTGGTCATTTGTTTCATGGCAAAACACTTGGTTCTATTTGTCTATGGGACTCAGTTTATGCCGGCGGTCGAATCGCTACGTTTGCTCATCTGGGCCAGCGTGTTTATGTTTATGGGAAGCATTTACGGCGCCGCACTCATTTCGCTTGACAAAGAGCAGGGGCTGATCGCTATTGGCGTGATTGCTCTCGTCGTGAACATGACGACGAACTTCCTTGCGATTCCTCGCTGGAGTTATATGGGAGCTACCCTTGCAACCCTGATCACCGAAGCATCGGTTGCCGCCCTGGCTTATGCGTTCGTGTCGCGTGCTCTTAAGGGTTTTTCCATCAGCTCGTTGATGGTAAAGCCCGTGTCGGTGACCCTGGTATTGGCCGTTGCCATGCTTATGATGCGGAGTTGCCCCTGGGTCCTTCAGGCCTTCTTGGCAACGCTGGTTTACGTGTTGACCGTGATCCTAATTCGAGCCGTGCAACGCGAGGATTGGCAAATGCTCTCTGCTTTTACGGCGGCTAGATCGGTGCAGGATGTCATCTAGAGATTGGTCCGAGTCTTCCAATGGCGCCCTCTTTCGGATCCCCCGCCGCATGCTTTTCCTCGCCTTTTTACTGACGGTAGTCGTGGGATCAGCCTTGCTGCTGTTGTCGGATCAGGGCATAACGTTCCTGCTGTGCTGTCTTGCGGCGGCAATAGGGCTCTGGATCTTTGCCATTCCGAGCCGTGCGCTGGTCCTCTTCGCTTTCCTGATACCCCTTGACGTGTATCTCTCTGAAAAGATCCACATTACCAGTAACCAACTTATCCAGATTGCGCTGCTTCTCAGTTGCATTTTGTTTTTCATCTATCAGGGCAGACGCGTCGTCAATCCGCTTGGCGGTTGGCCGCGTATAAGGTTGTTGGTGTTTGGCTGGTCGATCTACCTGGGTCTCTCCCTACTGTGGTCCATTGCCATTGAACCAAGCTGGCGTTCGGCGGTCCGCAACCTTTTGGCGATCGGCATCTTTTGGGTTGTCCTCGGCACTGTCCGCAAACGGGCCCAAATGGAAGCGGTGACGACTGCCATCTGCTTGGGGGCGGCGGCAGTCACGGTCTATGGTCTCGTGCAGTACTGGAGAGGCGATTTCGACGCGCTTTATCCCTTTTTCTCCCCTTACTACAACACGGGTATCTGGACTGCTCGCGGCGGAGGATTCAGTGTGGTGGGCACGTTCGCCAATCCGAATATGTTGGCGGCATTCGGCGTAATGGTACTCCCCCTCATGCTCGGCAAGATCGCTAATAGCAAAGCTGCGGTGCGAATACTGTGGATTCTGGCTACCGTGGGTCTGTCAGTAACCACATTGCTCAGTTTCTCGAAGAACGGGTGGATTGTTACCTTTCTAGTTTTTGGTGCCTGGGGTACCGTTAAGCATAAACTGCATCGCAAGCGTTTCGTTATACCTTTGGTCCTTGTCACCCTTTCACTTCCGCTATACTACGCCTCACAGATACTCAAATGGCTGAATTTCATCTTTCCGAATACGACAGAGGTCTCCACGATTCCGCGCATGCGATTATGGCAGGTTGCCCTTGAGGCGTTTGTTCAGCGGCCGTTCGTGGGATACGGTCTAGATGGTTTTACGACTGCTACCCTTCCGTGGCGCGGAGACATATTCACGAGGGACTTGATACGCGCCCACGATTTGTACTTGCAGACATTGGTGGACTCGGGAGTAGTGGGTTTCGTTCTGTTTTTCGGAACGATTGCATCCATTGTCGTCGCTGGGGTGAGGTTATACCGCGGAATGCCGTCAACACCACTCCGCACAACCCTTCTTTGCCTGTTGCTGAGCACCGGTGCTTTCTTCGGGTATGGCATCTTCGAAGCCATAGCTTCTTTTCCCGCCTGCCTCAGCCTGCAGTGGGTGATCTTGGGATTGCTGGTTGCCGCCGTCACGATTCATGGCAAATCGAAGCAGTTAGAAATCTTGAAGTGAAAACCTGGTGTAAATGAGTCAAGATTTGAGTTGGCAAGCGCAGAGAGACGGTCCTCTCCGTGATCGCCAGCGGCGATCGCCGACAGTATTTGGATTCGGCGGAAGCGGGCTCTATGCGCCAGACGGCTGTTGCCTTGGAAGACGGGGTCCCGGGAGCGGGAGCCAAAGTGTGGTCGCAACTGGTGCGACTCGTTGTGCCTTAAAGGTGCGCTTTACCCCACGCCGAATCTGGTCATAGGTTCGGAGGGATCACAACATGCTCGTCGGGCTGGGGTTGACGCATCGTATTCCTTGGGTGCGAGACCTCTGCTTGCGGGCCGACAAGCTGTGGACCATATTTGACGATACTTGGCTTGGTGATCGCCTGGGGTTTTTCTATTTGGCGTTTGGGACCAAACCTAAGTAGCAGGGACCTTGAGATCGATGGGGTTACGATCAAGGATTCCTTACGGCCTTCTTAAGCCTGCGTGAGCACTCCCGGGAGTTCCAAGATGCAAGAAAAGAATGCTCCGGCGAGACTATTGGTTGACACCAGGATTTTTGGTGGTAGGGTCACGGGCGTTGGCCGGTACTTGTCAAACCTCTTGCGTGAAATACATCTCCTTGAGCCATCAGACCTAAAACTTCATGCTCTGTGCTCGCCGGGTCAGGATCTCCCCTGCAAGATTCCGAAGATCGAGATGCATGGGGTTGGGGCGCATTCCAAACCGCTCGGCCTTATGCAGCAATTTGTCTTGCCTCGCGCGGTTCGCAACGCCCAATGTGATCTCTTTCATTACCCTTATTTCGACCCACCGAGGATTACTTCTTGCCCGTTCATCGCCACGTGTTATGATATTGAGCCCCTGCGTCACCCGGAGTTGTTTCCGCGCAGAATCGTCTGGTATTACAAAGCTCTTGCCCCACGATTGCGCGCCGCGGAACGAGTGGTGGTGATATCCCAGAACACCGGTAAAGACCTCATCGAGCTATTGGGAGTTCATCCGGACCGTGTGAAAGTGGTCTACTTGGGAGTGGACCCGCACTTCCATCCTATCCGTGAAGAGGACAGGGTTGACGCCGTTCGTTTGCGGTATGGCCTCCCGTCCCGGTATCTTCTGTACCTCGGCAACACGATGCCGCACAAGAACCTGGTACGGCTTGTTCAGGCCATGGCAATCGTCCACAAGCGGTTCCCTTCAGTTCCTTTGCTCTTGGCCGGGAGGAAGGACAAGTACCGCCCCGCTGTCGAACAGGCTATTGTCGTTGCCAACCTCTCCGAGACCATCAGGTTCATAGGGGATATAGCTGAAGAAGACTTGCCCGCGCTTCTGAGTAGCGCGGCGGTGTTTGTATACCCCTCGCTTTATGAGGGGTTCGGTCTGCCGGTTCTGGAAGCCATGGCGTGTGGTGCACCCGTGGTGACTTCCAACAGATCATCCCTGCCCGAGATCGTGGGCAATGCAGCGATTAGCGTTGACCCGTACGATGTATCTGCCCTCGCGGAAGCAATCACGCACCTGCTAGCTAATCCAGCGGGAGCCAGGCGCTATTCAGTCCTGGGACCTGAGCGCGCGAAAGAATTCACCTGGCGACGCTGTGCAGAGGAGCACTTGGCGGTTTATCGTGAGGTTTTGAACCGATGAGCAGACGGAGAATCCTGGTGTTCGCGCCTTTGCTCCCTGTGCCGGTTGACCGGGGAGACAAGAATCGTCTGTTCCACCTGCTGCAACTACTCCGCAGCCTTGCCGATGTTTGCCTGGTCTGCTGTCAGCGGGAATGGGAGCCCCCAGTCAAGGATTTCAGCCTGCTCGATGGGATTGACGTTCGCATATTCAATGTCGGCAAGGCGGAGGTGATCTGGGAAGCCGCTAAAGCCATGTTGACCTTTCGGCCGCACGTTGCCTTCTACTTTGGGATGCCGCGACTCGTTGAATTCGTTCGTCAGGAAATCCAATCTTTCAAACCAGACGTTTTCTGGGGGGCCGGTATCGCTTCTTATCCTTATCTCCGTCACGTGAAGAGCATCAAACGAATCGTGGACCTCGTGGACAGTCCGTCCCGGTATTATCCCATGGCAAGCCGAGCACATGATATGTCGGCACGCGCCCGGATTATAGGCGCGATTCAGTGGCGCATCCAGCACTATGAGCGATTACTACTGAAGGCGAGTGACATTGTACTCGTGAACTCTCGCATGGATCAGCAGCATCTTCGAAGACTGCATGGGGGTTCTGCCAAACCCATTGTTCTCGAGAACTGTATACCTGGCGCCTTGATGACTGAGCAATGGCACTGGGTATCTGCGTCTCCGAAAAGAATCCTTTTTGTTGGCACCATGGCTTATCCCCCCAACAGGTCAGCGGTTCGTCGATTTGCAGAGAAGATTCTCCCTCGCATCCGCGCAGAGGAGCCGGAAACGGAATTTGTCGTCTGCGGGCCTGGGAGCCTGAGCCTTTCTAGCGAACTGGGGAATATGCCCGGTGTGCGAGTGGCCGGCTTTGTGGACGATCTGGTCTCAATGTATTTGAGCGCCAGTGTACTGGTGGTTCCTGTGCCAGTTGCTGGTGGAACACAATACAAGCTGCTTGAAGCGATGGCACTTGGTCTGCCCATCGTGGCCTCGCCGGAATCAGCAGCCGTAGGCAACATGACTGACGGAAAGGAATTGCTGGTTGGCGACTCGCCGGAGAGCTTTGCCTCGGCAGTTCTTTTAATGCTGAGGGACCGGGAATTGGCGGCCCGCCTGTCTGTGAATGGGCGCAACTTCATTCGCGCGCACCATATTTGGGAAAGCAAGACCGACTTGTTGCGTTCATTAGCGGGTTGAGTTGTGAAGAAATTCATAGACTTCCTCGCACCCTCAGGAAGCAGAGCGTGCCGAGGGTCGCGGGCCAGCCGATGTTTTCCTACCGGATATTAGTAACGGGCGGAACCGGGTTTATAGGACCCTTGGTTTCGAGTCTGGGTCCGGAGTTGGGCCAACTTCGTGCTTCTTTGCCTGTGCGTTGTTTCGCTATACCGATGATGCGCGAGGTTGCCCCTCTTCCCGGCTTGAGAGCGGTTCTGGCGCTCAGGCGATTATTTCGTCGCGAGCGGTTCGAATCGTGCGCTCATCTACATCCAAGGCTGGGCTACTCGCGGCGCTTGCGGCGGCGCCCGCGATCGCTTTCCTTCCTGTGGCATTCCCGGCTGATGTGCCTGCACTCCCTGACCTGAGAGGTCTGTTATGGGAATACGAGTACTTCACATTGTAGGGGCCTCCAAGTATGGTGGCGGATTTTCGGTGATCTTTTCCCTTTGCAGAATGGCGAGAGAGAAGGGAATGGAACCTTTCGTGTTGACCTCAGACCCCGTGGGTCAGCAAGAGTGCAAAAGGCGAGGGATAACCGTGGTTGCCTTTGCAGGGATTGAGCGAGCCATCCGACCGTGGAAAGACTTCTATGACGGCCGACGCTTGGCGACTTACCTGGCACAGGAGCGCTTCGAGATTGTCCACACCCACACCTCCAAGGGAGGCATGATCGGCCGCTACGCTGCGAGTCGCGCCAAGGTACCCGCGGCTTTCCACACGGTGCATGGATTTTCTGCCCACGAGTTCTCTTCCTTGCCGGCCAGGATGGTGGTGGCCGCCTTAGAGCGCCGTGCGGCTCATTGGTGTGACCTGGTTCTGGTAATGAATTCCTACGATGAGGCCTGGGCGCGTGGATTTTGCAAACCAGAAAAGTTTGTCTATGTCCCGAACGGAATTCCTCCGGAACGGCTTGCAGCATCTCAAGGCGCCTCGCGCGATATGCTTCTGAGCGAAGTGGGAATCCCCGCCTCAGCACACGTCATCGGTAATATCTGCCGGCTTTGCGTCGCGAAAAACCTGAGTCAGTTTGTCGAGACCATTGCCCACCTGCCGCATGTTGCTGGCCGCCCCGTCTTTGGGCTCTTGGTGGGCGACGGGGAAAGCATGGCTTCACTGCGGGCCCTGGTAGAACAGCTCGGGATTACGCAGCGCATGATTTTCTTGGGGTTTCGAGACGACGCCGTCCGCTGGTTGGCGGCAATGGATCTTTTCCTAAGTACCTCCCGAAGGGAGGGGATGTCAATATCCCTCCTCGAAGCTATGGGAGCGGGTAGGGCCATTGTTGGGACCAAAATCAGAGGGAATGTCGATTGCCTTCAGAACGGGAAGAATGGCATTCTGGTGCCCTTCGGCGACGCCGCAGCCACGGCCAAGGCTTGTCAGACATTGCTCGAGGCTCCGGAATATGCCCATTCTTTGGGACGGCAGGCTTACGAGTCATTTCTCGTGAATCACACCGAGGACGTTTTCATCAAGAGGGTCTGGGAACGAGCCTACCTTCCAGTTTTACGAGAGAAAGGCTTGAACCCATGAGTAAGGAAGAGGGACAGACCGGAAGCTGTCGCTGTCGTCCCATGACGCTGGACGATCTGGACCGCGTGGTGGTTCTGCACCTCTCTACTTTCCCGGGTTTCTTTCTCTCTTTCATGGGCTCGCGCTTTCTTCGCGAGTTTTACCGGGCTACATTGGAAGACCCCGGTTCCTTGGCTTTGGTGGCCCAGGATGATCGCCAGGATTTGCTCGGCTTTGTGGTTGGACACATTGAGCCCCAAGGATCTTATCGTCGTCTGCTTTTTCGGCGGGGATGGGCATTCGGGATGGTATCAGTGCTTCCGGTGATCCGGCGTCCAAAAATCCTCCCTCGCCTTTTGCGGGCCGTATGGTATCGAGGGAATCCTCCCGAAGAAATAGGAGGAGCGCTGCTCGCTTCCCTGGCCGTGACGCCGCACAAGCAGGGTCGGGGTCTGGGCAAGCTGTTGGTAAGCAGTTTCGTGTCAGAATGCCAAAGCCGAGGTGCCGCCTATGTCTACTTGACTACCGACCGCGACGACAACCCCTCCGTTAACAGCTTCTATCGAAAACTCGGATGGACGCTGGATCGGGAGTTGATGACTCCGGAGGGCCGATGGTTAAATCGTTTTCGTTATGACTGGCCGCTGCCGAGCGGACAAGAGTGATCAACTTGTGGGTGCCACATGCCAAACGACGACTTCATTCCCTTTCACAAACCTTCGATCGGCGAGGAAGAGATTGAGGGAGTGGCGCAGGTCCTACGGTCTGGGTGGCTGACGACGGGTCCTAAAACGCGGGAGTTTGAGGAGAAATTCGCCCTCTTCACCGGGTGCCGCTATGCGGTGGCTGTGAATTCCTGCACAGCCGCGCTTCACCTCGCCCTGGATGCCATTGGGCTCAAAGAAGGTGAAGAAGTCCTGGTGCCAACGCTGACCTTTACGGCCACGGCTGAGGTGGTTGCCTATTTCAAGGCCAAGCCGGTCTTAGTTGACTCCGAGCCCTGCTACTTCAACCTGGACGTCCATGATGCCGAGAAGAAGATTACAGCCAAGACGCGCGCCGTCATCCCCGTTCACTTCGCGGGCCATCCCTGTGATATGACTGCGCTGCTTGAGTTGGCTACAGCAAAAGGACTGCTGACCATCGAGGATGCTGCTCACGCGCTACCTGCAAAGTATCGTGGTCGTTACGTCGGTATTTTAGGCCCTCTGACCGCTTTCAGCTTCTACGTCACAAAAACCATAACTACCGGTGAAGGGGGGATGGTGACCACCAATGACGAGAGGTTGGCTTCACGGATCAGACTGATGCGTCTTCATGGCATTAGCCGCGACGCCTGGAAGCGTTATAGTGCCGAAGGTTCCTGGCGTTACGAGGTTTTGGAAGCTGGGTTTAAGTACAACCTGACAGATCTTCAGGCTGCATTGGGGTTGGCACAGCTTGGCAAGTGTAACGCCATGTGGCGACGGCGCGTGGCTATCGCAGAAAGGTACAACCAAGGCCTCTCCATGTTGGATGCTTATCGAACGCCGCGGGTGGCGCCCCACGTCCAACACGCTTGGCATCTTTACGTCATCCTGGTGGAGTCCGATGTATTGGGCATCCATCGCGACCAAGTTATCGAAGAGTTGCATCATCGCGGAATCGGGACAGCAGTGCACTTCATTCCCTTGCACCTCCATCCTTACTACCAAAGGCAGTGGGGATATCGCGCAGGGCAGTTCCCAGTGGCAGAGAATTACTTTGAGCGCTGTATTTCCTTGCCCATCTATCCCGGCATGACAGATAATGACGTCGACCGCGTGATTGAGAGTCTGATTGATATTGTACAGAAGTGTCGCAGATGACGGCGAAATCCAACTCCAGCCGCGACACGGGTGTCCGCCGTGATGCTGAGCAATGCCGAGTTGTCGTCCGAGAGCTATAGCAGGAAGGGTTCGTAGGCTGGGCAAGAAACAGGAATATACTCGGAGATGCAACCCTGGAGTTTGAAGGAAACCAGGCAAGAGGTACCAATCGACCGTCGAAATACGTTCTACCTCCAGCATGGGAAGAGAATCCTTGACGTGTTGGGCGCCCTGGTCGGCTTGATCACCACCAGCCCGATTCTAGGATTCTGTGCAATAGCGATCTATCTTGACTCACCCGGGACTGTCGTCTTCCGCCAGTGGCGGATCGGAGAGCAAGGCAAGCCTTTCCAGATATTCAAACTTCGGACGATGGTTCGCGACGCGGGCCAAAAAGGCCCTAGACTTACGGCGGCAGGCGACTGCCGCATCACTAGAGTTGGGAAATGGCTCCGCAAGACGAAACTCGACGAGATCCCACAATTGTTCAATGTCCTGCGAGGGGAAATGAGTTTTGTCGGTCCGCGTCCGGAGCTTCCGGAGTACGTGGCAACCTACACCCCCGAGCAAAAGAAACTGCTCGAACTCAAGCCGGGCCTAACCGGACCCGCCTCTTTGAAGTTCATTGAGGAGGAGAAGCTACTTGCCACCGACCCCGACAGAGAGAACTTGTATGTCAGCACCGTACTAGCACGCAAGCTGGAGCTAGACCTCGTGTACTATCAAACAGCTAGTTTCGCAATGGATATCAATCTCATCCTTTCTACCCTTAGAAACTTACTAGGGCCCCCGAAGGGAAAGAGAGAAGATTCTAAAGCGTGAAACACAAATTCGATCTCTACACTCGAACGAATCAGCTCATCATCGACGCCGTTATCTTTACCTTTTCTTTCGCGGCAGCCTACCTTATCCGCTTCGAAGGGGTCCCTGCCTGGGCCGTAACTAAACAGTTCCTGTTATGGTTTCCCTATGTGCTTGCTGCTCGTCTTTTGGTGAACTGGCGACTTGGGATTTACCGCCTTATATGGAGGTATGTCTCCCTAGCGGACGCCATTGTCATCGGACGATCCCTCTCCATAGTTACGGCCGTTCTTCTTGCTGTGCGCCTGTTCTACCCCGAGGACGTGATTTTCTCTCAGTGGGCTCATCTTCCCCTCGGGATCATTGCGCTCGAGTATCTGCTCTCTCTCACTGGATCCCTCGGCGTTCGTGCCCTGCGCAGGACCCTTTATGAACGCAGCCAGAAGGTGACTCTCGCACCTGACCAGCCTCCAAAGAGAGTGATCCTTTACGGGGCGGGAAGAGCTGGCATTCTGCTGTTGAAAGAGCTGAAGAACCACGGCGAGACGGAAGTGATTGGATTCGTCGATGACGATCCGAAGAAGGTCGCGGCGGTTATTTCTGGTATTAAGGTTCTGGGTACCGGTCAAACTCTGGGAGAGCTTGTCCGCCGATCTCGCGTCGATGAAGTGATCATCAGCATTGCTACTGCAAGGCATAAGACTCTAGCCGCGATCCTCGCGAAATGCGCGCAGATCCCTATACCCGCCAAGATTGTTCCGAGCTTACAAGAAATTGCGGAGGGACGAGTCAGCATCAGCCAGGTACGTGAGATTCATATTGAGGACCTCCTCGGGCGGGACAGCATTGAAATGGTGGAGTTTGATCAAGGGGTCCGTCAGGCTTACGCCGGCAAGAGAATTCTTGTAACAGGAGCTGGAGGGTCCATTGGAAGCGAACTGGTCCGGCAACTCCTGCCTCTCAACCCCGAATCGATTGCTATCCTCGACAAGGATGAAAACTCCATTTACGAGTTGGAGCAAGAGTTAATCCTCAGGTTTCCTGGCACCCGCATCGAGACTCAGATCGCGGACATAAGGCACGAGGGGAGGCTTTTTGCGCTTTTTGCAGAGTTCAAGCCGGAAGTGGTCTTCCACGCTGCCGCCCACAAGCACGTTCCCTTGATGGAGAAGCACCCTTGCGAAGCCGTGTTGAATAATGTGTTCGGCACGAAGACATTGTTGGATGCCTGTCGCGAGACCAGGGTGGAACGGTTCGTCTTCATTTCCACCGACAAGGCCGTGAATCCGACTAGCATCATGGGCGCTACGAAGCGCGTCGGAGAGATGTTGGTTCAAGCCTATGCGAATGGGGGAGAGCTGCCTTCTTCCTGTGTGCGCTTTGGCAACGTGATGGGAAGTCGCGGAAGTGTCATTCCTTTGTTCAAGAAACAGATTGCGGAAGGCGGCCCGATCACCGTGACCCATCCCGATGTGGTTCGGTTTTTTATGACGATTCCGGAGGCCGCCCAGCTAGTCCTAAGTGCCGGGACCCTGGGACAGCATGGTGAAGTCTTCATCCTGGATATGGGCAACCCCCACAATATCATGGACTTGGCCCGAGAAATGGTCCTGCTGTCTGGATATGAACCTGGAAAGGACATTGAGATTTCCATAACCGGATTGCGTCCCGGGGAAAAACTCGCCGAGGAGTTGGTTGGACCTGACGACAACGTGTCCTTGACACCGTTCGAGAAACTGTCAATGCTGGCCCCTCGTGCTTTCGACACCGGAACGGTTCTCAAAGATGTAACCCGTTTGGTGAATGTTGCCCAACGCAATGATAGTAAGCAAGTGTATAAGGCCCTCCGGGAAATGAGACTGGGTTTTTCTCCGGTATACGACGAGAACACAAGAACTGTCCCACCCAAGTAAATGAACAAACTAATCGAGTTGACACTGGCGCTTGCAATCATCGGAGCGGCGCTTGCCTTTGGCGGTGTCCAACCCCTCACGTATTCCCTGATGGAAGTGGTTCTGTTCCTTGCCGTACTCATGCTCCTGCTGAAGCAGACGTGGCAAGGCAATATTGGCCTGATGTTGCCTGCATGGCCAGTCCTCTTTGCTCTCCTGTGTGTACTCCAGTTAATTCCGCTCCCTTCACGATTCATCGTCACGCTCTCACCGACGCGTCAACTGGCCCCCGGCCTTGCTGGCCTTTCGGACGGCAAATGGATTTGGGCGACCCTGAGTATCTCCCCGCATGACACCGAGTTGGCCTTAGTCAAATTTCTTGCCTACCTCAGTGCCTTCCTGATTGCTGCCCACCTCTTTGATTCCGGAAAGAGAAGGAACGCTTTGGTCCGGGCACTGATTTTCTTGGGCTGTCTTGAGGCAGCGTATGGGATCATCCAGTATTTGGCGGGCTGGCAGAAAATCTTCACTTATACCAAGAAATTCAACTTAGAGGAGGCCACCGGGACTTACATCAACCCCAATCACTTTGCGGGCCTTCTTGAGCTGACCCTTCCCTTTGTGCTCGCGTCGGGTTTCTACTCATTTCAAGTCTGGTCAGAGAGACGGCAGGATGAGCTGAACTGGCGCGTCCCTGCGGAACGAAGTTCGGCGGGCGTCCGATCGGTTTTTTATTTCTACTTGACGGTCATCGTGGTCGTGGCGGTTACCTTTTCGCGCTCTCGGGGTGGAATCCTGGCAACGGCGTTCAGCATCGTGTTCATAGTCCTACTGGCGCAGGTCAAGGCCGAGCGGAAAACCTGGATGCTGGGCTTCTTCCTCGTTTCGCTTTGTATCGTGGGTTACGGACTGTGGATTGGACTCGATCCCGTTCTAGCCCGCTTCGAGCATCTACGGGAGCCGGGCTATCTCCAACTGGAAGGTAGGATCGCAATCTGGAAAGACGCCTCGCGCCTTGTCCGCGATCATCCCCTGGTGGGGACTGGATTGGGAACCTTCGGTACGGCTTTCCGGCGGCACCAAACCGTCTTTGTCGATGGCTACGTGGACCATGCGCATAATGACTACTTCGAAATTGCTTCCGACACCGGCCTGCTAGGCGCAGCGTTGCTTTTCTTACCGATCCTGTATCTGTTCTTCAAAATGATTATGGGTTTCTTGAACGATACCCGGCGCTTCCGGCGTTCCGTTACTCTCGGATGTATTGGAAGTACATTGGCATTGTTGATTCACAGTGCGACCGATTTCAACCTGCAAATCCCTGCAAACGCGCTGATTTTTGCCGTTGTGCTTGGAATCGGATATAAGGCGGCCTGTATTGAACTACGAGAACAACCTGAGGGGGAGGGCCGGTTCTAGGAAGTCGAGGACGTCGCAGGTATGATTGCCCGCATCTTTGTGGCGGGTGGTAAGGTCGGGGACTGGCGCGGTAGCTCCGAAATGCCTCCAGAGTTCCGTTTCCAGCCCCCGCCACATCACACGTAGCGTGCGGATTTCCCGCACTACGCGTTCCTGCACGCTTCACGACAAGGGTTATGGGGCCGATCGGGGCGGGGCGTCTAGGCGCGAATGATGTCACCCAAAGCGCAGCCTCGAACGAAACTGCCGCAACCGTCCCCTCACCCTAACGTCTGCCACCAGCGGGCTCGATGTCGAACCCGAACTCCCCATGCTGGCTGACCTGCCCCCCGAAAACAGTACCTGTGTAAAAGAGAGTTCTCCCAGGGTATAGAAGCCTAGAGAAGGGCCGGAGAGGAGGCAGAGCCAGTTCCCGGAGGAGCAGATTATAGGAGTGTTTGAAGCAGGCCGAAGCGGGCATGAAGGCGGCGGATATTTGCCGGCAGCATGGGATCAGCAGCGCGACGAATTACAAAGGAAAGGTAAAGTACGGGGGCTTAAAGGTGAGCGCGGCGCGGCGGCTGCGGCAGTGGGAAGAGGAGAATCGGCGGTTGAAGCAGATGGTGCAGACCTGAGGCTGGACAGCCAAGCATTGAAGACGGTGCGGGCAAAAAAGTTCTAGCGCCCACGGGCCGGCGCGAGGCGATGGGCGTGATTCGGCGAGCGTATGGGTTGAGTGCGCGGCAGGCGTGCCGGCTGGTAGGAATGGCCCGGACGAGCTGTGGCTATGAGCAGCAGCGGAAGCGCAAGCGGATCGGGGCCGTGGAACGTCAGGCTCTGGCGATCCCGACCCGACAGAACGAGCGCTGGTCGATGGATGGATTTTATTTCCGATGCTCTGAGTGCGGGACGTGAGTTTCGGAGCCTGAACATCGTGGATGACTTCCATCGTGAATGGCTGGTGGCGGAAGTGGACACGGCGATTACGGGCGCACGGGTGGTGCGCGTGCTGGAGCGGTTGCGAGGGTTTCGAGGATTACTGCAGATTCTTGTGATGAACAAAGGGCCGGAGTTTGCAGGCCAGGCGCTGGACGTATGGGCCTACGAACATGGCGTGAGGCTGCCCTTCATCGAGCCGGGGAAGCCGAGGCAGGATGCTCTCATCGAGAGTTTCAACGGTACAGAAAATGGGGGCAGGTCAAATAGAACATGCGCGAGCTTCACCGAGACAAGTCGAAATGGAAACTGTGTTACTACGGGGCAGAGGGGCTTACGGGCTGACCGCCGCCACCCCCCCCAGCCGACAAGGCGGCTGCGGCCCCCGCAATTCCCCCTCCAGCCGCAATCGCCAGTATGATGAGAGTGGTATGGGAATTTGATCCCGGGGCCGACGGAGGGTGCGGCGGCGTGGGCGTTGGGCTTTGTGCTGATGTTGGGGCGGTGGTTGCTCGAAACGGCTGTAACCCGGGGATGCCTGACGCGTTCGCTGGAACCAGTACCTTCTTTCCCGCCGGCAAGAGGTATGACTGTCCTGATGGGATTTCGCCGATTCTGATATCGCCGAATGCGGACTCGATAGAGGTGCTATTGTCAGCCCTAATTTCCACCATGATCTTCGAAGGCGCTGCCGAGGTGGGTTCGATGTGAAACTTCGTCGTCGCAACGAGGGCAGTGCTCTCGCCTGAATTCTCAGACACAATTGTGCCGTTCTGAAGGTGCAGCCAGACTCGATCCACGGGTCGGGTGAAGCTGGCAGTGGTGTTTTCGTTGAGAGTGACTTGGTTTGCGGGCCACAATTGAATTACGATGCGGCCGGCTGCCCCCGTCGCAACCGCGTCGCCGTTATAGATCCACCCATCGGCGGGAAGGGGGTTCCCATTCCGGGTCGCTCCCGCAGAGTTGATGACTTTGCCAATCACCTCGCCCTGCTCCTCTGCCTGTCCCTGGAATCCCGATGGAGATGCAGGGATCTCAGCTAATAGCCCCTCGGCAAGTGTGTAGCTCTCGCCGGATCGGGTCTCGGTGATCGCGACCTTACCATGCTGGGCTTCGACAATCGTTCTTTTGTCGGGCAATAGCGCCACCAGGAACTCGGCCATCCCCTCGCCTTTTGGCTCGACTCTGTGCGTGGAAGTCTTCACCACGAAGGCGTCCTTATTCTCCCTCTTGACGGCTAGGGTTCCCGAAAGAAGTTGCGCTACGATATTACCCTCAGCGCCACTAAACCGCACCTGGGTTGACCCCGCAAGAGATGCCCGGCCTGTAGGAGAAAAACTAAGGAGCACCGACCCGCCCTCGCCAACATTTATGGCGTCTCCAGAAAAGATCATACAGTTGGATAACAACGTGCCCCCTTCCACTGTCGCGTTGGACGAATTAACAACCTCGCCGACGACATTTGGTATTCGCCCCATCGCGAGAGCAAAACCCGCGAACCCGGTGAACATCACGAGTCCGAAAAACGTCAGTTTCCGGTGACGTGTTCGCATGATTTACTCCTTGGAAGTTCTTCCAATTCAATTTGGCTGATAATGAACCCCTCATCCGCCTTGATCCTCCGGGCCTACTCCCCTCGGAGAGGGCCCGGGGGACCAGGGCGGATGAGGAGTCATGTAAGCCAGAATCTCCGTTTTCAGTTTTCCCCTGGAGAGTAACGTACACCCAAGCGCTTCTGAATGCAAGGCACAATCAAGTTTTCAGTGCTGGGTGCTTCCACGGCCCATGGAACGGGCCGGTTGTGCCTCCCCGCAGAATCCTAAACTCGAAACTGATCCTCCTTTGACCCGGGCCTCGGACACTATTCCCGCCCCTGCCTCTCCTGTCGCTGAAATCCGATCCGGTCGTCAGTTCGCCTACCCGGCTGGCACCGGCAGAGGAAGGCACCAGAGAGATGGGGCGCGCGCTTGCTGTCGCCTCTCTCGTCAGTGGCCTGGAGACTTGCCACGTTGGCGATGTCAGATGTTACATCCAGCGTGGAGATGTTCTATATCAGGTAACTCGGGACCATTCCACCGTAGCCGCACTCGTCGAGGTGGGTGAACTAACATCCGAAGAGGCCCGCGTCCATCCGAACAAGAATGAGGTTCTGCAGGCGATCGGTATGCCTTCGGGCGTATGGCCGGACGTCAATCACGCCGACTTGGCGCCTCGAGATCGAATCCTCCTGTGTTCCGATGGCTTGTGGGAGGCACTCCCGCAGCAGGACATCGAATCGGTCCTGGTCTCCGATGGCACGATGCGTCAACCTGTGACGCAGCTGGTGGATCGTGCCAACGATGAGGGCGGTCACGGCAATATCACTGCGATCTTGTGTGAGGTGCCGCCGCCTCCACGGAATCAGAACCCCGTGGGTTCTGAAACCTCGAAAAGTGCATGAGAAGCGGGTGATGAACTGGCAGGAGACGGTGCGCGGCAAGGTGAGCGGGAAGACGCAGCAGACTGAGATCCCCGCTAAGCCACGCCTTGAGAAGTGCAAAACCGGGAGGCAGAGTGCGGGAAAGTACATGGCAAACCAACAGGATAGAAATTTGCTTCTGGACTCTGGATCTGCGTATCGGGGTTCGAATCCCTGCCTTCCAGCCACTCATTCGCAAGCACTTGCCAGACCCGTCTGATTCCAACCGCGATAATTGCTCTGGAAGTCATTAATGGGATAGGGACTTGTAGCAGTAGACTGAGGGGGGGGCGGCACATTTCCGTGTGCGCGTTACGCAACTGAGCGGATCGCACTATAATCAAAAGCGTCCAATCATCCGCACGTCGTGCTGGACGGAGTCTCCCCATGAACAAAACGCGCTTTCTGAGCTTCGTTGCCAAGGTCATCGCTGCACAGGTGACCACTTATTTCCTGGCAGGGGCGGTGTTTTATCCACTGCTCACCAAGCCCTACTACGAGGGACGCGATCCGATTTTTGCGGTTTTCATGCGCACGGAAGCGGATATGGGATTGTGGGCCCACGTAGTTAATTGGTTTCTGCCGGCTGAAATCTTGCGGGGTATCCTCATTGCCGCAGTTCTCTATCCGCTTTACGACATCCTGAAGGCGTGGCCGTTCCTGAAACGGTTCCTCTATGTTGCTAGTCTCTACTTGGTGCTGGGTTTCTGGGCGGCGACCGTCGCCGCTCCCGGAACGCTGGAAGGCATGGTTTATATGCGGCCCTTTATCACGCCGGAAGTGCATCTCCGTGTACAGCCGGAAATCATCTTGCAGGGGCTCGCCTTGGCGTTATTCATTGCCGGAGCCATGATGGAACGACCGAGAAGAGTGTCGACGCAAGGGGTCCGGTGATTCGATGCCTCAGGCCCGCCGCCTGAGACGAACTTCACGCCACGGGAGGTGGTGGAACATTTGCCTTCACCCAGCGGAGCAATTTGCTCATTCTCTCATGATGCGATCCCTCCCAGTAAACGCGCTGGCAGCTCGGGCAGAGGCGAAAGACGTCCTTGTCTCTTATCTTGGGTGGTAACCGCTCTAATACGGATTCCCGGCTAGCTTTCTCCAGGAGGGTATTGCAGTCCAGGCAGCGGGTGAACGGCCGCATGGAACCGGTGAGGTCAAAACGTTTGACCACCTCGAGCAACTGCTGTTTCGGTTCGGTGGAGCGGACCCAATAGCCCCGATCCACGGCGTTTCGCATCAAGAGATAACGATCCCGGGTCAGCAACACTCGTCTCTCGCGCGCCACGATGCTCGCCAGATCGTCATCGGAGGCTTGGTTGCCATAGAGCACATCGAACCCCGCCATGCGCAGATAGGCCGCCAGCCGTCCGACGTGCACATCCAGCAAGAATCGCAGCGCACGCAGGGGGGCCGGGCGTACGCGCGTGACTGACGAGATATCCAAAGACTCGAAGACAGGATACACACTCACCCGGTCTCCATTACGCACCGGATAAGAGAAGTCGACCGGCTTGCCGTTGGCGAGCACGAGGTCCACTTCGGTATGAGGCACGCCGAAACTCTCGACGAAGTCCTTCACTGAACCGCCGGCGCTAAAATAACGCGTGAGGTCCTTCCCCCGGCTCTCATCAGGGAGAAAATCGTTCAGTTCGGCATAAAAGCGGAACCGCGCCGCGCTCATAAGGATACATAACCTCCGCATTTCGTTGGCGGCGTAACGGCGAGAAGTGGCGAGAGCCCCGCCGAGAGCCGCATAGCCAGAACCTTTGGGGTTAGCACGTGACGTGTAAGACTGCGTTCGTGTCATCGATGTCCTTGTTGAGCATCTCGATGGCTTTGGGAGTGGGAAGAACAAACAGTTCGATCCCGCGCTCCTCGGCTTCGCGCCTCACGTCTTTCATCACCGGCAAACCTCCGTGGGCACCTGTGCCCACAACAAGGCGACGGCATTTCCACGGTATGTCCTCTCTGACGGAAAGAGGAGTGTGCGCGAACTCATCGCGGAATTTCTTGGACGGCTTCTTGTCGCGCTTCCGAATCTTCCCGCGATCGACGACGACGTCGTGCTCATAGACGGTGTCATCAATTCTAAGTGAGCCAAAGCAAAAGTCATGAAATCGCATCAGAATCTCCTCCCGTGCATTCAACGGTGTGACACGCGGTCACCCAGGTGAGGTCCCGGGGTCAGCGGTCCAATCACTGGGCGCTCTCGTCTGCGATCCTCTCATGGGTCCAGGCACCGAAGGCCCTCACGGCGGGCCTCATCGAGCGCCTGCTCGTACTCGGCCTGCGTCACGCGCCGGCCGATCTCTGCATATTCCTGACCTGTGACTTTTCCTGCCGGATAGTACTGCGGCATCACGTTGATGCAAGTCGTGGGCGAAAGCTCCTGGGCGATCCAGTTCACGACGTGGCGCGTGCCGGCAATATTTCGCGGCATCACCAGATGACGAATTAGCAATCCGTGCTTCGCGAAGCCGTGCTCGTCGAGCGCAAGGTCACCCACCTGATGGTACATTTCCTTGATCACCCGCCGCGCCACCTGCGGGTAGTCAGGCGCCCGTGAGTATTTGCGGGCGATCTCGCTATCCCAGTATTTGAAGTCGGGCATGTAAATGTCGACGATCCCGTCGAGTAATTGCAGACTTTCGCTCGAGTCGTAGGCGCTGGTGTTGTAAACGAGTGGCAGACGGAGTCCCTTCTCGATCGCGACGGGCAGGGCTTCGATGATCTGCGAGACCACGTGTTCCGGTGTCACGAAGTTGATGTTCTGGCAACCTTGATCCTGGAGTTCGAGCATCATGGCGGCCAGCCGTTCCGGCGGCGCGGCCGTCCCCCGCAGTTGCCAACTGATATCGAAGTTCTGGCAGAAGACACAGCGCAGGTTGCAGCCGGAGAAGAAGATCGTCCCCGAGCCGCGCCAGCCGCGGAGGCAATCCTCCTCGCCGTGGTGCGGCGAATGACTCGCTACCATGGCATAGCGTCCGGTCCGGCAAACCGCGAATTTGTTTTGGAGGCGGTCGACCCGGCAGTCCCGCGGACAGCCCGTGCAACAGCGCAGAGATTTGACGGCGCGGTCGACGCGGCTCTTCAGCTCACCGCTCTCAAATAAAGTGAGGTAGGCAGGGCTGAATTCTCGGCTCGCGGAAGTCGCGGCGACCGGCATGAGAACAGGACCCCCGGCTGACTGAAAGCTCGAACAAGAGAAGACAACGTTATAGGAAAACGGAACGGGAGTGCTACTTCGGCGCTCTTTCACCTTCGGGCACCATAGGAACAAAGCGCACGGGCAGCAGGCTCTCGCGTTCCAGGCCTTTCGCCGTGCGGCGCAGACGGATCAATTCCTGCTCGTAGCGGCCCACCGGAACCACCATGCGGCCTCCCGGCCGGAGTTGCGCGACGAGCGCGGGCGGCACGTCGGGCGGTGCTGCCGTTACGATGATAGCGTCGAAGGGCGCCGCTTCCGGCCAGCCGCGGTAACCATCGCCGATCCGCACGCGTACGTTCGCATAGCCCATTTCCTTCAGCCGCGTCTCTGCCTCCCTGCCCAGCCGCTCCACGATCTCCATGGAATAAACCTCGCGCACCAGGAGCGACAGTACCGCTGCCTGGTAGCCTGAACCCGTGCCGATTTCGAGCACGCGATCCTGGGGCTGCAATTCCAGGGCCTCCGTCATGAAGGCCACCACATAGGGCTGAGAGATGGTCTGCCCGAGGCCGATGGGCAGAGCCGAGTCCTCGTAGGCGGAGGGCTGCATCTCCGGCGGCACAAACTCGTGGCGCGGGACCTTTCGAAGGGCTTCCAAGACGCGTGGGTCGCGAATCCCGCGAGCGAGAATCTGCTCTTGGATCATTCGCTCCCGTGCCTCACGAGTCTCCGGCAATTCTGCCGAGTCCGCGCGGGAACGCTCCTCCCCCGTCTCAGACCTGCCCACTGGCAGGAAAGAAAGGGTGGGGGGGAACAGGACGAACATAATTAGGAACCACGCGAGGCTCTGGGGTGGGTTGCGGCGGCACGGCTTCATGGCAACCTCTGCATACATCTTAGCACCGCTTGCTTGAGTACGCCCACCATCCGCTCCCCATAAAATCGCTTCCGCTTCACGGTAAAATCCAGAACTCGTCCAGCCTGGACCGGGCAGTCTTGCACCCTGCACGCCCTCTTGTGCCTGTCGATCAGTTACCAATATCGATAGACTGGCCGTCCTCCAAGGTCTGAAACGAACCGGGCCTGAAAGAAGTCAAGAGTTGGTGCTTTGCCGTATCAATACCGTCGCCGGCAAGCTGGAAGATACCGCAGTGGATATTCGCAGCGGTATGCCTTGTTCAACATCGCATGGAATCGGCATGAAAACCCACCCGGATTGGGGTAGGATAGCTGCCCGTTTCTGGAATCGTGGTCCATCAGAATCGGGAGGTTGGAATTGACCGCGACAGATCGTTCGAAAGTAAAAAAGGGCAGGCTTCCTCCGATCAGCCTGGATGATTTTGATGCCATACAATGCGATTGAGAGTTCAATCAAGGGCGCTGCGGAAGATTTTTCACAGTACTAGGAGTTAGGAACACCCAGGCCTTGTTTCTTTCCGGGAAATGAAAGGGGGGGCTTGTCATGAAGATTCGGGAAATCCGTTCCGCGGGCTTGCGGGGAGAAACACCGCTGGGAGGTTGGGCCAACGAACCGAAGCCGGAAGACTGCATCCATACCCTCCTTGCTGTGCTCACGGATGAAGGCTTGGTGGGATGGGGAAGCGCGTTTACCAACGACGAACTTGTGCGCGGCGCGCTCACCGTCCTTCGTCCATTTTACACGGGGGAGAACGCTCTGGAGCCAGAGCGGGTCAGCGAGATTCTGCACCAGAATACGTTCTGGATGGGGCGCGGCGGCTCCATCACGCATACCATCAGTGGAATCGATATTGCCTTGTGGGACCTTCTCGGGCAAGCCACTGGCCAGCCCGTGGGCCGGTTGCTGGGAGGCCGTTACCGGGAACGTGTCATGCCCTATGCCTCGCTGCTCATGGAAGAGCCAGAGAAAATGGCGGATCGGCTTCTTCCGCTCAAAGCGCAAGGCTTCCGTGCCTTCAAAATTGGCTGGGGACCGTTTGGGCGCCGCAATAAAGCCACGGACGAGGCCATTGTCCGCGCCGCGCGAGAGGCGATTGGAGCGGATTGCCGGCTGATGGTCGATGCGGGCGCCAGTGACGCCTTCTGGCCGCAAGATTTCAAGTGGGCCTTGAACACCTCGCACATATTGGCCAACTATGAGGTCGCATGGTTTGAGGAAGCGTTGTTGCCGGACAGCCTACAAGATTATGTGGCCTTGCGGCGGCAGTCTCCGGTGCCGATCGCGGGCGGCGAAGTCCTGACTCGGCGTCAATCGTTCCAGCCTTGGCTTCAGGCGGGCGCGTTCGACATCGTCCAACCGGACGCGACGAAAGTGGGCGGACTCAGCGAGTCGCGCCGCATTGGTTGGATGGCCCGTGAAAACGGCGTGCGCATGATTCCTCACGGATGGAACACTGCCTTGGGACTGGCGGCGGACCTGCAACTCGCCTCGGCATTGCCGGAGGTTGACCTGGTCGAGTACTTACCCGAGTCGCCTTTTATCGATAAGATCGCTGTCGGAGGATGGAAGTTGAATGCCGACGGCACCCTGCCGATTCCAGCGCGGCCAGGATTAGGTGTCACGATCGATATGGACGCCGTGGCGCGGTACACCGGGGTAAAGAACTTCCTCGCTTGAATTGGGGCCATACCATGAAACAATTAGGTTGCCGGTGGCTGGTCGTCGCCAGTTCCTAGGCGACGATCGATCCCGCCATCTTGCCGTCGACGCGCAGAGAGGCGACCTTCACGATTCAACTTCTCCTTTTACAGTTGCGTCCATCTGTTGCGCCGGTTTGCGCCAGATTAAGTACATAGGTATGCCTGTGGCGATGATGCCGAGCGCCGTAAAGGACGGGCCGGGTGTGGTGACGAAGGCATTCACGACGAACCATACCGAAACCAGCATGAACGCGCCCAAGGTGTACGGATAGCCCCACATGCGGTAGGGGCGTGCCAGGTCCGGCTGCTTGCGGCGCAGAACGAATACGGCCGCCACGCTGAGCATATAGAAAATCCAGGCTGCCACCATCGAGTAGGAAAACAGATTCTCGTAGGACCCACTGACCACCAGCACGGCTGTCCACAGGCCTTGCAGCACGATGGCAAAGGCCGGCGTCTCGAATCGCGGGTGCACCCGGCCGAAGCGGCGGAAGAAGAGGCCGTCCTGAGCCTGGGCGAAAGGGATACGCGCCGCAGTGAGGATGCAGCCGTTGATCGCTCCCACAATTGAAATCAGCACGGTGACCGAAACCAGCGTGGCGCCAATCGGTCCCATAGTGCGCTCGGCCAACGCTGCCCCCACTCGGGCGGTCGCTGCAATCTGCGGGATCGTCATGACCTTCAGATAAGCCACGTTGGCGAGCACATACAACGCCATGACCCCGACCATCCCCAGTGTCAAAGCCCGGGGAAGATTCCGGGCCGGCTGCTTCACCTCTCCGGCCACAAAGCTGATGTAGGTCCAACCGTTATACGCCATCAAGCAGGCGATCATTGCCGTGCCAAACTGCGGGAGCGAAAATGCGGATGGCACTGCCGGCTGGACGGCTGGGACCACGATGTGACTTAAGAACGCGCCCCCGATGAGCAGTAGCAAGCCCGCGACTTTCAGAAACGTGAATGTGACTTGCACGATCGCGCCTTCCCGGACTCCCACGTAGTTGACGGCCGACAGTACGGCAATCAGCGTCAAGGAAATGAGTTTCGACGTCACGGGCGTGAGGTGAACGAACTGGCCGGCATAAATCGAGAAGGTCACGGCCAGAAAGGCAATGCCCCCTGACAGCACGGCCAGCATGAAGGTCCAGCCGCAAACGAAGGCACACGCCGGGCCGTAAGCTTCGCGTAGATAGACGTACTGCCCGCCGGTCGCGGGCATCATCGCTCCCAGCTCCGCGTAAGCCAGGGCGCCAAAATAGGAAAGCACGCCCGAGATGACCCAGGCCGAGAGAATTGCCCCGCTTGAGTGCAGGTTTTGAGCGATCAGGTTCGGAAGCAAGAAGATGCCCGACCCGATCACGATCCCGACCACGATCATGGTCGCATCAAGCCACCCCAGCTTGCGGGGCAGTTCGTGCCGGTTCAGATTCTCAGGGCTGGTCATGGATTACTTCGATGGGACGGCATGTTCTTTGACGTACTTCTCGACGCGGGGATCCAAATCCGCGCCGGAAGCGCCCGGGGGAATGTAGTGGAATGCTTCGGCATACTCAACGCCGTATTGCCTGCCCAACTCGCGGTCGTGTCCCAACAGGAATTCCTTAATATAATTGCGATCGGCGGTGGCATCGTCGTCGCCCAGCAGAGGCAGGGACTGATGGCGCTGCGCCAATTCCGCCCGCAGATGGGATCCATAGTGGCCGCCGGGCCCTTTCGCCTGGTTAGCCCGGATCGCTTCGATTTTCTTATCGATCTGCTTGCTGATATCGACCACGCGTGTGATCTCCGGCCGCCGGGCAAAGTAGTACTTGTCCTGTACTTCCTTGGGAGCCAGGCCGGCGGCGAATTGCTCGGCGTAATCATGGTCACGGCCGGCCATCCAGCACGCCGCTTCCGTAGCTTTGGCGACCATGTAATGATCCGGATTCTCTTCGTCGTGCGCCCAGGGATCCCAGCAAACGACCGTGTCAGCTTTCAGCAACCGGATGAGAAAAATGAGGCGGCTGATCAGCTCGTTCACCGAAACATCGGCCATGCGGTGGTTGCTGTAGTTCAGGTCGAAGTGCTTCTGGCAGCCCAGAACCCGCGCCACTTCCGCGTTGTCGCGCTCGTTGCCGAGCACGTTGTCACCGATCGTTCCTGGCGTGCCCAGCCCCGGGGCATCCCCCATATCGTCGTTGGTGGCGCGGACAAGGTAGCCCGTGTACCCTTCTTCGATCAGTTTGGCCACGGTGCCCGAGGACTCCAGTGATACATCGTCGGAATGGGCCTCGATGGCGAGAAGAACCTTCCCCTTGTGCGGTTGGCCGGCCAGCGGCCGCTCGAGAAAAATCCCGCTTGCCGCCTGCGGCTGCGGTGGCCGAGATTGAGCGAGCTGCGCCAAGGTACTTCCGGCAATCAAACTGTAAAGGAAATCGCGTCGGAACATGGCGTGGATTATACTCCACACGTGGTAGACAAGCACAAGGACTGACTTACCTTGACAGAGCATACTAGCGGGGACCGATCCCAGCTTTCGCGGAGGTCCGGACGGTTTCATAGGGAGCTGCGCAGGGGCTGGACGGTTTGAACCTGGATCAGGGTCATACCCAACGAATCCCGCTTTCTTGCCAAAACCCCGTGTCCTTTCGGCAAGCGGCTAACGCTGCGCGGGGGAGACGCAACCAAACCCGTTTTGTAGGGGCGGGCCTCGTGCCTGCCGTCCGCCGGGGCCTCCACGAGAGGTGCATCACAAGCCGGTGCCGTTCTAATTCGAACGTAGAGCCGCCCTTTAGGACGGCACGTGCCGGGCTGAAGCATGGCGCTACGACCGAAATGGGGGCAGCACCTACAAACCTAACCTCTTGCCTAGGTCAAGACCTACCCATCTGGCTGATGTACCCGCATGCTGACTCCGGCAGAATGTTCATGGAGGTCACAAATGCAAAGCTCAATGGTCAATCTCTCGAACGAACTGGCAAGATTTGTGGAAGAGTTTCAAACGGATGTTGTCGCTGTTCATGCTCGCACTCATTACCCCTCGAGCGGAGTCCTTTGGCGACCGGGCATCATCGTGACGGCCGATCACACCGTTCGCCAGGAAGAAGACATCCAAGTAACCCTGTCCAGCGGTGAAACCGTTAATGCCACACTCGCTGGCCGAGACTCAGGCACCGACATTGCCCTTCTGAAGGTGGAAAGCGGCACCTCTTCTATCGCCCGCGCCGGGGAGGGCCAGTCCCCGAAAGTTGGCGAATTGGCGCTGGTGCTCGGACGCTCCCCCGACAGCGGGCCGAACGCGAGCCTGGGAATCGTCAGCGCGGTATCCGGCCCCTGGCGGACATGGCGAGGAGGACGCTTAGACCAATACATCCGGCTTGATGCTACGCTTTTTCCGAATTCCTCCGGAGGGGCGGTAGTGGACTGTCGCGGGCGGCTGCTGGGAATCGCCACCTCCGGCCTTTCGCGGATTGCAGGGTTGGTCATCCCGGCTTCTTCCGTCAATCAAGTTGTGGGCGCTCTTCTCGCCAAGGGCCACGTTCCCCGCGGCTATCTCGGCATCGGCGTTCAACCTGTGGCGATCCCGGAGGCTCTGCGCACACGCCTCGCGCTGTCCAACCAAAGCGGGGTTATGGTGGTAAGCGCTGAACCCGGCGGTCCGGCGGATCAGGGGGGAGTTCTTCTTGGTGACATCGTGGTGAGCCTCGGTCCAGCGACTCTCGAGGGCATCGAAGATATCCAATCCTTCTCCGACTCCGCGGTGATAGGAAAACCAGTGACCGCCAAGATCATTCGCGCCGGCGCGCTGCAAGAGGTCACAATCATGGTCGGCGAGCGGCAAGGGAGGTGAGGCTGCCATGTCTCTTGAGGGATTTGGCCAGATTGCCGAACAGTTGCGGCGATCTACGGTCCAGGTAACAGGCGGCCGGCACGGCCAGGGATCGGGAATCATCGTCAAATCGAATGGCGTGATCGTCACTAATGCCCACGTGGTGAGTGACGCGCGGCTATCGGTGCAGCTCTGGGATGGAAGCACCTTTCCCGCAACCCTCAGCGCGCGCAATGCCCGGCGCGACTTGGCCGTCCTGAAAATCTCGACCATCAATCTCACGCCCGCCACCCTTGCGAACTCGGATAACTTGCGGGTGGGGGAACTGGTCATTGCCGTGGGTAATCCGCTGGGCTTTATCGGTGCGGTAACCTCCGGAATCGTTCACGCCATCGGTCGGCGGCCGGGGCTGGGCCCAACGAAGTGGATTCAGGCAGAAGTGCAGCTTGCGCCCGGCAATTCCGGCGGGCCCTTGGCCGATGCCCGCGGGAATGTGGTGGGCGTCAACTCCATGGCGGTACAGGGCCTCGGGCTTGCTGTCCCGAGCAACGCTGTGACTCGGTTGCTCATGGGAGACCTTCAGGATGCGCCTCTCGGTGTGACGGTTCGTCCCGTGGCAGTGCGAGCTGAGGGTTCCCAACGCCTGGGGCTCGCCATCCTTGAAGTCGCGAAGGGCAGCGCGGCGGAGTATGCATCGCTCAAAGTGGGCGATATACTGTTGGGAATTGAGGGACGACCGCTCAACTCGCTCGATGACTTCGAGCAGGCCCTGGAGGGAGGCGGCGAACGGTTGCTCCGCCTGCAATTCGCCCGGTACGATTTGAGCAAACTCCGGAATGTCACAGTTCGCCTCGGCGCTTCCCGAGTCACCGTCGTATGATTCGCGTTCTCGTTAAAACCTCGTCTCCCCTCGCGAAGGCGGGCCTCGAAAGCCTGCTTCGGGCGCATCCTGGGTTTGAATTAGCCGGAGAGGCGCCCCGCCGCGCAGAGGGAACAGAATCCGCTTTGGAACCACCGCTGGATGTCCTGGTGGCTGAAGCTGAAACGCTTGCGGATAACTCCGCGCGTGAGGCCATCGAATGGGCAGCCGTAGGAGGGCCGGGCGTCTTGCTGCTGCGGAATCCTGCCTCCGAGGCCATCGCAGAAGCGCTTCGGGCGGGAATTAAGGCCGTGATTCCCAGCAATCTCCCCGGGCCGGAAATTGTGGAAGCCATCGAAGCTGCTGCTGCCGGCCTGGTGGTGCTCGATGGCCCCAGTATCGAAATGCTCCTCCGGGTTCCAAGCAACGTTTCGATCCGCGGGGCCGAGGGACTCATCGAACCCCTTACCCCGCGCGAAATTGAAGTGCTCCAGCTTCTTGCCGCAGGGCTTGGAAACAAGGAGATTGCTTCGCGCCTGGGGGTCTCCGACCATACGGTCAAGTTCCACGTTGCTTCCGTCATGGGGAAGTTGGGCGCCGCCAGCCGCACCGAGGCCGTGACTTTAGGCATCCGCCACGGCTTGGTCATGATCTGACCGAGGAGCGCGAAAGAAGTAGCGTTGCCGTGAGGTTGAGGTTGAACGGGATCTTGAATGGCGATTCAATCTGCATTGTGAAATCCGACGCAGCCCGACGCTTGGCTTGCCAAACCCCCATCCGGAAACTCAAGGCACATTTGAGAGGTACCGTGGACCAGGGCGATCAAAATGGTCGCCACGGCCGGCATCTTGTCCAATCGACCCCTTAGGCGCCGGCAGGGAGCAGCAAGTAGCCCGCGACCCCATCCTCGTTCACCGCGGTCACAATCAGACTGTAGGGATGGTCGTACTGGGGCGAATAAAGGTCCACGGCCTCCTTGGCATTCAGGTTTTTGAGCCAGAGCGTTTTTCCTTCGTTGGTCAAAGTGATGTACCCGTTGAAGCGCTGGTAGCTCACGTCCGTCTTGAGGATGGTCAGAGTCACCCCCGGCGCCAGTTCGGTGGGAGAGTTTTTGACGAGTTCAAAGGTCATCTTGTCACGGTGAAGGTTTTGCGCGAGCGTGCGCAGATCGCCCTGATTGTTGCTCACCTGTTCCTGCACGTTCGCAAGGTCACGCCCGGTGCTCTGCTGGGCGGCGGCCAATTGTTCGCGAAGGCTGGCCACCTGCCCCCGAAGTTGTTCGTTGAGCTGAGCCAGTTGCGCTTGGTCCTGTTTTTGCGTTGATTCCACATTACGCAAGCGGGCATCCACGGCTTCACCGCGTTGATCCAATTCTGCCTGCAAGTGCCCGGCAGCTTGGCTCACCATTTCCCGTGTTTGGTTGCGGGTCGCGCGCAGGCTGGAATCGATTTTATGATCGAGTTCGGCCAAGTGGCTGGTTAAGCCGTCCGCATTGGCCGCCAAGTCGCGAAGTTTGGCCTCGGTAGCATCCACCCGTCCACCCAGACTGGTGATGGACCGCAGCAGTTCCGGCACTTGCGCCACGCGGATGTGGTTGTTGCGCAAAACCAGATAGCCGTAGGCACTGGCGCCGAGCAGCGCGAGCGAGAGGACCATGAGGACGAACCACAGCCCTCCGGTAGAGCGCCGGTGCGATATGTATGCTCCGCTGCTCGGGTCACCTGCCGCATCCAGCCTTTGCTCGCCGATCGGATCGCTGGCGCGGTCCGCGTATCGCCGGCCATCGCGCCGGTGTGTGGGGGGGTCGGCCGACGGAATTCCCCCAACGTAATCGCTTCCCTTGCCTCTCTGCGGCTCCTGTGCTCCCAGCCCCCTGTGTTCGCGAGCCTCGACCACTTGTTCATCTTCCGCCGCCGGTTCTTCGCCGGTGGCGTGTGATGGGTCCTTCTCCTTGAGGTCTCCGTTCATTCCCGCAGCCCTCGACCCCGAAGGGTCATTGGGCGCAGGGTCTTCATTGAGATCACCGAAGACTCGCATCGGATTACCTCCCAAAACAGAATTGGGTGCTTCGACCGCATTCCTGAGGTCCGTTCTGTCTTTAGTGATGAAGCCCCACAGACACTGAGCAAAGGCTTTGCCAAAGGAGCTGATATTGGGTGTTTACCCCATAGAATCATGATGTTAACGCCAATTGCGGATCGCGCAGTCTGCCCGCAAGGATTACCCCCTTACGTGGTGCGTGCAGAATTTACCGGGCGGCTGGGAGCGCGGTGGGAGCGCGGTGGGAGCGCGGTGGGAGCGCGGGCATCCTGCCCGCTTGGGCGGGAGCGTCCCGCTCCCGCCGGCGTGAACCATTCTCCTCCCTTGGAAAGAATGGTTGACCGTTTGAGAGTTAACATTGCGCTGGCTTGGAGCAAGCTCGCTTTCTGCGGGGAGATTCATAACGCTGCGAGGAATCGTGACTTGGAAAAGGTCAAAATACTGCTCAAAGACACCGCTGATTTAGTCTTTAGCAAAGACGATGACTTTGGCGCCAGCCGGCGCTTCCCACCGCGAAGCGAAGAGCCTCTGCCGGTTCAAGGGAACCGGATCCATCGCCGCGGGGAGAATGATTTCACAGGACTGCTAAGGAGCCTGAGTTTTGAAGTCCGAGCCAAAGCTTTGCAGGCGCGCTTGGGCAACATGGGTCGCTTCCACCTGATAGATAGGCCCTAACGCGTATGCCGCGTAGATCACGGGCCAGATGTACCAAAGCACGGCGCTTTCGGGATAGGGCAGGAAGCCGAAGTCCGCGGCCCACGATCCCATGCTGCCCATTGAGGTACCCAGAATGGCAATAACATACGCGCCCCAGCATTTCGTTACGTAGCCCCGCCCCATTTGGACGACTGACCTTCGAAGGAAAAAAGCAAGGAATAAAAGTACGCACAGCAAGGGATCATTCACCCAATTCATGACTTCATATAAATGGGGTGGCCGGGGAGCTTCCATGCGCAAGCGAATGATGACATACGCAACTTGGAGCGTATAAGCGACAACAATCCCCAGAACGACCCAGTCAAGACCCTTCAGTTTTCCCCGGATACCAAATTGTTGACACAGGCGGAGGGCGAGGAAAAGGCCGCCGACCAAGGCAACCATGTGCAGGGGTCCCCCAATGAACGCACCGACATGCGGCAGGAAGGTGCTGGCGGTTTTGTACCAGGAAACATTGAAAGCGTATAACGGATTAATGTAAGAGCCCATGCAGAGGATATGGCTGATGCTCATCCCGACCACGTGGCAAATGGCGGAGATCATAATGAGCAACCAGGCCCGTCGCAGGAGTTGTCCGGAAGAGAATTGTTTCCAGGCAAGGTAGGCCCACGAGAATTCCAGGACCGTACAGAACACGAGGAAGAGCGGGTCCTCATAAGCAAAGTAGTATCGAAAGAGTGCCGCGCCTCCCCCCAGCAACCAGCGAATATGGGTGACCACCCCGACGAACATGTGGAGGGATGTGGCGAGGATAAGAAGTTCGGAGAGCGAAGGCGAAGCGAGACGAAATCTCCCCGACCTTTTATGCATAGGTGATCAGGCCGGAAGCGAACCCTGACCGGCTTTATTCATTGACATCTGAGCGTATAAAATCCTCTGGGTAATTGCCGACGCCGCGCTGGGCCCGAGGAAGTCTCGAAAAACGGCTTCGGCTTCCTTCAGGAGGCCGGGGCTCTTCCTCTGTCCACTCTCGACCTTTAATAGAAATGCAGCCGTGGCTTGAGTTCCAAGGTAAAGATCGAACTCCGTCTCCAACTGTCGGAGGCCAGCCTCACCCATGGTCCGGTCAAGCTCGGGGACTTCATCGTCCAATAGGCCCTGGGATTCCCAGTTTTCGATCGCCTGGTGGAGTTTCCCCAGGCCTGCCGGCACATTGAGGAAGTCGCTCGCGTAGAATTGATGGTCCATTCTTACAAAAGTTCGAAGATCCTCTTCGATGAGTTTTGCTTCCCGCTGGCAGAGCGGGCAGCGGCGGAGATGAGTTTCTACACACCAATGCTCAACACGGCCCAATTCGCCGTCCCGGTAAGCCAAGAGGTCCTCGTACCTGGAATGAAGCCCGGCGAGGACTCGAAGCGAGCACAGTATCTCGTGAACCAAGTTCTTCATCTCAAATTTTCCTGAGGGCTCAGTGCGGTGCGAATCTTTTTCAAGGCGCGTGCCAGGAAAACACCTACAGTTGCGGAATCGATTTTCAGGATATCGGCGATGTCCTTGTATCGCAAACCCTCATTTCGCAGTCTCAGGCATTCAAGTTCACGGGGGCTTAAGAGTTCGCGAGCAACAGCGTTGATTTCGTGAAGCATAATCTGAGCATCAGGATTGTGCTCATTCGCCGTGACGTCTGCTGCGGCGCCCAGGCTCACCCCGTTCCGAACGTAATACTCCTTTGAACGGTCCAAAACGTAATTGCGGGCGGTGCTGTAAAGCCAACCCTTCGCGTCCGTATTTACGTTGTCGTTTCGCCGCGCGATATAATATCTAAGGAAAGCCTCTTGAACAGCATCTTGAGCCGTTTCCAGGTTTCCGCAGATTGCCAGCGTATACCGCAAAAGGGCCGCACCATCCCTTTCGTAGAGTCGAGCGATTTCACCTTCAATTCTAGATCTAGAGACGTCACCATTCGCCCCCACAATCCTGGTGGGAAGGACCATGGGAGCAGAGGATTGTGACTCCTTGGACGTTTGATCCTTGGCCATCGGTAAGGGGAGGTCTGCGGCATGCATGCAAACTGCTCGCTTTGGGACGTCTATCGTTGAGAATACTCTACCCTGTTTACATCTTAACAGGGTGCGAGCCCATCCTCACAAACAATACCTAACCCAAAGTACTATTGACAGGGGACGACTCGGGTCGTATGTTTATTTACATTGATTATGATTTTTTTGTGGGTCGAGTCAAACTTCAGGAACATGCAATCTGGGTAAGTGGCTGGTTGCACGATCGGAAGATCCCCGGGGAAAAGGGGCGCGGCGAGGGTTAGACCGAGTCGTGAGGGAGTTCGACCTAAAGAAAACAAAGGTGTTATCCCCCACCCATCGGATGTTCGAAGGGGGGGAAGGACGGCAATAACAATGGACGAGCCGAGCCGGAGTCGATTGAGTCTTCCCGAGGTAGCTGCGTCTCGGGGAGGGGCTGCACAAACGTACTCTCCTCCCTCAGCAGGTGCCGTGGACTCGGTCCGAACCCCTTGTAATCGCGGCTTGTCGCTCATCGAAGTTATGCTGGTGGCGGCGCTCGGCATGGTGATTACCGCGATGGCGCTGCCCGCGCTGCTAAATTTCCAAAGGTCCTACCGCGTTCATTCTGACTCCGGAGCCTTGGCATCTTACTTGAGCACGGTCCGCGTGCGCGCCGCCTCCCAATACTACCCGTATCGGCTGGACGTCGATCCCACGGCCGATACTTACGTCATGGAGCAGCTTGCCCAGACCACTTATAATCCTTTTAACGCTCCCTCTTCCACCACTTACGCGGCGCAGAGCCCAGCCGTCTATGAAGGGGGGACACAATACTTTGATCAGGGGATTACGATATCCAACTGCCGGCCCACGGGGATTACCCCCTTCCCTCCTCCCGTAACTGCCGATCCATCGACTTGCACGGGCGAGTTTTATTTCTATTTCAATACTCGTGGCCTGCCGGTTGACAACACGGGCAGCGCACTCGCGAGCGGGGGGGTAGCAATCTACATTGAGGGCCAGAACGGATTGGTCGACGCCGTCACCGTGTCATCGGGCGGGGCCATCCAGACTTGGAATTACAGCACGTCATCGAGCGCTTGGATTATGCGTTAGCGAGGCGGGAATGAAGAGGAGCGAGCGCGGGCTAAGCCTGCTGGAAACCCTGGTGGCAGTTACCATTGCTGCGATCGGGGCTTTTTCGATGGGAGCTGTGGCCTTTCTCGCCACCACCACCACCAAGAACCAAGGCACGGAAACGACCCGCGCCACCATCTACGCCCAGGACAAGATCGAGGGGCTGATGTCTCTGGCCGCGATCGCCTCCTCCGGTACCACGAAGAGTTGGACAAACTGCACGCAGACCAACGCCACACAGCAGGCCACTTACCCGGCTTGTAACACCAGCGGCATCAGCGCCGCCAACTGGTATACGGGACTGCTGGCGGGAGGACAAACCGGTCCGTTGCAGACGAGTTGCCCCAGTGCCGGGGGGACCAGCCTCGGTTACATGGATTTTCTTGATGTGTATGGCAATCAGATCACGGCGACCACTTGCGCCGCCGCCTATACGAATACAACGAACATCGGCTACATTCGCCAGTGGCAGGTCACCGACGCCGATACCTTCGGGAGTACGCCGGCATTGAAGCAGATCAGCGTGGCGGTTTACTCGATGTCCTATATCGCTACGGCAGGGCCGCGACCCGTGGTGGTTTTATCGGCCTATGTTTCCAACCCGAACTAGAGCCAGTCCAATAAGGCAGATATGACGAGCGAAGGCGTGATGAGTGGCAGGATCCCGCATCGCGGGATCAGCGTGGGAAGGATGCGTCGAGCAGGAAGTGCCCTCTCCTGTCCCGGGCGCGCCGTCCATCGCCAAGGGACCGAGGGCTTCACCCTCCTTGAGGCCTTGGTCAGCATTGCCATCCTCGCCGTGGTATTGGGCCCTATTTTCTTTTTCCTTTTACAGATCCAGCGCCGCTTCCAGGCCAACTCCGTGGGCGCCGAATCCAATCAAGGGGCGCGCGCCGCGATGCAAGCGATGGCCCAGGAGATCGGCCAGGCGGGTTTCAACCCCCAATTCACCGCATCCACGACCTCCAGCGCCACCGTCGCCGCCAGTTCCACCGCCCAGTGTGTGACCCTCGCCAGCATCGCCGGTATCAACCCCGGCGATTATATGAACATCGACAAGGGCGCGGCCTTCGAGCAGGTCAAGGTCCAAGCCACCAGCAACGCGGCGCTCTCCGGCCAGACCAAGTGCTCGAGTGCCAATCAGATTTCCGCCATTTTCCTGAGTTGCCATAATGATACCGCGGGAGGTTGCCCCGCCACCGGGCTCACCGGTGCGTTTCCCGTGGCAAGTTACAAATTCCCCTACGCCAGCGGCATCCTGCAAGGCCAGACGGTCTCCTACAATGGGTCGAACATCACGGTTTCTAGCGACCACATCCTGGCCATGTATTACGGAGATACTAACAACTCAGGAAATCTGTGGTACGTGGTCTACAGCCTGTATAACCCCACTTCATCTGGCAGCCTGGCTTCAGTGACCATCAACGGCAGTTCCTATAATCTTTACACCCTCTTCCGTTCCAGCACACAGGTGAATTACGCGACCGGGCAAACCGTTACACATGCTTATCCCCTGGTCGATAATGTGGTCTACGAGAGTTTATCCAATGCAAGCCCGGTGGGCCCTACCGGGATGCCCTTGTTTACTTACACCACGGTGCCCGTGACCGTGGTGCCCAATACGGTCAGCGTAGTGGGGACGGTGGGTATTGACATCAGTGTGGCATTAAACCCCGCAAGTTTGGAGGCCGCGAACGTGGTGCAATATTACACGATGGCCTCACAGATCCGGCCCTTGAACCTGTGGGCGGCGGTGTCCGCCAATTCATCGGGTGGGTCCACCTTCCTGCCCCCGATGCCGGTGGGGTTGCCCATGGCATTTTCGAGCCCGATCTCGAACTATTATTTTTAGGTGGTTGTGGCATGGCCATCTTGGCCATGGCCCCTCGCGGGCGGGACCCCGATCGGTCGGGGCAGGCTGCCCGTGCTACAAGAGGAGCAAAGGCCAATGAGAGAACTTCATGGACAGGCGCGCCGCTGCGGAGCTCTTCAGGAATCGGGCATTGCCCTGATTCTTGTCCTGCTGGTCATGCTCGTTCTAATGCTGCTTTCCACCGCCTTGGTTTTTACCGCCCGATCCGAGACGATTGCCAGCACAAATTATGCGCTCGACACGCAGGCGGACTATGTGGCCAAGGCAGGAATTGAAAACGCCCTCAACTGGTTTCGCAGCGCCCACTATACGGCGGTCTCCGAGACCCAGGCGGCCACAGATTACCAGGTCACCGGCGATGGTAGCGCCTATAACCTTTATACTTCGAACAGCAATCCGGTGCTGTGCATCGCCAACTGTTCGACCAACAACAGCCGGGTGCAATTGATCGGATACGGCAGCGCCTCGTCCAACTTCCCCTCGGGAGTCACCAACGGCAGTGGCACTCCGATTGCCGCTGCCTTTGCGAGTGACCTGAACAACAGCGGGAACGGAGTGCGGGTCACCGGCGATTCCACTCACTCCGGGCTATTTTATGTAAACGCCTACTTGCTGAACTATCAGACCGTATTGGTTTCTGGTACCGCCACTCCCCAGGAGACCTGGCTGATCACCTCCAAGGGTGTGTGGACCGGCAAGTCAAGCCAAACGGGCGCCATTGCCACGGCTGAGGAGCAGGCTATTTTCCAACCCATTTACACTTCCGGCAGCGGCGAGGCGCTCTACGGCTACTGCTCGGTCACAATGGAGGGCAGTGCCGGGGTGTGCACCGATGCCTATAATTCGTCCTTAGGGGATTACGCGGGCGGTAACATTTCCGTGGCCGCGGGAGTGTGTGACCAGACCACTTATACCAACGTCGGCACCGGCGGCAATGTCGGCGCGAATGGTTTCGTCGATCTGAGTAAAAACCCCACCGTTAACGGTAATGTGGTTATCGGCAACGCCACTCCTTCCTCGATCCCCTCGACTTGTTGCTCGGGTTCGAGTTGCGGGGCGCAAACCAGCGGGGGGAATGTTACGGGCTCCATTATCACCGGCGCTCCTTTTGTCACTGCCCCGGGGGTACCCACCTTCCCCGGAAGTGGTCAAACGGGCCCCTTTCCTGGAACCGCCCCTTCCGAGAATAGCAGCCAAACGATTCCGCAGACGGCGGGAGGCGTCGCTGCCACGGCCGACATCACTCCTGGAACCGGCAACACTTACACTCAGCCTTGTATTGCCGGGCAGACCTGCAACGGCAGCAAGGCCAACCCCTACATGATCAATAGCATTAGTCCGAACGGCAGTAACACGGTAACGCTGTACGGCGGATCGAGCGAGTCGAACCCCGTGTACTATGATATTGACAGTATCAACTTCTCGGGCCAGGCCGCCATCGCCATTAATGGATTTGTGGTTTTAAACGTCAAAGACACGCTCAGTATCACGGGGCAAGGAATCGCCAATGGCATTAACAACTCACCGGAACAATGTCAGATCTTTTTCGCGGGCAATTCGGCGAATCTTGGTGGGAACGGTGAAATCTCTGCCGTCATCACCGCTCCCCTCGCTTCTTTCAGCCTGGGCGGCGGCGGATCAAAGGGGTCATTCCTGGGGGCCATTTCGGCTCTGAGCATTGACGATCAAGGAGGATATCCCGTTCACTACGATATCCAACTTTCCAAAATGAATGGGTCGCTGTCACAGTCCCTAGTGTCGTCCTACACCCGAATTAAGCAGTGACTTGGAACGAACTCGTCCGTGACATGTAACTCTCGCGGTTTCCCGGGGGGAGAGCTTCACGCGGTAGCGCAAATCACCTTTGCGCAGGCGAAAGGTTAAGGGGCACATCAGCTATGGGGGAAGACAAAAACCAACTCTTACAGGAGGGTGCCCGTGCGGAGGCGGAGATAGATTCAAACGTGATTGAGGCTGTTCCAAAGTCCGACCCTCAAGGGTTGAAAGTACCTCGGCGTACACGGGACAACGTTGAACTAGCACTTTTAATTGGGATTCTTGCGATCGCCTTTGGCCTATGGAGAGGGGCAGTAAAGGACCTGCTAACCACCTCACACCCTGCCACCTTACCTGACCTTCAGGCGGGTGGTGGAAACCTCGAGTCGACGCCAGAAGTTAAGCATGCGACGACGGGGGAGTGGGTTGAGGCTTCGGGTTTGTGGTCCAAATTCGGGGTTCTAGGCGCGGCGTTTGATGGCCTGGAAATTGTGATGAGTTCCCGCGAGTCCCCCCGCGGCAGCCTGTCATGCTGGATTTCTCCGCGCGGACGACCCATGGACGGCGCCTGTACCGAAACTGGCGGGGCTTCCGGGCTTCCTGCCGGGCGTAGCTGCTCCTGGAAGATTGTCGTTATTGAAATATCGCCAACCATTCTGCGGGGCGCCAGAGTGCTCGATACGGGACAAAGCGACCCAGGGTGTTTAAAGGATTACGATTCGCGTCCATCGCCCTTTGTGCTTGAGAGGCCAACTGGGCACTCCCGCCGAAGCCCGTGACGCGGTTCACTTCGCTCGACATTCTTCAGTTCGACTGGTCCCGAGATGGCCGCCTGGCTCTCTCGCGCGGACAGGAAAACCGAGGTGCGGGCGGGGTACAACGTTGTCTACACCAACGCCACCAACGCGCTGAACAACGATGGACAGGGTGTGGCGCCCGGACCGCTGTGCCAGACTTTCAATTATTGGACAGGAAGCTTCAATCCTAACCAAATGCGCACTCTACCTCAACGCCTGTACGCCCTGGGAGTTGGGGAACCCGCAGGCTCCCACCGGAACCTTGTCTCAACCGGCGGTCCCGGCAAATGGGCTCTCGCCGGCGCAGGCGAAAGTCCCCGGCTACGGCTATGGCTTGCAGTTTTACGCCCCGCCGCCGTCCGTCGATCCCATGGTGCAAATGTGGGACGTCGACGTCCAGCGCGAGCTTCCCGGCAATATGATGGCGGATATCGGCTATGTGGGCAGCCACGGCACGCATCTGGCCGGCGACACTTTCCGCAACTTCAACTATGTTCCTACGGCCGACAAACTTCAGTATCAAAACCAATTGAACTCAGAAGTGCCGCTAAGCAACTATTTCACCGGGAATGCCCTGACTCTCATGGAACAAACCTGGGGGGGCACGGAGCTTCCCTTGTCGGCCGTACTGACGCCTTACCCGCTGTTTGGCAGCGTCTTTTCCCAAACCGTGCTGGACGCCTCGTCGGATTACGACGCCTTGCACATCAAAGTGCAAAAACGCCCTTCGAATGGGCTCAACTTCATCGCTATGTACACATTTTCAAAGGAGATCGACAGTTGCACCGAAGCTCAACTGGCGTCGCAATTGTTTGACCCCATCCACTCCGGCTACGGCGGAAACATCGGCGGACGAATTGGGGTGGAAGGCGGCTGGTTCGCTTCCGGCGCCTCGGGGGTGTTTGGCACCGGCTGCCAGAACGAAGACAACAGACGGGGAGATCGAACCATATCGATCTCCGACATTCCGCAGCAATTCAACGTTGCCGGAACTTACCTGTTGCCGTTTGGACCCGGCCGGCCGTTCCTGAATCAAAAGGGAGCTGTGGGCGCCATTCTGGGTGGCTGGGTGCTGTCTGGAAATATGAACGCCGAGAGCGGCACGCCGCTGGAGGTTACCGGCCCCTGCGACGCCTTGACCTGCCGTCCGGATTTGATCGGCAACCCTTCCCTTCCCCATGACCGGTCCAAAGCCGATCGGATCAACGACTGGATTAACCCCAACGCTTTCCTGCCACCCTATGGTTCTGACCAGACATTTTGGCAGAACCCAACACCCACCGACTCGCGATACTGGCAATTTGGAACCGCCGGGCTCTATCTGCCCGGGTTGCGCGCGCCGGGCTTCTGGAACGTGGACAGCTCCCTCTCCAAAGAGTTCCACTTCAATGAGGCCCGGTATGTTCAGTTTCGCTGGGAGGTCTATAACACCCTTAATCACCAGAACTTAGGCCTGCCCAATACGGGCTTCTGCTTGTCACCAGGCGCGGGTGGCGAAACCGATGCCGTCCACCAGGCGGGGTGCTCGTTTGGGAAGATTACCAACATCCAAACGGACCCGCGCGCGATGGAGTTCAGCATGAAGTTTGTTTTCTGATACTTGACGCCCCCCTCGGCTCATTGTCAAACTGAGGGGGGCGTCTGTGCGTCAATCGGGCGCAAAACCAGGCATTGTTGATTGATGACATTTTGACCATTTTAGCCTCAAGTTCGGGAGGAGACACTCCATGAAGTCTTACGCAATAGCGGGCATTCTCGCTTTATCCACAATCGGAATCCTCACTGCTTTACCCCGGCACCTCCACAGTGCCGAAGATGAGCCGGATTATTCCGCGATCTTCAACAAGCAGGACGTTATGATCCCCACACGCGACGGCACCAAACTGCACACCGAGATTTACACTCCCAAGAATCACGAAGGGCCGCTGCCGTTCATCTTCGAGCGTACCCCATACGGCCTGAACGACGATGAGAAGGTGTATACCAAGAAATTCGGCATCTACGACGAACTGGTCAAAGAGGGATTAATTTTCGTCTTCCAGGATATCCGTGGGCGCTACGGTTCGGAAGGCCAGTTCGTGATGTTCCGCGATCCGCGCGATAAGAATGACCCGCATTCCATCGATGAAGGAACCGACACGAACGATACCGTCGAATGGCTGCTCAAGAATGTCCCCAACAATAACGGCAAAGTGGGCATACTTGGGATCTCCTACGGAGGTTGGCTCACCACAATGGCGCTGCTCGACCCGCATCCGGCCATCAAGGCCGCTTCCGAACAAGCGTCCCCCGCCGACCAATTCCTGGGCGACGATTTTCATCACAATGGCGCGTTCCGTTTAAGCTACGGATTCGAGTACTCCACCGAAATGGAGACGGGCAAAGAGAACTACTCCTTCCAGTTCGACCGCTTCGATACCTACGACTGGTACTTGAACCAGTTGGGCCCCATCAGCACCGGCAACTTGAAATATCTCCACGGCAACGTGCCGACGTGGAACAACTTCATCGAGCATCCCAACTACGATGAGTTCTGGCAGCAGCAGGCCTTCGCGCCTTACTTGAAGTCGCTGAAGTTGAAAGCACCGAATCTGAACGTGACGGGATGGTGGGATCAGGAAGACTTTTACGGGCCCAACAAGATTTATGAACTCCTTGAGAAGAATGATTCGGAGAACATGAACTATCTCGCTGCCGGCCCCTGGAATCACGGCGGTTGGGCCGGACGCGACGGAAGCCACCTGGGCAAAATCCAATTCGGAAGCAACACCAGCAAGTACTTCCGTGAAAGCATCCAACTACCCTGGTTCGCCTTCTGGTTAAAGGGTAAGGGTGAGCTTCCGGTCAAAGAAGCAATCACCTTTGAGACGGGGTCCAACAAGTGGGTGAAATATGATAAATGGCCGCCGCGCGATGGCATTGCGGATCGCAAACTCTACTTGCACTCTGGCAGCCAACTTTCCTTCGATGCCCCGACGGACACCGGCGCCAAGGCCTATGATGCCTACGTCTCCGATCCAGCCCACCCTGTGCCGTACCGCCATCAGCCTGTGAGTCGAACCTATGGCGTGGTGCCCGGATGGGGAACATGGTTGGTTGAAGATCAACGGTTTGTTTATTTGCGTCCGGACGTGGCTGCATGGGAAACCCCGGTTTTGGATAAGGAGGTTACCGTCACCGGCGATATCGTAGCCCACATCTTCGCGTCCACCACCGGGTCCGATTCCGACTGGATCGTCAAGCTGATCGATGTCTACCCGCAAGACTACGCGACGGATCCCGCCATGGCGGGATATCAGATGATGGTGGCGGATGAAGTGTTTCGCGGCCGCTTTCGCAACGGCTTCGAATACCCGGTAGCCATCACGCCCGGCAAGGTGACCGAGTACACCGTCGACCTGCACACCAACGATCACACGTTTCTGATGGGTCACCAGATTATGGTGCAGGTGCAAAGCACGTGGTTCCCGGTGATCGATCGCAACCCGCAGAAGTTCGTGCCGAACATCTATAAGGCGAGCCCTGCCGACTATCAGGTTGCTACGCAGCGCGTGTACCATTCGAAGGAGTTTGCGTCGTACGTCAACCTGCCGGTGAAAATGGAGTAAGGCACTAGGCTGCGGGCGAAAGACAGATGTAACTAGCCAATGAAAATAACCATTTCAGGCCATTTCCGCCGCCTGCTAGGGGCCATGGAGGGGCCCTGGACGGTCATTATGTCCGGCTATTCCAGAATTCCATAGATTCTTGTAAGTGGCTTTTTTTCAGGATGTTCTCAGGTTTGGCGAGCAAAAAACCCCTCTTCCGACCCTTTGTTTTCAGGATGTTCTCAGGGTTGGGCTCTTTTGCTGAAAGTGCCATAATGTCGTAGTGCAATCTGTCCGGGTAAGGCTAGGATGATCTGGCGTCATCTATCGTTTCCTGCTCCTCTTACGTGACGGCAGTGCGAAGGATTGAGCCGGGATTCCCACGGCATCTTGCCCTTTCCAGTGACGCACAGAGACTCGCCAGGGTGAAGCGCTAGTGAAGGCCGTGCTCCATAGATCACCTAAACTCCTCCCACGAGGGCGTGCTGCCCTGCCATCAAACCCACCATCGCACAAATAGTCTAGCATACCGTGTATTTATTGTCAAGAGCATTATTCACTGTCGACTCATCCACTTAGAAGGGACCGCGAGCCGTTTTAGGTCCTGATGAAAAACTCGCGCCAGTACCCGCTGCCTGGAGCCTACCGCTTACTGCCTACGTCCTACTGCCCGCCCGGCTGTGGAGCACGACTCCGCGCATCATATCTTTCTCGCGCTCGTCGGCGTTCACCTTCATAGCCTGAAAGTGTTCACGCGCCTTGGCGGCTTCCGTGGTGTCTCCCAGGCGGTCATACACCGAAGCCAGGTGGTACCAGCCCTCGGAGAGATCTGGGGCAAGACGGATCGCTTTCTGAAGGTCGGAAAGGGCGACCGGCAACTCGTTCTGTTCCTCGTGGACTTTGCCGGAGGCGACATAACAGAGGGCGCAATCGGGGATGCTCTTCTCTGCCGCGGCGAGGTCGGCCAGAATCTGAGCGTGTTCCTGGCCGTGCTGCTTGATCAGAGTGACAGCCTCCAAATAATACAGATGGGGATCGGGACCGGGAAGCTTCAACCCCTCTCCGGCGACTTCACGAGCATCTGCCAGCTTTCCGTCAAAGTAGAGCGTGAACCCGAGAAGCAGGCGAGCCGGCGAGAAGGCCGGGTCGGCTGCGAGGACCCGCCTTGACGCTTCCACGGACTGGCTCGCGTGCCCACCTAGAAATCCGTCCGGGAACCCGGGGTTTTCAACCGGTAGTTGGCGTGGCGTGATTCGCGGGGTGGTGTGCGCACTCAACCCGCTACGCCCAAGCTGGCTCGGGGCGAGCGAAGAGTCTGCT
>Ga0187891_1000095_pt1 | contig 96649 bp, 90 predicted proteins | sample June2016WEW_21_4_FD_132990 | JGI IMG/M metagenome (GOLD analysis project Ga0187891, IMG submission 132990) | Peatland microbial communities from SPRUCE experiment site at the Marcell Experimental Forest, Minnesota, USA - June2016WEW_21_40 | ecosystem: Environmental > Terrestrial > Soil >... | reverse complement strand
CAACCCTTCTGCTACCTGCATGTTGACGATCAACCCCCAGCATGCCGGACTTCGCCCCCTCCAGGCTCATCTTGTATGAGAAACCAATGCCAGCCCCAGGCTCATCTTGTATGAGATAAGACTTCCTCTTGACATTCTAAAGGAACGGGCGCATACTCCTTTTGAATGTCTACAAGAGAGACCAAAACGGATATACTGCAGGGCACACTCGATTTGATGGTGCTGCGGACGCTGGCAACCATGGGCGCGCAGCACGGCTTCGGGCTGGCGCAGCGGATCCAGCAGATTTCGGGCGGCATGCTGGACTTGAACCAGGGGACGCTGTACCCCGCGCTGCTGCGGCTGGAGCATCGCGGATGGATCCGCTCGCGGTGGGGCGTCTCCGGCAATAACCGGCGAGCCAGGTTCTACGAAATCACTGCCGCGGGACGGCGGCAGGTGGAAAGGGAATCCGAGGACTGGGCGCGGACCGTCGCCATCATGGACCGCTTCGTGCGGCTGACCGAAACGGAGTAACCAATGCCCGGAATCTGGATGCGCATCAAGGAGCTGGTTGGCAGATCGCGGCTGGACGGCGAACTGGATGAAGAGGTGGGTCTGCACTTGCAGATGATGGAGGAGGAATTCCGGCGCCGCGGAATGAGCGAAGCGGAAGCCAGGGCCGCCGCGCGCCGGGAATTCGGCGGCGTGGCGCACGCCAAGGAAGCCTATCGCGACCAGCGCGGCTTTCCGTGGCTCGAGAGCTTTGCCAAAGACGTCCGCTACGCGTTGCGCGGTCTGCGCCGCAGCCCCGGCTTCACGGCCGCGGCGGTGCTCTCGCTGGCGCTCGGCATCGGCGCCAACACGGCGGTGTTCAGCATCATCGATACCATCCTGCTGCGGCCCCTGCCGTATCGCAATCCCAGCCAGTTGGTCCGGCTGTATGAGACCGAATCGGCGCCGGGGAGCTATCCGTTCGCCGAGCCGGATTTCGTGGATTGGAAGGCGCAGAACAGCACCTTTCAGGACATGACCATGTTCGGGTGGCCGCACGACATGAACCTCAGCGCCAGCGGACGGCCGGAGCACGTGCTCGCGCTGCCCACCGAGGCGAACTTCTTTTCCCTCTTGGGGGTCAAGCCGCTGCTGGGCCGAACCTGGGCCGCCGGCGAAGACCAGCCGGGAAAAGACGACGTGGCCATCCTCGGCTACGGCTTATGGCAAAGCCACTTCGCCGGAGATCCCCACGCCGTGGGCCGGTCCATCGAACTGAATGCGCGGAAGTACACGATTGTGGGCGTGATGCCGGCGAGCTTCCACCTTCCGTTCGACCCGCAGCTCTGGGTTCCACAAGTGATGGACAGCAAGCTATTCGGCGGACGCGGGACCCACTGGGCCAGCGCCATCGGCAGAATGAAGCCCGGCGTCACGATGAAGGCGGCGCTCGAGGATCTGAAGGTAATTGCAGCGCGCCTCGAGAAGCAGTATCCGAGCACGAATGGCAAGGTGGGGGCGGTGGTAACTTCGCTCCGCGACGACATGGTCGGCGATTCCAGCGGCACGTTGTTCCTGATGCTGGGGGCGGTCGGCCTGGTGCTGCTGATCGCCTGCGCGAACGTGGCGAACCTGCTGCTGTCCAGAGCCCTGGCGCGGCAGAAGGAAGTGGCACTGCGCAGCGCGTTGGGCGCATCCAGGGTTCGCCTGGCGCGTCAACTGCTGACCGAAAGCCTGCTGCTTTCACTGGCGGGCGGCGCGCTCGGTTTGCTGCTGGCTTGGGGCGGCGTCAGCGCGTTCTCGAGCGCCAAGAGTTTCGACCTGCCGCGATTCAACGCGGTGCAACTCAACGGAGCGGTGATCGGGTTCACCTTCGCGCTGGCGCTCGCGACTGGCGTGTTGTTCGGCATGTTCCCGGCGTTGCAGATGTCGCGGCTGAACGCGCTCGACGAGCTGAAAGGCGGGGCCGGAAGCTCGGTCAGCCCCGGGCGGCGGCGCCGGTTCATTAGCCACGCCCTGGTGGCGACCGAGATCGCGCTCTCGGCTGTGCTGCTGATCTCGGCGGGTCTTCTGCTGAAGGACTTCGCGGCGTTACGCGGCCTGGACATCGGCGTGCGCCGCAAGGGCGTGTGGACAGCGGCCGTCCAACTGCCCGAGGCAAACTATAAAACCGACATGCAGGTGTACGGCTTCTCGGAAGCGCTGCTGGAGGGATTGCGGCGCATCGGCGGAGTCGATTCAGTGGCCCTGAGCGATCACCTGCCCCTCGAGGGAGGCTCCAACGGCACTATCAAGCTGCGCGGGCAGACCGGCGAGGCGAGCAACCAACTGGTGGAGAGTCATGCCGTCTCGCCCGAGTATTTCCGCGCCATGGGAATACGATTGCTCCAGGGACGGGTCTTCACGCAGGCTGACGTCCAAACGGCCCTCGAGTACGATTTGCGCCTCGACCCGCTCTATGCGGCGGGCACCACGCCGCCGGCGGGTGTGACCAATGGCGTCGTCTACCCGTGCGTGATCAACGAGAGCATGGCCCGCTTCTTCTGGCCCAATCAAAACCCGCTGGGGAAGGTGTATTCGCATGGCAACGACAACGGCCCTTGGACACAGGTCATCGGCGTGGTGAGCGACGTGCGACAAACCAGCCTCACTGAAAGACCCGCGCCGGAGGCGTATGCTCCCTTCGATGGAGCTTCGCGCTTGTTTCTGATTCTGCACACGTCCCTGCCGCCATCCGGCGTGACGGCGCAGGTGCGGCACGTGCTGGGGCAGATCGACGCGAGCCTGCCGCTCTACGGTGTTCGCTCGATGGACGAGGTGGCTGCCGGCCTGTCGGAGGGGCAGCAGTATCTCAGCCTGCTGGTAGGCTCCTTCGCTGGCCTCGCGGCTCTGCTGGCCGCAATCGGGATTTACGGCGTGCTCGCCTACGCAGTGCGTCAGCGAACACGCGAGATCGGCATTCGGATGTCGTTCGGCGCCAGCCGCGGGCACGTACTCGGCGAGGTGCTCTGGGAGGGTATGCGCCTGGCGCTGCTGGGTCTCGCCGTCGGAATTGCCGGCGCGTTCGCCGCTGGCCGCATTCTGGAGAGCTTGCTGCACGAAGTCAAACCGGACGACCCGGCGATCTTCGCCGCCACTGCCGGTCTGCTCGCCGGCGTAGCGCTGGTTGCATGTTGCCTGCCGGCACGTCGGGCCGCGCGGCTGGACCCGCTGGCTGCACTGCGTTACGAATGAGATTGCCGGCGGCTGGACGATGTGGCCGGGATCGGTGAGATACAGCATCGGTTGGGCATCTGCGGCTATACAGTACACATCCTTCAGCCGGCCAGAAAGCGAAAACAGTCAAGCAAGAAGAGGCGGGCGCCCGTGGTGAGTATTCCGGCGCGAGGGCCAAATGGAGGGGGGAAAGAGCTCAATGAAGCGTCGAGTGGTTTCTCCAGCGGTGCCGCGGACGGGCGTCACTTCGGCCGCTCCCACCCGAGCGGGAAGCAAAGCCCGGATTAGCTTGCAGCGCCGGCGGCAGGGCGAGTTGGCGGATTCTCGAAATGGATGTGCTCATCCGGCCACGCCACGATGCAGGGCGGCAATGCCTCCGCTGAGATATTCGTAGCTCACTTCGGTGAAGCCCGCGCGGCGCATCTCGTCAGCCAGTTCCGCAGCCGCGGGAAACTTGCGCACCGATTCCGGCAGATAGGCGTACGCGTCGCGCCATCCGGAAAGTGCGCCGCCGATGACCGGCAGAATGCGCCGCGAGTAGAAATGGTAGACCGCGGCGAAGGCTCGGTTGGGCGGCTGGGAGAATTCGAGGATGGCGGCCATGCCTCCCGCTGCCAGCACGCGGCGCATTTCCTTGAGACCGGCTGCGTAGTTGGCCAGGTTGCGAAAGCCGAACGCTACGGTCAGCAGATCGACCGAGCCGTCGCCGAGCGGCAGCCGCAAGGCGTCGGCTTCAAACAGGGCAGCATGCGCCTGCTGCGCGTCCGCCTTTCGCCGCGCGGCCAGCAGCATGGGGTGGCAGAAATCCGAGCCCAGCACCAGTCCGCGGCGGGCACGGGCGAGCGCGAGCGCCAGGTCGCCGGTTCCGCAGCAGATATCGAGCACGCGCGCTTCGGGCCGGTCCAAGATGTGCCGCACCCGCTTCACCGCGTGAGCGCGCCAGTAACGGTCGATGTTGAAGGACAGCAGATGATTGGCCAGATCGTAGCGGTGGGCCACGCGGCCGAACATGTCCCGCACCCAGAGAGCGGCCTCCCGCTCACTGCGCGCGCCTTCCGGCGTGGTGCCTTTCATGAAAGAGCGAACCTGAGAGAATCGAGCACCAGCGGCTCGCCGATGCCGGCGACCACCTCCGCCGCGCCGATGCGCACCGGCAGCACGAAGTGGACTTTGCCGCGCACGGTCTTTTTGTCGTGCACCAGACGCGCCAGCAAGCGCTCCGCAGCGATTCCGTCGAGGGATGGAATCGGTCCGTAGCGAGAGATGAGGTCGAGCATGTGCGCCGCATCCGCGGCGGACAGGTGCCCCGCGCTTTCGCCCAGCCGCACGGCCGCGCGCATGCCGAATGCCACCGCTTCGCCGTGGAGGAAACGCCGATAGGCGGTTTCCGCCTCTAGCGCGTGCCCGAAGGTGTGGCCGAGATTGAGGATACGCCGCAGGTCGCCTTCGCGCTCGTCGGCCGAAACCACTTCACATTTCATGCGGACCGAATCGGCGATGATGCGGTCCACTGATTCCGGCTTCCGCGCCAGCACATCGGCGCTGCGCTCGAACAGGAAATGAAACAGGCCGGGCTCGCGAATGATTCCGGCCTTGACGATTTCCCACAGCCCGGCGCGGTATTCGCGCTCCGGCAAGGTGTCGAGCGCGTCCGGATCGATCAACACGGCGATCGGCTGATGGAAGCTGCCCACCAGGTTCTTGCCGCTCTCCAGGTTGACTCCGGTCTTGCCGCCTACGCCAGCATCCACTTGCGCCAGCAGCGTGGTGGGAATCTGAATCACGGGAATGCCGCGCATGAAGATGGCGGCCAGAAAACCGGCCATGTCGGTGACAATGCCGCCGCCGAAGGCCACCACGACGCTGGCGCGGTCGCCGCCCGCGAGCACCATCCGCTCGGCCAGACCCTCCAGTGGCGCCATCCGCTTGTTCTCTTCGCCGCCCGGCAGATAGAGGATTTCGTGCGCCACATCGCGCAGGCCTCGGACGAGCGCCGCACCTTGGTGCTGCCACACATCCTCGGTCGACACCACGAACACTTTACCGGCCCGGGCTGGCACAAAACGCACCGCGCGCCCAATGATGCCACGCTCGACGATGGCGTCATAACGCCCCTGCGGCGTCTCGACGCGAAAAGAGGGCATACGCACGTTGTACCACGCGCGCGTCGGGTGGATCGTCCGGCAGCGGAGTTGCCAGCCGCGCGCGTTAGAGTCAGGAGGTGTAAAAATCGGTTGGCAGGCGAAAGCGCCTGTTTGCTCCGCGTGTTTTTGCAATTAACCTAAAACAGAAACTCGTTGCGCGCAGCTTGCTGGTAGAGACCCGACTTGGCCAAGTGATAGCGGTAGGGATTGACCGGCGCGCCGCCGATGCGCACTTCGTAATGCAGGTGCGGCGCCGTGGTGCGTCCCGTGGCGCCCACCTCGCCCACGATCTGGCCTAGACGCACAGCCTGTCCCGTCTGCACGAAGCAGTGCGAGAGGTGGGCATAGAACGTGCGAACGCCGCCACCGTGATCGACCTCGACCATCAGACCGTACCCGCCTTCCCACGAAGCCCCCAGCACAACGCCATCGGCGGTGACGCGGACCGGAGTGCCGGGCGGCGCAGAGATATCGACGCCGGTGTGAAACGCTCCCTCACCGGAGAACGGGTCCATGCGCGCGCCGAAGGCTCCCGTCAACCGGCCCGCCACCGGCCAGATGCTCGGACGCGCGTTAGCCGGCTGAATCCAGCGCGTGCGGTCGCTGTGCAATTCCATCGCATTAGCGCTGCGCAAGAAATTGTACTCTTCCACACTCTCGGCGAAACTCGGCGTCAACTTGCCTTCGCCGGAAATGTCCGAGGGCCCTTCCAACTTCTGCTTGATGCCGTAAGCGATCGATACTTCCTGGGCGTAGATTTCCAGGCTGGCCAATTGCTGGTCGGTCTGATTGACCACTTTCTGGAGATTCTGGTACCGCGTGCGCAGGGTGTCCGCTTCGCGCCTCAGGGCGTTGTAATTAGCTACCTTCCACGCCATGCGAGCGTAACTGGCCACGAAACCGAAAACCGAAAAGCAGCCGAGCAGGGCCAACCCAAGAATGGCATAAACAGCCTGGTGCGGAATATGAATACGGCGAAGCCTGCCGCGGAGGGAGTGAGCTACTACCACGACGAAGTATTCCTGCTTCATGGTCTTCTCCGGCCGGACCTTGTGAGATTCGGAGGGTTATCCGCAAGGCCCAGTGGGGCTACCTGGACACACTATCGAAAGAGAGCGAAGGGCTTACTGTAACAACCACCCGCAGTGATGTCAAGCGCGCGAATTGGCCCGATTTGACAGGAGGGCCCGAACTGGGCCAATCATGCCGGCTCGCTACTGCCGCCGGAATCACGGATGCCGCCATGGCGGCGTAGCCGGTAGCTTCGCCCGCGCCATTGGATTAACGTGCCGAATGCGGAAGACAGCAAAACAACGAGCCACAACCAGGTAGCGGCGGGAACCAGCAGCGTGTGCGTCCAGCCCCAGCGCCGGAACCAGGCGGCTTGCGAGGGCAGCGCGGCGCGGGCCAGGCGGGTGCGCAGGAGTCCCTTCGCCATCCCCGGTAAGAGCTGGGCGGCGAGCAACCACGGGGCTGCCGTCAAGCCGTGAAACCACGCGGCAACCGCAGCCACCATGCCGCCGCAGTAGACCACATGCGCCGCCAAAGCAGCCCGCCAGAGTTTGGGGCTGTAGACGCGGGTAATCAGCAACTGGCGGCGCGACCATGCAAAGAAGCGGCGCGCGGTGATGGGCTCCGGGCTAGGCGCCAGCGCACCTGGGGCAAATGCGATGCGCAGGCCGGCGCGGTGCACGGCGTCCGAAAGCGCGTAATCGTCGCTGATGGCCGTTTGCCAACACTCGGCAATGCCGGCATCGAAGTACACTTCTTTGCGAATGGCCATCGCCCCACCCCAGGCGAAAGGGTTGTCGCCGGGGCCGAGCAGGCCGAACGCCGCGCCGTCCCAAACCGCGCGCAGCAGGCTCCAGAGCCCGGCCGGTTGCGGGGTGAACCAGCGGTAACCTGTGGATGCGCCGGCGCCGGGTTCCTCGAGCGGCGCTGCCAATGCGCGCAGCCAGCCCGCGGTGACGCGTGCGTCGGAATCGGCAAAGGCGTAAACCGTGCTGGTCCGGCGCGCGGCGGCGACGGCAGCCGTGAGGTTCTGCACCTTTTCACTGGCCTCCGGGTTGCCGCCGTGAGCCAGCACCACCTTGACGCGCCGCGGTAGCACGCCGGCGGGAATATCGGCGGCGCGCTGCGCGGCCACGATCAGCTCGTAGTCCGGGTAGTCGAGCGCAGCCAGCGCCACCAGGTTCCCGCGCAATCCCTCGTCTTCGCCTTTCACCGGTACGATGACCGTGGCAGGCGGCAGAGCGCCCGCGCCAGCGTCGAGGCGGGCCTTGACATAAGCCGCGCGGCGGCGCTCGCCGTGGAGCGAGCTCAGGGCGAGCAGCACCGCCGATCCCGCCATGAGCGAGCACCCGAGCACCGCGCACCTCACTTCACGGTCAGCTCGAAATCCACCACTAGCACCAGGGCATCGTTGGTGACGCGGATTTCGGGCACGCGGAACTGGCGCAACTCGCGCCGGTAGTCCGGTTGCATACCGGGATCTTCCAGCGCACGTTGCGCCTCGGCCGCCAGTGGGTAACGGAAATCGCGCGCCAGGCTGGTGGAAAGCGCCGTGCACACGCGGCGGATGTAGAATCCGGTCTTGCCCTCGCTGACCGCGGTCACTCCCGCCAGCGCCACATTACCCTGCTGAAAGACAGGCGTGGCTGTGATGACCACCGTGAACGCGTCTCCCAGGCCGACGCACTGGCCGAACATGTTGAGAGACGAACGGCCGCTGAAGCGCGCGCGGATGACTAGCCGGCTATCCTTGCCTTGAAACTGCGGGTGCTCGAGATAGGCGAAATTGCATGGCGTCTTTTGGCTGCCCTTCACGTACTTGCGGCCGTCCTGGGTGAAGACCTGCTTGGCGAGCATGCGCTCCAGGGCGCCGAACTGGAGATGAACCTCGACTGCGCCGGTATCGAGTGCGGCGAACGAAATCAGCACCGCCAGCCTGGAGATGCGCCCGATGTGCACGCGCCCGATCCTCATCGCCCCGGTTCGCGAAACAGTGCGAACTCCAATACAGCGACGCCGGCCGAAGCCGCTGCCAGAAACGCCCGGCGGTTCATGATTACTTGCGGACCTTGGCTTTGGCTCTGGCTCTGACTTTGACTTTGGCCGTGGTTTTGGTCTTGGCTTTGGCTTTGGGCACAGCCGCGGCTGGGTGTGCAACCGCTTTCGCCTTCGGCTTTTCGGCCACCACGGCGGCCACCGCGTCCACTTCAAGCGTGATCGCCGGCGGCTCTCCCACGGCAACCGCGACTTCGGCCGCCAGCGGGTTCGCCTTCTTCAGCACCTCGTTGAAAAGCGCCTGTTTACGCGCATCCACTTTGGGCGGGGGCGCCTGCTCGTGGCGGAAATCGTGATCGCTGTGGCAAATGCGGCAGCGCACCTTGGCAGGCTCGGCGTTGATCACCGATACCACGGAGTGGTTCATGATGCGCTTGCAGCGCACGCAATAATCGTCAATATCGTCGCCGAGCCTCGGTTCGCGCATGGTGTCTCCTAGTGCCTAAGCCGTGGTGGACTGGGGCGCCGGCTCAGGCTCCGCGGCGTGCTTGGGTTCGGGAAGCGCCCACTCAGCCGGTTCGAATCCCACGTACTTGCAAATGCGCAAGCGGCCATCGTCGGACTCCAGTAAGTCGCCCACCTGGAGCGGATCGCCCGCCTCGCGCGCCGCGCGCCAGGCGTCGTAGTCGTTCAGCCCTTCCACCTGGCCGAGCTGCTCGAAATCCTTCGGCTTCACCGAAACGGCGCCGCTCACATGAGGCGCCATGCGGAACTGCTGCCGTGCGGCATCTTTCATTCTGTAGATGCGGTACAACGCCATAGCCCTACATTGTAATCGATGTAACCGAGCACAGCGCGCGCGTCCCGTCCCGTTCGCCCAATGCGAACCAGCGCGCGATGGTCGGCGCGCTCCAGACCACCGCGTCGCGCAGGCTGCCGAGCGGCTCGGAAGGCTCGATGCGAATCACTCCCCGCGCCGCGCTGGGACGGCGCCGGTCCAGAACCGTGTGCACTGCGCGGAAGAGCGGATGGGTGAGCGCATTCACCGCTATCGCTCGCGTGGCTCCCATGGCTTCGGCCGCCCACAGCGGCAGCGCGCCCCGAAAGCCGCCATCCACATAATATTTGCCATCGATGCGGGCCGGCGAAAAGAAGAACGGAATGCTGCAGGAAGCCGCCAGGTGCTGCCACGTGATTTCGGAATCGCGCACCAGGCGCGTGCGCAGGCGCGGCACTTCCACCACGGTCAGGCCGAACGGGATGCGCGGGCGATAGCGCGTGAAGAGATCGCGCGATTTCTGATGCAGCGTTTCCGGCCGAAGCAGGCCGGTGGAATGCGGGCCCCACGCGAGAATGCGGCCGGTCGCCGGATCGAGCCATTCGCGTTCGAGCTCGTCGGCGGTGGCGCCGCCGGCGATGGCCCATCCATTCCACGCGCCCGCCGACGCGCCCACCACCAGATCGATCGAGATGCGGTCGCGCAGCGCCTTCCAGACGCCGACTTCCCAAGCCGCGTACATGCCGCCGGCGGAAAGCACGAGTGCGGTGGCCACGTTCCCATCGTAGCCCAGCCGTCACCGTGGCCTTTTCGCGGTACGCTGATTCTCATATGCGCTTTCTGATTCTGGCTACCGCTCTGGCTGCGGCGGCCTGCGGGCCGGCCACCGAGGCGGGCGGCATCCCCGAATACGCCTGCCAGGTCGTGCACACCTACCCGCACGACAATACCGCGTTCACGCAAGGCCTGTTTTACCTCAACGGCTTCCTCTACGAAGGCACCGGACTGAACAACCAGTCCTCCATTCGCAAGGTGAAGCTGGAGACGGGCGAGGTGCTCGAAAAGCGGGACGTGCCGGGCCAATATTTCGGCGAAGGCATCGTGAATTGGAAAGACCGTCTGATCGAACTCACCTGGCAGGCGCAGGAAGGATTCATCTACGATCTCGGCACGTTCGAACTGCGCGGCAATTATCATTATCCGGGTGAAGGTTGGGGCCTGACGCAGGACGGCAAACGCATCATCATGAGCGATGGGACTCCGCAGCTTCGCTTCTGGGATCCGGAAACGCTGGCGGAGTTGGGCCGTGTCACGGTCACCGCCGATGGGCAGCCGGTAAAGGACCTCAACGAGCTGGAATGGGTCAAAGGCGAAGTCTATGCCAATGTGTGGCAGACCGACCGCATCGCGCGCATCGACCCGAAGACCGGCCACGTGGTGGGGTGGATCGATTGCGCCGGGCTGCTCAGCCCGAACGATCCGGTAGGAGGCGATGGCGCGGTGCTCAATGGCATCGCCTATGACGCCGCCACCGGCCGCCTGTTCGTCACCGGCAAGCTGTGGCCCAAGCTGTTCGAAATCAAGCTGGTGAAAAAAGCCGTGCGGTAGGCCGCTCCAGTCCGCGCCTCTTGCCGCGCTCAGGTTGCGTTCAAGCACAGGCCTGGAACACAATTATATTAAGATGTTTCAGGTCCATGTAATTCTGGACCAGCCCAAATACTGGCTGGACTACGTTACGCCGCTGGGGACCGTGCTGGCGTCGGTAGCGGCGCTCCTCGCTATGCTCGTGGCACGCCGTATTGCGCGGAATCAAGACGCGCTTCAGAAAGAACTGGCGAACAGGCAGATCGACCTCCAGAAGGAGCAGCTTGAAGAGCAAAAGCGCCAACTGAAGAAGGATCTGTTCGACCGCCGATTCGCTGTCTTCGCTGACACCGGCGACTTCATAGGCTACGTGCTCCGCGAGAACGGGAACATCTGCCTCACTGGCACGGAATACAGGCAATTCAGACAGGCCATGGCGAAGGCGGAGGTGCTATTCGGAGCGCAGGTGCGCGAGTATCTTGAGGACGTTCACAAGACGGCAGGGGACTTCTACGTCTCGGCGAAGGGGCTGGACCGCGCTGCGCAAGCGGGCGACGTCGACGCGATAAGAAAAAACAGCGAACTGCTCTCGCGCATGGGCGTCGAGCTTCCCCAGAAGCTGCCTGAGGTGTTCCACCCCGACCTCGCCCTCTACTAGTCCGCGCCTCACCCGATATCCGGCAGCAGGAATTCGGCGGGCTGGCCGGCGGCGCGCGCAACGGCGCCGGCCGCGATGTACCCGCTGCGCACCGCGCCTTCCATGGTGGCGGGCCAGCCGGTGCGGGTCCAATCGCCGGCCAGGAATAAGTTGGCGATGGCGGTTTCCGCGGGTGGGCGCAACGCTTCCGTGCCGGGCGCGGCGGAAAAAGTTGCGCGCTGCTCTTTGACGACGTGCGCCCGCTTGAGCGTGGCCTCGCACACGCGGGGAAAGTACAAGCGCAGATCGCCCAGTGCGATGTCGATGATATCCTCGCGCGACAGATTGGTCAGATCGCGCGAAGCGCTCACCACCAGTTGCAGGTAGCGCCCGCCATCCTTGTTGAACATCCATTGCATGGTGCGGTCGAGCAGCGTGGCGTGCGGCAGCGTGGTGACTTCGCGGTCGAACCAGAGGTGGACGCCGGTGATGGGCGAATGTTCGAACGGAGGAGCCGGGAGACCGACTGCGGGCAGCCGCTCAAACGGCAGCGCGGAGATGTAGAAATCAGCGGTGTGCCGCTCGCCCGCCACCATGAAGCCGCCTGCGTCAATGGCTTCCACCGGCGCGCGAAAATGGATGCGCACGGCCGGAAGACGCTGCCAGGCCTCGGTTCCGTATAATTCGGCCAGCGGCACCGCGGGCACGCCCATTTCGTAAGCGTCGGCGCGCGCCAGGAACCCCAGCCAGAGCACCTGAAAGCCGTGCCGGGCGGCCATGCGGTCGAGATCTTCGTTGATCGCGCTGACCAGCACCTGGCGCCAGAAGCGATCGATCGCGCGTGGCGTCTGCCGTTTCTGCAGCAGCCAGTCGCGCATGCTGATTTTGTCCAGATCCTGCCGGCGTGTGCGCTCGCGGCGAATCGCCCACAGCCCGCGCGCGATGGCCAGCTTGTCGACGGCATCCAGACATTTCATTTTCAGGAATGCACCGGTGAAGTGGAACGGCGCCGGCAGCCGGCCGCGGCGCAGCACTGAGGCGCGGCCGCCCGGCTCCAGGAAATAGAACTCGCGATGGAAGCGGATGCGGTCGCGTACGCCCAGCCGCGCATAAAAATCGAGCAGGTTGACGCAACAGCGCAGCAGGATGTGCTGGCAATTGTCGATGGTCTCGGATTCCCCTTCGCCCGCCGGCACCGGATAGGACGTGGCGCGGCCTCCCAGAAACGAGCGCGCTTCAAACAGATCCACCTCGAATCCGGCGCCGCCCAGCGCCGCTGCGGCGGCCAAGCCAGCCAGGCCGCCGCCGGCAATCAGAACTTTGGTCATTGTGAGGTCAGACCGGCGGCCGCTCCCATGGCGAGAGGGTCCGCATCCAACCCATTTTCGCAGGGTGGGGCATGCTTTAGCTTGCCCAGTGACTTCCCGAGCCGGCGCCGCGGAGAAACAGCAGATAACCAAGGTAAGTATTGATCGCTCCCACTCTGGCGTGGAAAATCAGGTAACCCTCCCCAAGGAGATCTTGGAATGTACACGTTGATTCGGCTGCACGACGGAAGCACTATGGAAGCCGTCGTGTTAGCCAACACGCAGTCCTGGATGCGTCTGGCGGCTGCCGGCCTTAAGGACGCGGTCGAACTGCGGCTTTGCGGATTGGATTGGCTCGACGAGCGCAACGAGCCTGTTCAGTTCGGGTTTCTATTGGCGTCAGACGACGAGGCCTCCGAAGCTCCAAAGCTGGTGCGGGCAGCCGGTGGGTACGCCTGCTAAGGCAGTGCGCAAGAACAATGCCGTCGCGCGCGCGGCAGTTTCAGCGCTCGCCCTCGGACGCGCGTTCGGCTTCGGCGGCGGCTTCGGGGCCGGCGGCTTGCGCTTCGGCGATCAGGCGTTGCGCCTCTTCCAGTCTCGCGCGGGGTACACGCACGGAAACCCCCAGGTTCGGAAACGTTGAGCGGGATAGGAGGGCCGGAATTCCGGTGTCTGCAAGGACGCCGCAAATCAGGTCGCCTTCCATTTCGGCATCCACGGTCGCCGAGGAGAAGACCGGCACCATGTCCAGGTCGTGAGAGATGTCGAGCGTATCTTCGCTCGAATCCGGCTCCTCGTCGTGCTCGGGATCTTGCGCCATGCCTCAAGGATATCGCAGAATGGGGGTGGAGCCGCACTCAAATCGAGGCTCCCGCGGAGGCGGCGCATGCCGGAGGAACCCATCGCTATGACGGAAGAAGACGGGCAGTGCGAAGGTGTCAGCACCATCGCGTGGTTTTTGACCGGCGCCGCGATCGGCGTCACCGTGGCGGTGTTGTTTGCGCCCAAGAGCGGACGCGATACCCGCCGGTACCTCTCCGACAAAACGCAACGGGGCAAGGAAGCGGTTGCGCAGACCAGCACCGACTTGGTGGATGCCGGCCGCGACGTCTTCGAGCGCGGACGCAAGCTGGTGGAAGACGCCGCCGAGCTGTTCGAGCGCGGTCGCAGGTTAGTGCGCGGCTAGGCTGGCGCAGGTCCCCGACCTGCCAGGGCCGGGCGTGTCCGGCCTCTACCTGTCTATCGCCTCGCAGAACAACCGCGCCACGCGCGGCGCATCGAACTGCTCCACGCGAGCGGCGCCAGCCTGGCTTTGGGCGGCACAATTCCCGGGCGATCGATAGAGCGATTCGATGCCGCGAGCGAGCGCTTCCGCGCCGTCGGGTTCGACCAGCGTGGCATGCGGCACAACTTCCGGGATGGCTGCCGCGCGCGACGCCACGATCGGCTTGGCCGCAGCCATGGCTTCCAGCAGCACAATGCCGAAGCCCTCCTGCACGCTGGGCAGGCAAAACACCGAAGCGGCGCGATACTCTTCCACCAATTGGGAGCGTGAAACGTCGCCGAGAAAGGTGACCGTGCCGTGCAGCTTCAGCTCGGCGGCAAGCTGCCGAAGAGGCGCCGCGCACGGTCCGTTGCCCACTATCCGCACTTCCAGTTCCGGGATCCGCCCGCGCAGCGCAACCGCGGCTCGCAGCAGGACATCCACCCGCTTGCGCCGGTAGAGCCGACCCACGAACAAGACCAGGAACCGGCCAGCGGAGCGCGGCGCTCTGCCTGCTGCCAGCGCCGCCCGCCATCGGGCGAGATCGATCAATTCCGGGACCACCAGCGGTTCGCGGGCCACGCCGTAGAGAGAGCGCACCTGCGCGGCGCAATAGCGGCTGGTGGCGATCACCCGCGCAGCGCGGAGCACGTGCAGGCGCTCGCAGCGCGCCTGGATACCCATCGTTAGGCGCGCGAGGCCGCGCTCAAAGCGCACTTCATCGGCAATCACGCCCTTGAGCGCGGCGATGTGGCCTGCCTCGGTTGCGATACGGTAGCCATCCATATCGAAACCGACCGTGCAATCGAAACTGCCGGAGGGCCGCAAACCGCGGTTGAACAGCAGCCGCTCGGCGGTGTAAACCGGCAGCCGCACGCGCGGCGTTTCAATGGCTACCTCGTGCCCCAGTTCGCGCAGCGCGCGGGCCAGCACCGCGATACCGACGTAAGTGCCGCTGCCGCGGCGAATATCGAGCGGAGTGCTGGTCAGGAAACGGATGCGCACGGTGGGGCATGCTTTAGCTTGCCCGTAAACTGAAACATTATAATTATACGGGACTCCACAGGTGCCAACTCGCGGAAAAGCAGTTTGTCTGTTGTCAGGGGGGCTCGACTCTTCCACCTGCCTGACGCTGGCGCGGCGCGATGGGTTTGCCTGCTACGCGATCACGTTTGATTACGGCCAGCGGCACAAATTCGAGCTGGAAGCGGCGGCGCGGGTAGCAGCGGCGCTGGGTGTGGAGCGCCATTTGGTGGTGAAGGTGGGGTTGGATGTATTCGGCGGATCGGCGCTGACGGCGGATCTGGCCGTACCCAAGTCGCGGTCGCTCGACGAGATGAGCCACGGCATCCCGGTGACCTACGTGCCGGCGCGCAACACCATTTTCCTTTCGCTGGCGCTGGCCTGGGCGGAGGTGCTGGAAAGCGCCGACATCTTCATCGGCGTCAACGCGCTCGATTACTCCGGCTATCCGGATTGCCGGCCGGACTACATCGAGGCTTATCAGCGGATGGCCAACCTGGCGACGCGCGCGGGCGTGGAAGGAAGCACGCGCCTCAAGATTCACACGCCGCTCATTGGCCTCGGCAAGGCGCAGATCGTCACCCTGGCGCGCGAGCTGGGCGTGCCGTTCGGCCTGACGCACAGTTGCTACGATCCGGGCCCCGGCGGGCGGCCCTGCGGCGCCTGCGACGCCTGCCTGTTGCGGCGCAAGGGATTCGAAGAGGCCGGCGTTGAAGATCGCTGAGCTGTTCTACTCGCTACAGGGCGAAGGCTCGCTGGTGGGCGTGCCTTCGGTGTTCATCCGTTCGAGCGGCTGTGACCTGCGGTGCGCCTGGTGCGATACGCCGTACACGTCGTGGCAGCCGGAAGGGACTGACCTCGATCTAGATCAGATCGTGGATGAAGTGCGGGCGCACCCGGCGCGCCACGTGGTGATCACCGGCGGCGAGCCGATGATCCAGCCGGAAATCGTTCCGCTCACCGAGCGGCTGCGCGCGCTCCCGGTACACATCACCATCGAGACAGCGGGGACGGTGTTTCAACCGGTGGCTTGCGACCTGATGAGCATCAGCCCCAAGCTTTCCAATTCAACGCCCGGCGGCAGCTTCGCCGAGCCGCACGACCGCCTGCGCCTTCAACCGGCGGTGCTCCTGGAGCTGATGGCGCGCTATGAGTATCAGTTGAAATTCGTGGTCGCGAACCCGACCGACCTGGAGGAGATTCGCATGCTGATGGAGGCGCTCGATGCGCCGCGCGAGCGCGTCATTCTCATGCCCGAAGGCACCGAGCACGCGCAGTTGGCCGAGCGCGGGCAATGGCTCGCCGAAATCTGCAAGGAGGAAGGACTGCGCTTCAGCCCGCGGTTGCACATCGACCTGTGGGGCAGCCGCCGCGGCGTGTGAGGGGCAAACGCTTACTCGCGCACCACGGCATCCAGTTCGCCTTTGGCCAGGCGCACGTGAATGCGGGAAGCAGGGGGAGCGGCGGCGGCATCCTTGACGATCCCAGACTGGTTGGAAACGATGGCGTAGCCGCGTTCCAGAACCTTGAGCGGGCTGAGCGCGTCGAGCCGGGTATTGAGCTGTTCGAAGGTGCTGCGGCGTCCTGCCAGGCGCCGGCGGATGGACTCCACGGAAAGTGACTGTGCGGTCTCCAGGCGGCGCCGACCAGCGGCCAGCCGAGGCCGCACATCGAAGTGGCGCAGCCGCACATCAAGCGCACGGCTGGCGCGTTCCCGCATATCGAAGAGGGAGCGCAGGCGTTCGCGCAGGCCGTATTCCTGCTCATCGACGCGTTGCAGGCCGCGGCCTACGCGGCGGTGGAGCACGCCGAGGGCGCGATCCACTCCCTGCTGCCGCAGACGCCGGTCGAGCATCGCCAGCCGGTAGCGCACGGCTTGCAGGGCTTTGCCTTCGGCCGCGGCGATCCGGTCGCGCACCGAATCGCGTGTGGGGACGACCAGCTCGGCTGCCGCCGACGGGGTGGGCGCGCGCAGATCGGCCACGAAATCGGCGATCGTGACGTCGGTTTCGTGGCCCACCGCCGAGACCACCGGCACCGAACACGCGGCGATGGCCCGCGCCACGGCTTCTTCGTTGAAGGTCCACAAATCTTCGAGCGAGCCGCCGCCGCGGCCCACAATCAACACGTCCGGCCATCCGCTGCGGCTGAAATATTCAATTCCGCGGCAGACCTCCTCCACCGAGCCGGGGCCTTGCACCAGCGCCGGGAAGAGACGGATGGCGAGGCCGGGGAAGCGGCGCGAGAGGATGTGGATCATGTCGGCGATGGCGGCGCCGCGGGGAGACGTGACGATGCCGACGCGGCGCGGAAACCGCGGCAGCCGGCGCTTGCGCTCGGCCGCGAACAGCCCCTCGGCAGCGAGTTTTTTCTTGAGCTGCTCGAAGGCCAGTTGCAACGCGCCCAGCCCCTGCGGCTCCAGCAATTCCACCTGCAACTGGTATTCTCCGCGGACCTCATAGACGTCGATGCGGCCGCGCGCCAGCACCGCCAGGCCATCAGCCGGCTTGAACTTCCAGTAGCGGTGCGCGGAGCGGAACGCCACGCACTTGAGCTGGGCGTCGCGTTCCTTGAGGGTGAAGTAATAGTGGCCGCTCGAGGCCAGCTTGAGCCCGGAGATCTCGCCCGAAACCCAGATATCGCGGAACTCTTGGTCGAGGATGGCGCGAATCGCGGCATTGATCTCGCTCACCGAGTAGATGCGCCGCTCCGGCGTCAGGTCGAATTCGAGCGCGAATTGCTCCACCGAGCCATGGTAGCGCGGACGGTCGCAAAACGAGACGCCGCTTTCCCAGGAACGGACAGGGGAGGAGGTAGGATAGACGATCGGTTTTTTGTCGTCTGTCGGGGTTTTGCCCTCAAGAAGCGCAACAGACCATAAAAGGCGATGGTCTATCCGACCTGGCATGTCGCTTGCTCAACGACTCCATCGAGGAGGTGTCTCATGGCCCGGAAAGAACGCATTCAGGAACCGATCGCCGGTGTCGTTCGGCCAAATTACCTCGAGGAACGCATTAAGGCAGGATGGCGGCTGGTGGGGCTGGAGTGGGAGCGCGACGTGGCGGAAGCCGCGCCACCGAAACCGCAGGGTTGGGTGGAGGAGATTCCCTACGGCCTCCAGGTTTCCGACGATTGCACGCAACTGGTGGGCAACCCCGCCGAGATCGAAATCATCATTCTGGCGCTCGATATGATTGTGGAAGACTGCCCGCTTTCGCGCGTCGCCGACGAGCTGAACCGGCGCGGCTACCGCACACGCCGGGGCGAACCGTGGACGCCAACCGCGCTGTTCAACCTGTTGCCGCGGATGATCGCCGTCGGCCCGCGGGTCTTCAATAGCGAGGAGTGGATGACGCGCAGGGAGAGGCTGCCGAAGGTGGTGTGAGGCGAGGGCAGATCCACCGTTCCCTTCCTCCACGGCTCTGACCGGATCCCGAACTCATCGGAGCCGGGTTAGCGCCAACGACTACGCGGCGAGCGGTCGATCATCACATGCAGATGAGCGGAGGGAACTCTCTCACCGGCTCGCATTGATCGGCGGTTGGACAAGAGTTCAGCGGAAGGGTCCACAGGATAGTGGTTCGCGAAGGCTGGCAGGCGACGTTGTGGAATGCGAATGAACGATCTGCTGGACTGCGGAGCGCCTGGGCGCGGGAGGCGTCGAGCTTCCGTTCGCACACCCATAACCCACCTTTTGAGGTTACGCGCGAGCAGCCCACCCCTCAAATGTGTTGAAATAAAAACCTCTTGAAGAAAATCGGCCTGGTTTTGGTCTTGCTGTCGGGCTCTCGGCTGCCGACGGCGGATACTTCCACACCTCCGGTTGCGCAAAAGTTTCTGGCGATATTCCAGGAGCTTCGTGAAGCCCAAGCGCAAGGAGCCTCCCACCCCCGTTATGTCTCCTTTGCGCTTTCCGACGGCGAGATCGACGACTATATGCACTACGCGTTGCGCACAACGCCCCGGCCAGGCGTGGATTCGGTGACCATAAAAACCTTCCCGCAAAATTACGTTTCGATGTTCACCGTCGTCGATTTCGACGCCATCGAGCGCTGGAAGCCGGGCACAATCCCGGCCCTGCTGCGGCCCATTCTGCACGGCAAGCAGTCCATCTGGGTAGACTACCGTTTCACAGCCGCCGATTCAAAAATCACGTTCTCCGTGGAAAAGGCGTACTACGACAAAGTTTGGCTGCCCACGTTATTCGTGGGGGAAGTGATCCGGATCGTCGCCGCCCGCCAACCGGAGCATTTCGATACCAGCAAGCCGCTGCCCCTGCCATTCGGCCTTCGCCAGGCGTGGACCGAAAACCACATCGTGAAGGGCAATAACTGAAGAATTGGAACCTGCCGCGCCGGTTCACGCACTCCGCCTCAATGCCTCGCCCCTGCCGCTGGCTTAATTCCTCGCGTGCAGTCACGCTCTTATCTACAGGTGACACGCTGGAGCGCTGGCCGGCCTCGACCGTACTTGTTTATCTGTGGCGCCAGCGAGCACCGCGATACAATAACGGATCTGCGAACAGCCAATCGATCGCCTGCGAGGAACCGATCCAATGAAACTCGTCCGCTCCATCCGCCAACTGCCGGCCGTGCTGTGGGCGCTGCTGTGCGTTGGATTGCTTGCCCCGAGCGGGATCTGGATCGCGGAAGATCATACGGTGTGGCCGTGGGATCAAGCGTGGTATGGGGAGGTGTCGGCGGATCTCTGGTTCTGGATGGGGCATTCCTTGCGGCGATGGGTTGGGGAGTTGGCAGATGGCCTGTCCCTGAAGCCTCCGGGTGTGGTGTGGCTGGGGCAGCTCTTCGTCCCGTTGCGACACATCTTCGGATCGGTGGAGATCTCGCTGCTCGTCTCGATTTTGGCGACACAGTTCGTTCTGCTGGCGATTCTGTTCCGCATCGGCCGGCGGCTGTGCTCGGGCTCCAGCCTGGCCGCCGCCGCCGGCGTCACGCTGGCGGCGGGCACGTCGCTGTTTGCCGGACTTTCCCATCAATTCTTCGTGGAACCATTGCAAGCTGCCGCGGTGGCATGGGTCTATTACGTGGCGGTCGAGGCCCCCGGTTGGACCAGCCTCCGCATTGCGGCGCAGCTTGCGTTGGCGATGGTGGTTGGTGTTCTGGCGAAAGCCGATACGCCACTGTACTGCGTGCTGCCCTGCCTTTACGCGGCAGGTCTGATCTGCCGGAAGAAACCACCGCGGGCGGAAATATCCGCCTGCTGGAAGTCCCTCGCTTTTCGGGCCCAGGCAGTTCTTCTCGTGTTGCTGACCGGCGCCGCCGCACTCTGGTATTACAGGAACATGCGAGCGGTGTGGCAGCACGCCCGCGATTCGTCCGCGGGCGCAGTCGCTCTCGACTATGGCAGCCGCGATTCCTGGCTGCATAAACTCGTCCAGTGGTGGGGATTGCTGAACGACTCCTTTCTCTCGCCATATCTTGGTTGGGTGTTCCTGGCCGCGCTGGCGGGAGCGGGCCTGTTCGGAATGCTACGTCTCCGGCAGCGCCGCGAGAAAGTGCGCATTGAACCCGTTGCGATATTGAGTGCGCTGCAGATCCTGCTGCTGCTCTCGGTGTTGTCCACAACCATCGTTCTGGAGCCCAGATTCCTCTACGCTATCCTGCCGAGTATCGCGATCGTGTTTATGCAGCTTTGCGCCTTTCTGCCGGCGAGGTTTCTCGCCGTCGCCGTCGTGGCGTGTGGCGCTCAGTGGGCAGCCGTTAACGCAGAGTCCCTGGCGATCGTGGGCCGCCTTGGCCATCAATCCCAGTGGCTTGTTACGCCGGAGTTCGATCGATCTCACTACGACGACCTCACTCGGGTTGTCCGCCTGACTTCGGATGCGCCGGACCGGTACGACATCGTCGCGGTGGAATGCTCGTGGATGAATGCTAACGCAGCCGCCTTTTTTGCCGCCAAGAATCGTCTGCGGACAGGCGTGCGGAGCTACTACACTTCGCTTGGTTATGCCGAATCCGACTTCGGGGCAGCCATGCGGCGCATCGGAGAGTTCCGGCCCCGCTACGTCATCACGCTTGCCGAGCCGTTTCAGGCTGGCCTGCCCGGCTTCCTGAATGTCGTATCGTTGCCGGTTTTGCGCGACCTGCGGAGCGACGATCGTTTCAGTCAGGTTCCTTTTGCGAGTCACAGCGGCGTTCTGGTGTTCCGATTCAAGAATGGCTTCCCTGCTGGAACTGCCGCGGGGAGTGCGCCTTGACGAGCGCCGACGACCGCGGCGGGCACGCCCCGCTGGTGACGATAGTCTTTCCATGCGGGCCCAACACCGAAGCGGCTGAACTGTCGCTTCGGTCGATCCGCGCGCAGACGATTCAGTCATTTGCGATCCTGGCCGTCAACCTAGGATGTCCGGAGGCTTTTCTCGCCGCGCTGACCGGACAGGAAGGCGGCGAGCGGATCGAGGCGATCGGCAGCGGCGAAGGCATCGCCCGCGCGTGGAACGCCGCCGCCGCGCGGTCTCCGGCACGCTACATTTGCTTTCTCCAGCCTGGCGACAGAATAGAGGAAACCTACCTGGAGAAATGTCTGTTCTATCTCGAAGTGACCGGGTTCGATGTTTGCGGGAGTTGGCAATTGCGAGGCGCCGAGCTGCATAGAACCGGGCCATTTTCCTTACGCGCTCTGCTAGCGCGGAATGTCAGCGGATCGGCCGTGATTCGAAGAGAAACACTGATTCTGGCTGGCGGCTTCGATGGCGCCATCGCGCCGCCCTTTCTGATCTGGGACCTCTGGATCCGGATGGCCGAGCGCGGGGCCCGGGGCCACCTGTTCGGCGAACCGCTTGTCCGCAATTCGGAGGAACCCGGCGAGGAGCCGCACGACGCCGCATTCGTGAGCCAAAAATACTGCCATCTGCTGGGCGATGCCAGGCTGGTGCAGCGGCTCGACGCCATTCGAGCCAAGAAGCCGCCCCTGAAGAGTTACGCCGGCATGTTGGAGGATGCGCGCCAAGCGGACACGCCCGGCATTGTCGTCTCGATGCCGTTTCTCGCCATGGGTGGGGCGGAGCGAGCCATGGCGGGAGTCTTCGGCGAACTGACCCGCTGCGGGTATCGCGTATTTCTGGTTACGACCGCAGCGGCTCCGCAAGGCTGGGGCGACACAAGCCATTGGTTTCATGGCAACCTAGCCGGCCTTTATCACCTGCCGCGATTCCTCGCCGCTAATCTGCAGCCGGCTTTTTTTTCTTATTTGATTCAACGCCACTCAATCCAGGTGTTGCTGCAGGTGGGATCCGTAACCGTGTATGACTGGTTGCCACGCTTGAAAGAGCTGTTTGGCGAACTCGCGGTGGTAGACCTTTTGTTCAATCCGGTGGGACATGTCGGTAGCTATTGGAAGAGCCGGAAGCTCATAGATCATACGGTCGTGGAACATGAAGTCATGGCCTCGTGGCTGGTGGAGCATGGAGAGCGAAGGGCCAGGATTTCCGTGATTCCAAATGCCGTTGATGTCGACCGCTTCGCTCCGCAGCAGCCCACGGACTGGCGGACTGGAGAGCCGCGGCGGGAAGGAACGTTCGTGGCCGGATTTTTCGGACGGCTGGCCGAAGAGAAAGCTCCCGATACGTTTGTGCGCATCGCGGCTCGCTTCAAAAACCGCCCTGCTTTTCAGTTCTTGATTTGCGGGACGGGGCCCATGGAAACCTCACTCCGTTCTTTATGCCACGAATACGGACTGCAAGAGAGCGTGCATTTTCTGGGATTCGTGGACACGCGCAGGTATCTCGCTTGCTGCCACGTTACAGTCACTTGCTCGCGGTTTGACGGTCGTCCTAACATCATTCTGGAGAGTCTGGCGATGGGCGTGCCGATTGTGGCGAGCCGCGTCGGCGGCATACCGGAGATGGCGCCCGAAGGCCATGGCACGAGGCTTTGCGAGCCGGATGACGTGGAGGGATTTTGCGGCGCGATCGAACGCCTGGCTTCCGATCAGGAAGGTTATCTGCGATTGGCGGCCGCCGGCCGGCGCTGGGCGGAGTCACAATACTCACTGGCGGGCGCCGCGGGCCTGTATGCCAATCTGTTTCACAGCCTGACGGGGGCGCGTCCCCGGTCTGCCAGGTCTGCGCAGGACGAGGCCGCCATCGCCGCAGCGATGCTACCCGCCAGCCGCCCCTATCAGTCGCTGCCGCGAGGGCGGTTGCGAGCTTCTCTCCGCATCCTCCGAAACGCCCTATCGTGGTCACACACGCCCGGCACCTTAAGAACTGTCTGGCTATACACCACGCTCCGGCGCAATCACACGACAGCGCGCGAGTTCGAGGAGTTCTTCGATGCCGGCGATTATGCTCTGCGCTACCCGGACGTAAGCGCCGCCGGAATCTCCCTGATGTGGCACTATCTCCTCATGGGCTTTCGAAATGGCTGCGATCCCTCTGCTTGGTTCGACACCGATTACTATCTTGAGACTTGCCCCGACGTTGCGGCCGCGGGCGTCAACCCGCTAGTTCACTACCTCAAATGGGGGCGCGCCGAGGGGCGTGGCTGTTTGCCCGCTGGAGACCTTTGGAGCCCCGCCGGGGACCCGGCGCGGCCCAAAACCGCGCCGGGTACGCCGTCGTGACCTCTTGGGCGGATGCAGCGATTTCCGTCGTCATTCCCACGAAGAATGCCGGAGCGGAATTCAGCCGTACGCTGGCTGCCCTGCGCAGGCAGCCGCGCTCGCTGGAAATCGTCGTCGTGGATTCCGGCTCTTCGGACGGGACCCCGGATTTGGCGCGCGCACACGGCGCGCGCGTGGTTTCGATCGCTCCCGAGTCGTTCAACCACGGCGAGACCCGAAACTTCGGAATCCGGCAGAGCAGGGGGCAATTCTGCATCATGCTCGTGCAGGATGCCGTACCTCAAGGTGACTCCTGGTTGGAAGAGATGCTTTCTCCGTTTGCCGACGAGCGGGTTGTCGGTGTCACTGCGCGGCAAGTGCCGCGCCCCGACAGCGATCCCTTTTCCAGGTGGCAGTGCGATTACCGGAATCGCTTTCTGGGCGAAGCGGCGCGAGTTCAGGAGTTGGAGAGCTGGAAGCATTTTGAAGCGCTTGGTTCTCAAGAGCGGCTTCGCCTGGCGAGCTTCGACAACGTTTTTTCGGTTCTGCGCAGAGATTTCTGGGAGCAGTGTCCTTTCCGCGCACTGTCATTTGCCGAAGATCTCGATTGGGGGCTGCGGGCAATTGCCGCCGGGCGGCGGCTAGTGTACAAGCCATCGGTTTGCGTCATGCATTCTCACACCCGGCCCGCCGTCTACCATCTGCGCCGCAGTTATGTTTCGGGCCGGATAGTACCCCAGATTCTTCACCTTCCGCCAGTCGAAACCAGCGCCCGCAACGATGAGGAGTTTCTCGGTGCTATCGGTTTCTTGTGTCGGGAAGTTCGCGCAATTCTTTCCGAAGGCGGGGATTGGAGCGAATTCTCCAGATCCTACAGTGCGTCCAGTCTGCTGGAATCGTTACTAGTTGCCTTCGAACGTACAGAGGTGCGGCTAGAATATCATCTGAATGATGTCCGCGAGAACTTCTACGGTATCCTTGAACAACTCCTCGGCCCTGATTTGACTCGACTGCCGCGCCTTGAGGCGGGCTCCATTGTGGTCATGGCGCTAGCTGAAGCCGTGGGCGCATTTGCCGCTGCGTATCATAATTGGTGTGAGGCGCGACACTGCGTCTCTGATGGCATGTGCCGCCTTGCTGGCGTGCTATCCAAGGGGGTGTGAGTGTCGAACATGCGTGCCGGCGACGACAAAGCGGATGCATTCGCGTCGCTCGACGAAATCTGCCAATTACTCCGGACCCACCCCGATTTCCGGGAGCCGCCCGCGGTTCGGATCGCAAGGAAGAGCCAGGCCGGTTTGGCGATCGGCCGCTTCATCAAGAACGTGCGGCTGTGGCGCTTTGGCGTCGAGTTCGCCCGGTCCCTCACGCTCTGGCATTTTCAGATCAGACAGGACCAGCCCCGAGTACTAGCAATGGATCTTCGGTGGCACGTCGGGAAAATCCAGGGCGGTTGGTGGGTGTTCGTTCACTTTGTGGACTCGAGCGGCGAAATCCGCTTTCAGGGTGACTACTCTTTGCGAGGCGCAGTTCCCGATTCTCTGGGATTTGTCTATTCTCGCCGGCTGGTGGCAGTTCCGGCGGAGGTTTCTCCTGGTGACTACCACGTCCGGCTAGGCGTATGGTCGCCTGGCACTGCCTCCCACCTCCAACTGACACAATTCCGAGGATGCCAACGCGAACCGGCTAGCTGGTGCGATAACGCGGTGCTGCTCGGCACTGTAACCATATAGCCCCTGAACGCTCAAGCCAATTGTAGTAACGCTCGGTCGGTGGCCGGCGGGGTGGCCAGTTGCCGGTTGACGATTCGCGGCGTTCCGGCCACGGTGGACTATAGCGGCGCCGCGCCGGGCTTGATCATCGATCAGTTGAACTTCACGCACCCGGCCGGCGTACCGCAAAGCGCGCCGGTGGCCGCGGTGCAGACGATCAACGGCGCCAGCGGCACATTCCTGCTGCCGGCGGCGGCCGCTTCCTCGCCCGCAGTAGAATGAGTTCATGAAATCTCGCTGGGCCGTGATGGCGGCTGTGGCGGCCTTGCTCGCCTGTCACCTCTCGACTCTCCGCGGGATGGCCACACAGTGGTGGAACGATGAAGACATGGGGCATGGCTTCCTGGTTCCCGTCGTGATCGGCTGGATCGTCTGGAACGAGCGCCGCAAGTGGCACTCGGTGCCCGCGCAGCCGAGCTGGTGGGGCGTTCCACTGCTGATCTCGGGTGCAGCCCTGCATTTCGCCGCAGTCGTGGGGGTCGGATTGTTCGCCGCCTCGGTGGCCCTTCTGCTTTCAGCCGTGGGCGCGATTGTCTGTCTGGCGGGTTTCGGCCGGCTGCGCGCGTGGGCCTTTCCCCTCCTTCTCAGTCTCTTCATGCTCCCCAAGCTGGTCTTTGCGTACAATATGGTCACGCTGCCGTTGCAGTTGCTGGCCAGCCGTATGGCGGCGGGGATGTTGTCGGCCAGTGGAGTCGGTGTCATCCGCGAAGGAAACATTTTGGATGTGGGCGGACATCGCGTTGCGGTGGCGGAGGCGTGCAATGGAATCCGGTACCTGTTGCCGCTCGGCTTCATGGCGGTGGTGCTGGCGTATGTGCTGGACCCGAAGGCTTGGATGAGGGTCGCGCTGCTGGTGGTGGCCGTGCCGCTGGCGATCGTCGCCAATGCCGTGCGCGTTGCCGCTTCGGCGGCCATCCCGGCGCTCGCTTCGGGAACTCCCCACTTTACCGCGGGAGCGGTTATTTTTCTGCTCTGCCTGGCCGCGCTGGCCGGGGCACGGCAGTTATTTCACATGATCGGCGCCCGCCACTATGCCTGATCCACTCAAGATTCTGGTTCCGGTTTTGCTGGTGGCCGAAGCCCTCACGGTTCAATGGGCCGGTCATGCCGAGCGCGTACCCGCCGCCCCGGACTTGAACGCGTTCCCCGGGCAGATCGGCGGCTGGAGTCAATCGAGCGAAATTCTGATCGACCCGGACGTGCAAGCGCAGCTTCGCGCCGACCGGCTCCTGGACCGCATGTATTACTCAGGAACTTCCGCCGGCCCTGTCGTGCAAGCCGAGGTGTTGGTCGCCTGGTTCAATTCCCAGACCAAGGGGGACCGGCAGCCGCATTCGCCTCGGGTGTGTCTGCCGGGCGCAGGTTGGTTGCCGGAATCGATTGGCACCCTCCGCATCGAAACGCCGGCCGGGAAGTTATCCGCGACCCAGTACATCGTCAGCAAGGGCGGGCTTCGTTCCGCCGTTTTGTATTGGTATCAGACCCCTCGCCGCACCATCGCGGGGGAATGGGAAGCCAAATCCTGGATTCTGCTGGACGCCCTGCGCGACCACCGCACGGATGTCGCGTTAGTGCGAATCGTGGTTCCGTCGTACAACGCCCAGGACAAGGTCGCGACGGACGCCGCCGCCGATTTCGCCCGCGCCGTGTATCCGGAGTTGCGGAAGGAGCTGCCGTAAACCTCCTCGTGGTACTGCCTGAAATGTGCGTTGAAGAGCGGGAGGCACCTGATCTGCTTCCCGCTCCGTTTAGCCTTGCCTTGCCGCGATACCACGGCTTTATGCTTCGCCGTCGGATGGATCAGTCAAACCGGCTGGCAGCTCCAGCGCCCCGGCTCGTGGTTATCCCCGCTGTTCATGGGGTGTTTAGGGGACTGCTCAAAAGCTTGGTCAAGGCGATCACCTCGCTTTCTACGAGAATGATTGTACCGCCGCTGCCTCTAAGAGATCATGTCGGCCAATTCCCAAACATGGTGCGGTGAGGTTCGATTCCATCGCGGGCGTAACGCGCAACGTCTTGTGAATGCGGCAGAAGTTGCCGTTCGGCTTCAACGCGGTTTTCAGGCACTACCCTCCTCGTTGATATCTAGCGTTTATCGCTATACGCTATAAATGTGCTCCACTCGTTTCGGGACGCCGAAGCTGAGAAGCTCTTCAACGATGAGTTTTGCAGGAAATATCGAGCCATTGAACGGGTAGCCCAGCGAAAACTGACGGCGCTCGACGAAGCGGAGAACTTGCGGGACCTGGCCGCCCTGCCCGGCAATCACCTGGAAGCGCTGAAGGGCGATCGGAAGGGACGGCACAGTATTCGCATCAACGAGCAATACCGCGTCTGCTTTGCGTGGGCAGACGGCTACGCCAACGATGTGGAAATCGTGGACTATCATCAGTGGAGAACGCTATGCCGAGAATCCTCGCACCGATTCACCCCGGAGAGATCCTCCGGGAGGACGTCCTCAAGCCGCTGAACATGAGCGTCAACCAGCTCGCTAAGGCGCTGGCGGTGGACGCCGCCCGGCTCAACGAAATCGTGCGCGGCCGGCGTGGGATTACTGCCGACACGGCGCTGTGGCTCGCGCGATACCTCAGCACGACGCCCGAATTCTGGCTCAAGCTCCAGCTCCATTTCGAGCTACGCGTGGCGCGCCAGACGAAGCTGAAGGATATCGAACACGCCGTACGGCCGCGGACCGAAGCGGCATAAGGCGGCGGACAGCGATGCCGCGAAAACCCGTCCCCGATTTTCGGATAAGTCGGGGAGAGGCGCAACACAGTGGCAATCCACATTCGGCTTAGCGAACTCGCACGAGAACTGGGTGTCAAGGTCGGCTTCCTTTTGGAGACCTTACAGAAGATGGGCGCGTATTTGGAACCGGCAGGCACCCCAAACCTGCTCCATGCCCCTGAACGCCACGCGCGGAATCCGAGCAAACGGACAAGGTCTAGAAGAGCGATGGTTACAAAAATGGTTACAGTGACCAAAAACGAAGGGCCTTGATTTCCGTTCAGGCCCTGTTAACTGCTTTATAATCTGTGGTGCGGAGAGGGGGACTTGAACCCCCACGAGATTGCTCCCGCTAGCACCTCAAGCTAGTGCGTCTGCCAATTCCGCCACCTCCGCATTGCGTGGCTACTTCTTGTCTGGCGCCGGCTGAGCCGGGATTCGCAGTGGGATCGGCTTCCCGGCGTTCTGTTTGGTCGGCGTCGGGAGCGGGATCTGGATGGTCTGCGGCGGCGGCGCCGCCGGAGCCTGCCCCGGAAACTGTCCCGGAACCGGGATGGCCGGCGCCTGCGTCCTGACCGGGGCGCTCTTGGTGGAACCGCCCTCCAGAACCGTGGTTCCCAGGCCGGCGCTCCGCGTCGCCAGGATCGAGAGCGACAGCGAAGTGACCATGAACAACACCGCCGAAATCGTCGTTGCCTTCGACAACAGCGTGGCCGAACCTCGCGGGCCGAACGCCGTTTGCGAGCCCATACCGCCGAAGGCCCCAGCCAAGTCCGCCGCTTTCCCGCTCTGCAACAGGACCACGATGATCAGGAAGAAGCAGACCAGGATGTGAATCAGAAGAAAGAGAATATACATGCTGATCCTTCAGTATAAAAGACCGCATCACAGCGGGTCAAACCGGATGCGCGGGTGACGCGGGCGAACCCGGCTCCGCCCGGAGTTCCAATCGCCTGCCGGCGTGCACGGGGAGCTCGCTGCGGCCGCGCTTGAAGGCGTACATAGCGTGGTCGGCTTCATCCAGAGCTTGACGCAGCGGCTGGTTGCGCCCGTCGGCAACACCCCAACTGAAGGAAATCGGGAGCCCGCCGAATCCGCGCACCTGGAAATCGCTCAGCCGCTGCTCGAGCTCGGCCATGCGCTTGCGCGCCCCCTCGGCAGTCTGGTTCAGGAAAAGGATGACAAACTCGTCGCCGCCCCAGCGATACGCTTCGTCGTCATGGCGGATGGATCGCTCCAGCAGGTTGCCCACGTTGCGCAGGATCTCGTCGCCCACCAGGTGTCCATAGCGGTCGTTGACCTCCTTGAAATTATCCATGTCGCACACTACCACCGCGCAGTCCAACGCGTCTGGCTGTTCCACGCGCCGCGCCAGCGCCGCCTGGTTCAGCAGCCCGGTGAGCGAATCCAGGTCGCTGCGGTTGGTGTTCTCGCGCCGCAGGGTTTCGACTTCGGTGAGCAGGCCCCGCAGCCGGTCCATTTGCGTCTCGCTCCACATCGCCATGGCCGCAAAGGCCATCACGCAATGGAGGGCGAAATCGTAATAGGTCTCGTGGTGCAGGTAACGCGCCCAGTCCGGCGCATTGCCACGGTTGTACATCCAGATAAAGATGACGGCGTGCTCGAAGAAGGCCGCCGAGAGGACCACCAGCGAAAAACGGAACATACGAAACCCGAGCCCGCCGTGACGCCGGAGCCGCAGGAAATTGTACAGGTAGATGAAGCCCAGCAGAAGAGCGTGCGACGAATGGTAGGCTTCCAGCCGGGAGATCAGGGCCACGAAGTATACCAAAACCACGAACACCGGCAGCACCGGGATCAAGCGCAGCATCACGCGCCATTCCTGCAAGCCGGAGCCGAAGCCGGCGCGCGCCGCGGCAATCAGCACGATCGCGAAAGCAAAATCGAAGGTGGCGTAGGGCGCCAGCCAGATCGTCCCGCCGTGGGCCAGCAGCTCGAAGCCGCATATCGTGGCAACCCCGCGCAGCCCCCAGGCCGCCGCCCACAGCCCGAAGTAAATGGCGCGCGACTGGCGCCACAAGAACAGGAAGACGATGCCGAACAGCAGCGCGCCGATCACCTGGATGAAAAACGCGGTGAGATCCGCTACGGGGCTGGAGGGATCCATTCGCTCAATCTCCGCCGATGGCGTGGCGCCGCGCGCCGCGCGCTTTGCCGCTGGCCTCGTCCACGTCCACGATGACAGCGTGCAACTCCACGCCATGGCGCGCCGCTTCCAGGCGCACAGGGTGCGCGGTCAGGAAACGCTGGATGACGAGCCCCGTCTCCACCCCAATCACCGACCCATACGGCCCCGTCATGCCGCAATCGGTCTGGTAAGCCGTGCCGCCCGGCAGAATGCGCGTATCGGCAGTGGGGATGTGGGTGTGGCTGCCGATCACCGCCGAAACCTTGCCGTCCAGATACCAGCCCATGGCCATCTTCTCGCTGGTCACTTCCGCATGGAAATCCAGGAAGCGCACACGAATCGCCGGATCCAGATCCGTCAGCATCTGGCTCGCCTTGCGAAATGGGCAATCCGTGGCCGGCATGTGCGTGCGCCCTTGCAGATTTAATACGGCGCACTCAACGCCATTGCGCGCCCGTAGTGTTACCATACCGCAACCCGGCCCTTCTGGGTAGTTGCCGGGGCGTAACAGACGCGGCTGGCGCGGCAGATAGTCGAAAATCTCGCGCTTATCCCAAATGTGGTTGCCGCTGGTGAGCACGTCCAGCCCCATGCCGAGAAGTTCCTCCGCGATGGCCGGCGTGATACCGAATCCTCCTGCCGCGTTTTCCGCGTTGGCGATGGCCAGATCGATCGAGTTGGTCTGGATGATGTCGTCGAGATGATCCGCCACGATCCGCCTCCCCGGAGAGGCAAAAACATCCCCGATGAAAAGGATATTCATTCCCTGAGTTCTCACCTTAGCACGTGGCCACGGTGGGGGCCGCGGGGCCGGCCCATCAGCCGCTATTGCAGCCGGGGCCGGTCCTGCTCGTTCAGCACGAGACCGTCGAAGATGGCCAGAACCTGCTTGCGGTAGCCGTAGACGCGGCGCAGGCTCTCCCGAAACGGGATCTCGAAGTCTTTGGCCTGCATCCACTTTTCGATCGTCGAGCGGGGCACGTCGATATCCTGGCGCAGCGTTTCCACGTCGTGCCCGCGCAGGAATAGGCCGTAGAAAAAAGCAGCCTCGCGCTGCGGGGCTAATGGATCGAACTCGTCTCTCGCCGTCATGCGCCACTCAGCGAAAATGTAAGTATACTGGGCATCCGCCTCGCACGGCAAGTGCCCCTCTGTAAATTCGGGATTAGCGTGGCACGGGAGGCGGCGCAGCCCTAGCGCAATCGTCCAATTTTGTCCGGGGGCCAGTAAATGAACACGGCTTTGCCGTAAATGCTCGTGCGCTGCACGTAGCCCCAGGAGCGGCTGTCGCTCGATTGCGAGCGGTGATCTCCCAAAACGAAATACATGTCCGGCGGCACCACTTCGTCTCTTGCGCCGGCGCCCGGCGGCCACGAAGTCGTGTCGCGATACTGCTGGGGAACGTAGTCCTCTTCGAGCGGGCGGCCGTTGACGAAGACCTTGCCGGCGTCGATGCGCACGCGGTCCCCGGGCAGGCCGATCACTCGCTTGATGTAGGATCTGTTCTCGTCGTAGTGGAAGACCACGGTGTCGCCGCGGCCGATTCCGCTCAGTCCGAAGCGGTAGGTAAACTTGTTCACGAAGATGCGCTCCTGGTCGGTCAGCGCCGGCTCCATGCTGGTTCCTTCCACTTTGACAGGCTGGTAGATGAAAATGATCAACACCACCGCGATGAGAACGGAAAACGCCAGGTCGCGCAACCGGACCAGCGCGCCGCCAATGCCGAAGCGCGCTGGGCGCGCGCTCGATTGGTCGGGAGGAAGCGTCGGGATGGGGTCGGGGCTTTGTCCGGCAGGCATTCCGTATGCATTATAGACGTTCCCGGCCGGGCAGCGGTTGCCTGCACCGGCGGCCTCTCGGGCGACTGGCCGCGCCTGGCGAGGAGGGCGACCGATACCGCAATCGCCGATAAGCCCTGTCCCGTTATCTTGAACAGCGGCATCAACCGCCCTTCTCATGGTGCAGAACTGCAATCCGTTTACCAACGTCCAACCCCATCTATCGGCGGGAACTCGCGGGAACACCAGTGTGCGCGGTCCGGCACAGCGGGGCGCCGCGGCCACTTAGCGTGAGCCCGCTCACTGTGATGGCGCACCCGTTTTGGCCCATAATGAAGGGCATGACTCCTGAAACGGTTGCTGCCGCGGCGGCGCCCGCTTTGCCACTGACGCTCGAAGGGGCGAGCGTGCTCCACCAGATGATGCGCTTCCGGCGCGCGGCGTGGCGCGCCCTGTCCGCGCAAGCCCGCACGGAGATTCTCTCCGAAGCCGCCGCCGTGTTGAGCCGCATGGAAATCCACGCCGATGGGCGCCAAAGCGCGTTTTATTCGCTCCTCGGGCACAAAGGCGATCTGCTGGTGCTGCACTTTCGCCGCAGCTTCGAGGAGCTCAACCACGTGGAGATCGAGCTGGCCCGCCTGCGGTTGGGCGACTACCTGGAGCCGGCCACTTCCTATCTGTCCGTGGTCGAGCTCGGCCTCTACGAATCCTCCGCGAAAGTGTACGCCGGCCTGGCGGCGGCGGGGCTGGAGCCGAATTCGGAAGGATGGAAAGCGGGTATCGAGGAAGTGCTGGCGCGGCAGCGGGCCGCCATGGCGCCACGGCTGTGGCCGCGGATTCCCGAATCCAAATACCTGTGCTTCTACCCCATGGACCGCCGGCGCGGCGAATCCGTCAACTGGTATCGCGAGTCCATGGCGGACCGCCAGCGCATGATGGCCGAGCACGGCCTGGCCGGCCGGCGCTACGCGGGTGAAGTGCGGCAGATCATCAGCGGCTCCATCGGGTTCGACGACTGGGAATGGGGCGTCGACCTGTTCGCTGAAGATCCACTGGTATTCAAGCGGCTGATTTACGAGATGCGCTTCGACCAGGTGAGCGCGCTGTACGCGCTGTTCGGCTCCTTTTACGTCGGGCTGCGCGTGCCGGCGGTCGAATTGGGCGGGCTTTTGAGTTTCTGACGCCGGGCGCACCGGTAGGACAGGCCATCGGTTTTGGTGGCCTGTCGCGCCGTGCAATCGCACAACCCCTTGACAGACGACCAAAGCCGATCGTCTGTCCTACCGCGCTCTGGCGCCGCTCAGATGGCGGTAGAATCCAAGATCCGCTCCGGTCAGCATTTTAGTAGCAAACAGAATCTGCCCCGCGTGCATCGAGAAGTGATCCACCACGTGGTAGACGGCCTCCAGCCCCGATACCCGGTAGCCCTGAATCACCAACTGCGCGGCCAGCCGCTCGGGCGCGAGCGCGGCGATCACGGCGGTTGCCTCCTCCACGGTTTCGCGCAGGCGGGCGCTGAGTTCGGGCATGGAGATGCCGCCTCGCGCCGCGAATTCCGCATCGCGGTCGCGCGTGTCCGTTCGCCCGCCGACGCCGGCAACGATCCACTGACGCATGTTGCCGCACAGGTGCAGCACCAGGTTGCCGATGGCATTTTCGTTCTCCCCGCCGCGCGCCCACACCTGCTCCGGCGTGAGCTTGCCCAGGCACGTCTCTATGCCAGGGGCCAGCTCCCTGAGTCTGCGGATCGAGCATTCCAGGAACAAGCGATCAGTCTCGGACATGATTCTTTGAGTGTAGCCTTCCGGCGCCTGGGCGGTTCATCCCCCTCGGGACGCGCTGGTCTTGAGCCGCTATCTATTTCTCCTGAAATGACTTATGAAAACCTGTGCCGATTGGGTGAACCAGCACTGGAATCGGAGGCCGATAGTGGTATAATCGCACCTTATGTCAGTCCCTTAACACCATGCCTTGGGGGACAGCAACTCTCGTCCCCATCCCGAACCCCACGCCGGACATACCCTCGTACCAATTACGAGCTGCCGGCATAAGTCGTTTCAGCATAAGGAGTTCCAAGATGTTTAGGCTGTTATCCAGTGGTCTGGTAGTGTTTGCGGGCGTGGCGTGCGCGCCGGCAACCGTTTCGCCCTTGCAGTTCAGCCAAGGTTCCGCAGTCCACCAGGACGCGCGCCTGGATGCCGTCCGCGGGTTTTTCGAAAAAACCGGTTGCCCGGCCCGCGAGTATGCGCAAGTGTTCTTGGACGCCGCGGACGATTACCGTTTGGATTGGCGTTTGCTGCCGAGCATTTCTTTCGTCGAATCGACCGGCGGCAAGGCTGCGCCGCGCAACAACATATTTGGCTGGGACAATGGACGCAGCCGATTCTCCAGCGCAACCGCCGCGATCTGGGGTGTGGCTTATCAGCTCGGGTACTCGAAGTTGTACCGGGACAAAAGCCTCAACCAGTTGCTCGCGATTTACAATCCCAATCCCGGCTACGCCGCCAAAGTGAAAAGCGTCATGCTCCGGATTGCGGCTTTGCAGTAAGCAAAGGTGGGGCGGACGGGGTCCCCTCTGGGCCCGTCCGCGCGCGACCCCTGGTCGCGCTGGTGGATGACTCAAGCCACGATCTGAGTTTCCCCGCCGAACAACCCCCATATGCCATTTTCTCCTTGACAAGGACTAGTTTATAATACAAACTAGTCTTAATGAAGGACAATTCCACAACGCCGATGGCTTCCCCGGGGCAGCGGGCTGCCTCGTATTGGTTTGTCGATGGCCTCCCAGAGATCCTGGTGGGGATGACGCTGCTCATTTTCGGGGCGATGGGGCTTTGGCTGCGCGCTCATGTCCCCACGTCTTCGACTCGGTTCGAATTGTTTATCTTGGCGGCCGGCTTTCTCCTCTTCCTATGGAAAAGCCGCGCGATCCTCGATTTCTTGAAGTCGCGCGTGACCTATCCGCGCACTGGCTATGTGCGACCGCCGGAGGAATCCGCCAGACCCGACGTCTTGATCACCTTGTCCTTGAAGCCCTCACCTCCGCCGGATGAAAACGTGACCCGTTTCCAATTGCGGACGGTCACGGTGATTCTCTGCTGGTGGTTCTTTCTTGACGGCATGAACCCTTGGAAGCGATGGTGCGTGCCATTGGCGATGCCCGCGCTTGCGGTTACGCTGTATGCGTTGAACCGGAACTCGGAGCGTCCCTTCCGATGGTGGTCCGCATTGATTCTGGCGCTCACCGGACCGGCGTTGCTGTGGCTGGACGTCCCAACGCTCCTGCAGCCGCCGCTCCCAGTCTTGCTGGCCGGCGGGTGGCTGGTGACGAATGGCGCATGCACGCTGGTCCACTACCTGCGCGCGAACCCGCATCCGCGGGCTCCGGAAGGTGTGCGGGCATGACCCCGCGAATTCAGGAAATCTCGCAACTGGATCGCGTGATCCACGAACCGGCCCGCCTGGCGATCATGCTGATCCTCGGCGGCGTGGGCGAAGCCGACTTTCTCTACTTGCAGCGGGAGGGCGGCTTCACGCAAGGGAACTTATCGGGGCACCTGGCGAAATTGGAGGAGGCCGGGTATGTCGCGATCGAGAAGAAGTTCAAGGGTAAGGTGCCGCTGACGGTGTGCAGTCTCACGGGCAAGGGCACGGCGGCTTTCGCCGAATATTCAAATCGCATGCTGGGACTCCTGCAACCCAACGGCTCGTCCGGCTCTCCCCCGCCATAGACCTAGTCCCGCCCACATTGACAACCCCATCTTAACCGGCGTATATTTGCTAACATACTGATCTTTCAATGGTTGCGGTAGCTGGCCCATGGTCTCGGTCGATCGTGCTTCGGGGGAAAGCGTAGCGCAGTCGCTGCCGCGTGCTTTGAGCTCGGCGCAGCAGCGTCATCCCCGCCAACTACCAGCGAATCAGACACGGGCGGAGTACTAATGGCTGACGAGCAGAATGACGCGCAACCGGACCAGGCAATGCCGGACAGCTACGAAGAATTGCTGGGCGACTACAGCCATTTCGCGCCACCCGGGGCCGACGAAGTATTGCAGGGAACCGTTCTCAGCCTGACCGCCAAAGACGTCATCGTCGATTTCGGTTACAAATCCGAAGGCATTGTTCCGATCGAGCAATTTCAGGGTCCCGGCGGCGAAATCACCGTGCGGCCCGGCGACCAAGTGGACGTGATGATCGACCATGGCGAGCAGATTGAGGGATACGTCCTGCTCTCCCATTCGCGCGCCGCGCGGCTGCGCGTTTGGGACAACTTGGAAAAGGCCTACCGGGAGCAACTCGTCATCTCCGGCCGCGTGCTGGGCCGGGTCAAAGGCGGCCTGGCGGTCGACGTGGGCGTCAAGGCCTTCATGCCGGGATCGCAGGCCGATCCGCGTCCGGTGCGCAACCTGGACGCTTTGGCCGGCCAGGACGTGCCGGTCAAAATCGTCAAGCTGAATCGGCGCCGTGGCAATGTAGTAGTCTCGCGCAAGCTCGCCGTGGAAGAAGAAATCCACGAGCGGAAGAGCGCCACTCTTGACCATATCCAGGAAGGATCGGTGGTCACCGGCGTGGTCAAGAATCTGGCCGAATACGGCGCCTTCGTCGACCTGGGCGGCATTGACGGCCTGCTCCACGTGACCGATATTTCCTGGGGGCGCATCGCTCACCCTTCGGAAGTGCTGCATGTCGGCGACGAGATCGCGGTCAAGGTGCTCAAGTTCGATCGCGCTAAGGAGCGGGTATCCCTGGGCATGAAGCAATTGGAGCCCGACCCTTGGGAGTCCGTGGCCGAGCGCTATCCGGTTAACGGCCGCGTGCTGGGCCGCGTCGTCAACGTCACCGATTACGGCGCTTTTGTCGAGCTCGAACCCGGCATCGAGGGCCTGATCCACATCAGCGAGATGACCTGGTCGCGGCGCATGAAACATCCGTCGAAGGTGGTCAAGCCCAACGACCAGGTGGAAGCCGTGGTGCTCGAAGTGCATCCCAAGGAGAGGCGCATTTCGCTCGGTCTCAAGCAGCTCGAGCCCAACCCGTGGACCACCATCGACACCCGCTACAGCGTAGGCTCCGTGGTGGAGGGACGCGTGCGCAACATGACCGATTTCGGCGCTTTCATCGAAATCGAGGAGGGCATCGACGGCCTGGTTCACGTCTCCGATCTCTCCTGGACCAAGCGCGTCAAGCATCCTTCCGAGGTGTTGAAGAAGGGGCAAACCGTGCAGGCTGTCATCCTGGCCATCGATTCCGGGGCGCACCGCCTCTCCCTCGGCGTCAAGCAACTGCAGCCGGATGCCTGGGACAGCTTCTTCCAGACCCACCAGGTGGGCGATACGGTCCACGGAAAGGTGTGCCGCTTGGCCAGCTTCGGCGCTTTCATCGAACTGGCTGAAGGAGTGGAAGGATTGTGCCACTTTTCCGAGGTGCCGGGTTACGCTGGCAAGCGTGCCGCCGAGCCGCCGCTGGCGGTGGGCCAGGAGTCCGATTTCAAGATCGTCAAGATGAGCGAGGCGGAAAAGAAGATCGGTCTCAGCTTGCGGGCTGCGGCGGTCGACGAAGAGAAAACCCGGTTGGTGGACTACCAGCGGCACGCCGCGGCTGCCACCACCACCATCGAGGAGGCGATGAGTCTCAAGGAACCTGAACCGAAATAAACAGAACCTAAGTAGACTTGCAAATTGACTGGAATCACGCGATACTGCGGTTTCGTAAGCGATTGAGACTCTGGAGAATGGGATGACGAAAGCGGATCTGATTGAAGAGGTCTCCCGCGTGGTGGAAATGACGCGCAAGGAGTCCGAGGTCATCGTGGAGGCCATTTTCGACAGCATTGTGCGCTCCTTGCGCACCGGCGACAAGATTGAGATTCGCGGCTTCGGCAGCTTTCGCACTCGCCAGCGGCAGCCCCGCATCGGCCGCAATCCGAAGACTGGCGCGCGCGTCGAAGTGCCGGCCAAGAAAATCCCCTATTTCAAGCCCAGCAAGGAGTTGAAGGATGTGGTCAACCTCTCCGCAACTCCGGTCGCGCCCGTCGAAGGCGCGGGGCCCGCGCCGCAACAGATGCAGAACCCGTAGGCCGGCGCGGCGCGCACCCCATGGACTATCTGTGGACTCCCTGGCGCTACCACTACATCACGCAGGCGCCGGCGGAGCCAGGCGTGTGCGTCCTCTGCCGGGCCGCCGCCGCGGATGACCGCGAGGCGCTGGTGGTCCACCGCGCCGCCCACAATTTCGTCATCCTCAACCGTTTCCCTTACACCAGCGGCCATGTCATGGTGGTGCCGTTCGCGCACATTGCCAGCATCGAAGGTCTGCCTGAGCCGGCATTGTTCGAGATGATGGCGCTGGCGCGCGACGCGGTGAAGCACCTGCGCGCCGTCTATCGGCCCGATGGATGGAACCTCGGCATGAACCTGGGCCAGAGCGCCGGCGCCGGCATTGCCGCGCACGCGCACATGCACGTGCTGCCCCGCTGGACCGGCGACACCAGCTTCATTACCACCGCCGCCGAGACCCGCGTAGTCCCCGAGGCGCTCGAAACGACCTGGGAGAAGCTGACCGCCGCCTTCAAGGACGGTTAGGCGAGGGCAGACGGCAGGGGGTTCCTAGAACACCGCGAGGCCTATTTCCGAGTGGCCGACCAACCGCCCCGAGCGTCACCGCGGGATGTTAAACTCCATCCCCTTTCTTGAAGGGATGAATCCGAACGGCATTCCGGGATGACCCCGAACCCCGTCGGAGCGTAGCGACGCTGGCACTTCGATTGTGCAAGAAGTGTTCGGCTTCGTCAGGAGAAACCTGTCCGGAGCGCGGCGAAGGGAGGATGCCACAAGCGAGAAAAGGGGTGCGGGGAAAGGACGGCACGTCCTGTCCCCGCCTCAGCACGCAGTGACCCCGGAGCGCGACTAGCGCTCCGGGTATCGGCGATGACCTCCGTATTGCAACAATTCGGTTGCGCCCGAACTCTACTGATACTTGCTCGTGACCGAGATGCTGTTGCCTGCCTGAAAATAGGGTTCGTCGACGCCGGTCACCATGAAGGGCACGTTGCCTGTAAAATTCTCCACATCCACGTTTCCTGAGCCCGCGGGCAAAGCGCTCAACACATACGGTGGAACCGTGAAGGTCCCCGCGCTCTGCGGAACGAAACATTGGAACTGAGCGGATATTATTGGCGGCCCAGTCACCACTGACTGTCCGATGATCTGGATGTAGGATGAGGGCTGGCCCCCGCTCCAATTGATCTGCAACCCTTGCGCGCGACTCACCGTTTTCGCATCGCTCGAATTAGTCCACGTCATCAGAGGGGACATATTTATGGTCACGGTGAACGGGCCCACTTGAGCGCTGCCGGTAGCCGTGAAGACGAAGGTCCCTCCGCTCGCAGGGATTGCCCCTGTGGGCAGAACGGCGCTGTCCGGGGTGGTGCCGGTCGCGCTGGTCAAAGCGTAAGTACCCCCTGGCCCTTGTAGACTGACGGTCCCCGCACTTAGATAAGTGAGGGTGCCGCCGTACTGCGTTGGCCCGGAACCCTGCATTACCGTGCATCCTTCCAGGGAAAGGGGGCCGAGCGCGGTGTACGCATTGCCGTCGACGTCGCTGACAAACGTTACCCCCGCCAAGGGCGAGTTGAGCAATTGCTGGATCTGCGCGATACCGCTAGTTACCGTCGAAGTCAATGACGCGGTGAGCTGGTTCCCGTCGTAGCCGTAGATGGGATCACTGCACACCCCGCCGCCAGGGTTTATCGGCATCAGCGCGAAGTTCGAATCCGCGCCCGCCACCACGGCAACAATGGAAACCCTACATCCCACGGGGACATTAGCCGGTATCGTCACGTCAATCTGATTCAAACCTGGATATCCTGACGACCCCGCGTAAAGCACGGTGGCTGCCACGCCGCCAATGTAAACTTCCGTCGAGCTCTGATTCACTGGGTGGGGCGAAGACGTAAAGACCGTGTCGCTATCGGCTGTATCGGCCCCCAGACCCGACCCCCACAACACGATCGTCTCCAAGGGAGCGGCCGAATTGGTGAAGGTGATCAGCGCTCCGGTTACGTTATCGGTCGCCGTCACCATGCCGCCGCTGGTTCCCCAGTAGGTATCGAGTCCCGGGGCGGTTGGCACCACCTGAAACTGAAACGCAGGGCTGGGAGCGCCTCCGTTCACGCTGACGCTCACACTCGCGGAACCGGTCGGCGTGCTCGCCGGAAGCACGGCGGCAAGCGCAGTCGGCAGCGCGTAGTACAGGCCGGGCGTAACCGTGACGGCTCCTACAGACACCTGTACCGCAGCGCCGTTCAGTGTCGTTGGCAATCCAGGCGAGGCGCTCGACTGCAGCGTCACCGGGCCCGCCGTGGGGTTCGCCAGACCCGTGCCCGTAATAATGATCAGAGTGCTGGGCGAGACGCCCGAGTTCGGAAAACCCGGCTGAGTGTAGCTATAGTTGTTCACGACTCCAGTGATGGCCGGCGCGGCGTTGGCGCCGGGCAACAGGAAAGCCGAGAGAAGAAGAGTGGAGAGGAAACTTGTTTTAGCACGGATTCCCATTTCAGCTCTCTGTTGCTGGGATTATATACCCAACCGCCTCTGCTTGCGTCTGCTTCGTGAATTTTTTACATCTCGAGCGAATCCGCTGGCCCCTGGTGCCGGTGGAAGGGAGGTTACGCCGCCGAGCCACGTCTCCGAAACTACTTCCGATTAGGCAGATCGATCCTCCCTGGTCGCCCAGCGTTTAGCGGTGCTTCGGACGTATCACGCGCCACTCGGAGGTAGCTCCTGGGATAATGGCGCCTGCGCGCCGACGGAATCGGGAACACTGACGCCGATGGTAGCGTGGCTGGCTGCGTTGGGTTTCCGCTCGCGCCGGCGCCCAGCCACCGGCCTACTGCAGCCACACCGTAATCGGAGGCGAAACCGCCACTCCCACCGCCAACTGCACGGGCACCGGCCCGGAAGGGACGAAGCCGCCGGGGATGACGGCGTCGACTTGCAGCAAGCCGGCGAAATTCGGCGCCTCGCCCGCGTAGAGAAGCTGCGCGGCGATTCCGGCCACGGTCAGCGTCACCGGGAGAGTGGGAATCGGATACGGCGCCGCGGCCGCCTGGCCGGCGATGTTGGCGCCGTTGGTGAGGCCTTCGCCGGTGCCGAAGAAAGTCACCACCGTGCCGCGGGCGGCGGGCGCGGAGGATGAGTTGAGACTGCCATCCTGATTGAGAGCCCCTGCAAACAGCGCCGGCGCCGCGGCCACCACCGGCAGACTCAGCGTGCCCACCGGCGCGCCCTGATAAGAGACCACCACCTGGGTGGCGCTCTCGCCGGCGATGGTGTAGGGCACCTGCGCGTTGATCTGCGAGGCTTGGGCGTAGAACAGCGGCGCCGGCACACCGTCAAAGCTCACCTCCGCGCCCGCCAGCAGGTTACCGAGCAGGCCGGAAGCATCGAACGATCCGGTGACGGCTGATGCGGGGCCTATGCCAGCGCCGTAGATAGTGACGATCTCACCGGGCGCCACCGCTCCCTGGCTTTGGCTGGCGGCGTTGACCAGCGCCAATGGCACGCTCGCCGGAGCCGGTCCCGACATGACGACGGCGGTCGCCGGCGTCAGGCGCCGCACGCGGTTGTTGCCGGTGTCGGCAAAGTACAGGTCGCCCGCGCCATCGAGCAGCATCCCCGAAGGCGAATCGAGGAAAGCGGCGAGACCTTCGCCGCCGTCCCCCGAGAAACCGGCCGCGCCTTGTCCGGCGATGGTGTGGATGAGTCCATCCGTCGTCACCAGCCGGATCGCGTGATTTCCGGTATCGGCGATGAAGATGTTTCCGTTGCCGTCCACCGCCACGCCGGCGGGCACGTAGAGCGTGGCGGCGGTGGCTTCGCCTCCATCGCCTGAATAGCCCGCCGCGCCGGTGCCTGCCACGGTCTCTATCACGCCGGCCGCCGTCACCTCGCGGATGCGATGGTTGGCGGTGTCGGCGATGAACATATCGCCCGCGCCGTCCAGCGCGCAGGCGCTGGGCAGGTTGAGCTGACCGAAGCGCGCGAGTTCGCCATCGCCCGCGTAGCCCTGGCTGCCGTTGCCGGCGTAGGTCGCCGCCACGCCTTTCGGCGGCACCACCAGCACGCGGTTATTGTCCGTATCGACGATGTAGACCGAGCCGTCCTTCCCGGTGCAGACGCCGTGCGGGGCGCTCAGGAACGTTTTGACCGGCGCCGGGTTCTGTTGGGCCGGCGCCGAGCTCTCTTGTGGATCGTCCGGGCACGGATCGCTTGTTCCCGCGAACGTGGAGATCACGCCGGCCGAAATCTCGCGCACCAGCGAACAATAGGTATCGGCCACGAACAGGTTGCCCGACGGATCGATGGCCAAGCCCGTCGGTTCCCAGAGTTCCGCCGCGGTGGCCGCCATACCGTCGCCGTTATAGCCCGCCGTTCCGTCCCCGGCCAGGGTCTGGATAATGCCGGTTGCGAGCACGATCCGCACCCGCTCGGTCCCCGTGTCGGCGATGAAGAGATTGCCCGACGTATCGAACTCGACGGCCGATGGCTGGTGAAGAATCGCGCTGGTGGCGGGAGTGCCGTCGCCCACGGCATGCAGGTAGCCGTCGCCGGCGACGGTTGCGATATCGCCGGTTGCGGCGGATACTTCGCGCACACGCATGCCGTCGGCGATGAAGACGTCTCCCGTCAGGTCGGCGGCCACGTCGTGCGACGCCTCCATAAGCTCGGCCGAGGCCGCCGGGCCGCCATCGCCCGCGTATCCAAACGCGCCCGTGCCGGCGAATGGCGCCCAAACTCCGGCGGCGGTGTAGGAGTAAACACGCCCGCTCGCATCGGATACGTAAAGGGTAAGCGATTGGTCCACTGCAACGCCGGTCGGCGTAGACAGCTCGATCGGGTTCGCAACCGGCATCGCGGTAGGGGTGCTGACCAGATACGTGCAAATGACGCCGCCCGGCAGGATCTTGCGCACGCGGCTGTTGCCGGAGTCGGCGATATACAGGGCGCCGGTGCGGTCTACCGCCAGCCCGGCCGGAAAGTTGAGCTGGGCAAGAATGGCGGGGCCGGTATCGCCGCTATAGCCGGCTACACCCGTTCCCGCCACGGTCGAGATCACGCCGGCGGGTGTCACCTTGCGCACGCGGTGGCCTTCGAACTCGGAAATATAGAGATTGTTGGCTGCATCGAGGGCCACGTTGCGTGGCGCGTAAAGCTGGGCCCCAATGGCCTGGACGTTGTCGCCCGAGTAGCCCTCCACTCCCGTGCCGGCGATGGTGACAATGACGCCATCGGGGCCGACCCTGCGCACGCGGTTGTTGCCCAGGTCGGCGATATACAGGTTCCCGGCGGCATCCAGCGCCAGGCCGTAAGGAAGGTTGAGCTGCGCCCCGCTGGCCGGGCCGCCATCGCCGCTGAAGCCGGCCGTGCCGTTGCCGGCGATGGTGGTGATGATCCCGGCCGTGTCCACTTTGCGGACGCGGCTGTTGTCGGTATCGGACAGGTACAGATTGCCCTTGCCATCCACGGCCACGCCCTGAATGGAGCCGATCTGCGCCGCCGTGGCCGGGCCGCCATCGCCCATGTACGAGCTCCCGGCCACGGTTTGGATGGTGTAGGCCGGAACATCGGCCGCTGGCAGGGCCGCTGCCCAGGCCAACACGAACCAGGCACACCAATTGTGTTTCATGCCGAGCAAAGATTAGTGGCCCGCGGTCCGGCGAATTCTCAGTCGAGTGGGGAATGCCCGCCCTTCAAGCTTGTTAGCTTAGGAGGTGAGGCTTCAAAGAGAATGTCTCTCGCAGGACTTGTTTGCAAAACCGGCATCGCCGGCCTCGCAGGCGAAGCATGTCGCAGGGTTCTCGAGCCGAACCGCGAGCGACATCGTAATTCGGGAATCGGCAATATCGCAGTAACGCGCAGAGACCTGTTCACGCTGGCTCTGGGCTGCCTGCCCCTCCAGGCGCAGAATGCGGAACGGCCGGTGTATTTGTCGCTGGCCGAGGCGCGTCCTGTCATCGAAGACTTCGCTGGCGAGCTTCCCACCGGATTGGACGCACCGCCCAGCTCTGCGTCGTGGTTGCAGTGGGAGACGGCTCGCGACCAGCAGATTCGTTCCCGGCTCAAGCGCGGCGATGCCGATTCCGTCGTGAACCTCGTCCTGTTTGGGACCTCCTTCACCGCGCGGCCGCGGCTGACTGCCAAGCAGACGGAAACTGCCGCAGTCGATTCTGCAGCCGACGCCCGGCTCATCCTGGCGCGTGTCCAGGACTTCGCCCGGGCGGTCCTGCGTCCCAGCCGCAACGAGCGCCTGCAGTTTGTCGCCGCGTGGCTAAAAGAAAGCGGCGCCGATCCCTCGGGTCCGGCGGCGGACAAGCGGATCGCGGCCGTTCTGCTGGAGAACATTCTGCGGGTGCGGCGGGAGCAGCGCGAGTACAACCGCGCCATCGAGGCCGCCAAACAGGAAGGCGGCGGTGCCAATTTTTTCGTGGCCATGTCGAGCCTCTATCGCAACCGGGGCTTGTCTCTCGATACCTCGTTCCGGCCGAACTACGCGATTGAGCGGAGCCTGGCCGAGATCAAATCGGCGGGCCTGCTGGGGCAGGTGCGGCGCGCGGCCGTGATCGGACCGGGCCTGGACTTCACGGATAAGCACAGCGGCTACGACTTCTATCCGGTCCAGACTCTGCAACCGTTCGCGCTGGTCGATTCCTTGCGCAGGCTGCGCGTGGCGGAAACGTCGGGGCCGGCGGTTGAGATCGTCGACCTCAGTGCGCGCGTGCTCAATCACGTGCGGCTGGCGGTGGCGCAAGCTCGCAAGGGATCGGCGTACACCGTGCAGGTTCCCCTGGATCGAGACACGCGCTGGCTGCCGGATACCACGGACTATTGGCGGAGGTTCGGCTCCGAGATTGGAACGAGTGCGCAGGCCCTCAGCCTTCCGCAGGGCGTCGAGGCGCGCACGCGTGCGGTGCGCATCCGTCCAGATGTTGTCAGGCTTCTGGGGTCGGCGGACCTGGATGTCGTGGTGCAACATCTGCCGCTTCCCGACGATCGCAAGCTCGACCTCGTGATCGCTACGAATGTGCTGGTGTATTACGAGCCGTTCGAACAAGCTTTAGCGCTGCAGAATATCGCCGGGATGCTGCGCAAGGGCGGGCTGTTGCTGAGCAACAACGCACTTCCGGAAGTGGAGGGCGTGCCTCTCAGGCCCGTGGGGGGAACCAGCCTGGCTTACTCGGAAGATCCCAATGACGGGGACCGCGTGCTTTGGTACCAACGTGCGTAGCGAAGGCGCACCCGGCGCACAAAAAAGGGGAGCCCGAAGGCTCCCCTGCAATACGAGACTAAATGCTGGCCGGCTAGAAAATGATCTTGGCAGCGAGTTGCACGTTGCGGTTGGCGTTGGTTGTCGGGCTGCCGTTCTGATACCCGTAACTGCCGGTGATCAATCCGCCGCCATCGATGATGTACGTCGATCCGGTGTTGATGTAAAAGTTGGCGTGATTGACCGAGTTGTACGCTTCCAGGCGGAGCTGCAAAGTGGCCTTCTCGGTGAGCCTGGTGTTCTTGTACATGCCCAGATCCAGATTCCATGCGCCGGGAGCATGGAAATAGTTGCGGCCGGTGAAATCGGACGGCCAGGGACCGAAGTCCGCGTCGCCGGTGATGGGGTTGAGATAGGTCTCGTCGACCATGTTCGGGGTGAAGTTGAAGATGCCGTACGAGTTGGTCCCCTCCGATGGGCGAGCGGGAAGGTTGCCGTTGACAGGAAGCACTTCGGCGCCAGCTACGCGCGTGGCAACGTAATTGTCGTTGGTGAAGTCGAAGATGCTGTACGGAGCGCCGGTGCGGGCGGTGAAGACTGGCGCCAGCTCCCAGCCGTCCAGAACGCGCTTGACGGGCCCATGCAAGCTGCGCGCGAAGGGAACGTCCCAAATGGCGCTGATGGCGATGCGGTGCCGGTTGTCGAAGTAGGAGTTGCCGTAATCGATACTGGGGTTCCAGGGATCCGTGTATCCGAGGTCGAACTGGTTGTAGGAAGCGCTGAACGTGTCGCTGAGATCGTCGAGCGAATGGCTCCAGGTGTAATTCACGCGCAGCGTCAGGCCGCTGTGCGCGATATTCTGAATGTCGTAGCGGATATTCATCGCGTTATAGCTCGAAGAACCGCCCGAGCCGCGGCGGTTGATGCCGGCATACTGCGTATTCAACACCGCATCGCAGGGGTTCGGCCCACCGGTTAGAGTATCGCCGGCAGTGCAAGGGATGCCCAGGTAGTAGTTGCCCGTGCCGGGGAAGTTCATGGCGCCGATATCATATTGGTGCACGCCGATGGAGCCGGAGTAATCGATTTCGATGTGCTGGCTTTGGCCGACCTGGTGCTCGATGGAAGCGCTCATCAGATGGGCGTAAGCCTGCGCGATATTGCCCTGGATATAGCGTATCTCCGCGGCCGGAAGCGCGACGCTGCCGCCGCTGCCGCTCATCGGCCCGAGGTTTTGGGTTGAGATCGGAATGTTCGGCACATTGCTCCCCGAGATGAGGTCGATGACCTCCATATTCGGCGGGTTGAACGCAACGTTATAAGTCACATTGCCGAAATTGCGTTCATAGCCGATCGCATATCCGCCGCGCAGAGCGGTCTTGCCGTCGCCAAAAACATCCCAGGCGAAGCCGAGACGGGGAGCGAAGTTCTTCTTGCTGGGCGCCCATATCCCTCCGATCGGGCTCTGGTCGGCAATCTGAACGGTGCCCTGCGCGATCGCCTCTTGCGGGCTCGAAGCGTTGTTGGGGATATAAAAGTTGGAGTCGAGATTGGGGTTCGAGTCGTGCTGGACTCCGTAATACTCCCAGCGCAACCCGAGGTTGAGAGTGAGGCGCGGCAGAACCCTCCAGGAGTCCTGCGCGTAGAGTGCGCCCTCATGGAAAAGGTCGTTGCGCGAAAAATTGGGCGGGCCGAGGGGCAGGTTCACCGTGCAGGAAGGGGTCTGAACGCCGTTGACGCAAGGGTATTTTCCCTGTGGGTAGGCGGAAGCCTGAAACTCATATTCCTGGCCCGCCAGCAGGTTGTCCATGGCCACTCCGACGTTGTTACCCAGGATCTGCTCGCCCTCTTCGTAAGCGGCGAAAGTTTCGTTATCGCGGTAATAGGTGAACGATCCGCCGAAACGGAACTGGTGTTTACCCTTGGTGTAGCTGAAATCCTGGTAAACCTCGCCGTAATTCTCCGGGCCGCCGCCGGGAATTCCGTTGGCGGGTGAGTAGGGCAGGTTGCCCGGCAGGGCCACATCGTAAGGCCCGATGGTGGAAGCAACCTCGGCGCTCGACATGTAGTAGATGGGAGAGACGCCGGTCGGCCCCAGCGGTTGAAAGGTGTTGAGGCGGTTGAAATCGATTTTCGATTGGGAAACGAAGAGCGGTGAAAAAATGTGGGTGCCGGACACCATGACGCTGTTATCGGTAGTCGTCTGGCCGGTGTCATAACCGGCATACGGGCTGTTGGAGACGACTCCGGCGGCGTCCACTTCTCTGTAGAGGGCGTAGCGGCCGTAAATGGTGGTCTTGTCGCTCAAGTTATAGTCCACGCGGCCGACCAGGTTGTAAGTGTTCTGGTCCGAACCGGCCGGGCCGGTGGGGCCACTCGGAACGCTGTAATTCACCAGGTCCCACATCGGGGCGGTGGAACTGTACGACTCGCATGGGCCGCCCGGGGACGCGCCGCCGCACGGGTCCGTGCCGAGGCTGGTAAGATCGTTGCGATTATACTGGGCCAGGACTTGCGTGCCGGAAGCCAGCTTGCCGTAGGTGGAAAAGGCCGCCTGGGTGGCGGGGGCGGCGGCTGCGAGCAGAGCCGGATCGGGCACCAGGACCTGCATATTGGTAAAGCTGCGCACGCGTGTCCACTCGGTGTTCTCGAAGAAGAACAGCTTGTTTTTCTTGACCGGCCCGCCGACCGAGTAGCCGAACTGGTTGCGCGTGAAGGGCGATTTCGGCAGGTCATAAGCATTGTTGTTAAAGCTGTTCGCAGCCAGCGCGTCGACGCGGTTAAACTCGTAGACACTGCCATGGAACGAATTGGTGCCGGACTTGGTGGTCACGTTGATAATGCCGGCGTCGGCGCGGCCGTACTCGGCGGTGAAATTATTGGTAATGATGCCGAGCTCCTGCACGGAATCGAGCGGCACCGTCTGGCCGACCGAAGCGATGAATTCGTCGTTGTTGGCGACGCCGTCGAGCAGCACGTTGGTGCCGGCGGAGCGCTGGCCGTTGATGGCCACGCCCACGCCGCGGCCGGAAGGATCGTCCTCGCTGACCGTGCCGGAGGTCACAACCAAGTCATACGGGTTGCGCGTAATGGTGGGAAGCTCCGACAGGCTCGTGGTATTGAGCACCTGGCTGAGGGTCTGGGTTTCGGTATTGACCGCAACGGCTTCGCCGGCTCCGGCGACCTCCACGGTGGTGGCGATGCCACTGATTTCGAGATTAATATCCAAACCGACCTTGGCGCCCACGGTCACCTCGGCGCGCTCGGTGAACGTCACGAAGCCCTTGGCCTCGATGGTCACCGCGTAGACCTGGGGGAGCAGGCTGGCAAAGGTGAAGCTGCCGTTCACGTCCGTGTTTTCCGAGCGCTGCGTGCCGGTGGTGACGCTCCTCACGGTAACCTTGGCTCCCGGAACCGTTGCGCCGGAAGCGTCGCGCACGGTACCGACAATCTGGCCCGTCTCCGCCTGGCCCCAAAGCATCAGGGCGGCAAGCATCAGGCCGAAAATGATCGCTAATGGTCGTCGAAGTCTTTTGAGATTGCTCATATCGTCTCCCAATTTAGATAGTTGAGAAGGCCAAAGGCGTGTCCTTCCCCGGTCGGTCGAGAAACACACCTCACTCTTGTCCTACGCTCCACCACTACGTGGTGAGGCATTTCTCCGCACGCGTATAACCAAATATGTACTAGGTGTAATAATTGGCGTAAATGTCCTGGAAACCCCAATCCCCGCCCGTCTTCGAATTGGTTCGAGCCGCCACGAAAATTCCCGAGATCGGGTAGCGGCTGGTTCCGTTAAAGCTATGTCAAGCCGATAGAGTACTTTAGCGGCCTATGGGAATGTGGACTCGGAATACGCTTCTTTGGATTAATTAGGACAAAGCGACCCGAGACCTCGCAATCAGGAGTGCGGCTTGCCCCTAAACCATCAGTTGGGCTGGGTGATTTGACGCAAGTTTGGAGCTTGCAACGGGCCCGGCGCCTACCGCTCTCCCACAGCGCAGGCATTGTGGCCGCGGCGCGCGGCGAATTCGGCGCCGGCCAGTACGACCAGGGATGCGACGAAGCTGCCCAGCACGATGGTCACGGAATATTGAAACATGTGATATTCGCGGTACAGTTTCTCCATCAGCGCGGGGCGGATGAGGATGTTCAGGTACTTGAGCAACTCCAGAGCCAGGCCCACCCAAATGGCGACCGGCGCCACCTGCGCGGGATCGACCTTGCGATTGGGCAGGAGCCAATAAATCAGAAAGAGCATGAGGATGGAAACCGGCACCGCGGCGACCTTGAATAGCAGCAAAGTCAGCCAGGTGGTCAACTCGCCCTTGCCGGTCCAGGCCGCGACCCACGCGCGGTTGTAGGCGGTGAAGACGAGCGACAGCAGCACGAGCGCGCCGCAAACGAAAACCATGCCGAGACTGACGAGCTGGTTTTTCCAGTAACTGCGGTTCCTGGCAACACCCCAGGCGCGGTTCAGCGCCACTTCAAGCGGCTCAAAAATGCCGTTCGAGGTGATCAGCAGAAGAAAGAGGGAAGTGACCGGAAGGCGCGGCACCATCCAGGATTGCAGGTTCTGCACCACCACGTCGCCCGACTTGCCCGGGAAGCCGTCGCGAATAGCGAGGTAGATCGCGTCGATGGCGGCCGGCCAATGCAGAACGTCGCGGAACAGAGAAAGCATGACGATCAGAAACGGGAAAAACGCCAGCAGGACGCTGGCCGAAATCGCCAGCGCGTAGACGTGTGCCTCCGTCTGCATCAAATAGTGAATGGTGGGGCGCCAGCGGAACCACCACGGGTCCAGCGCCGTGGAGCCGGCGGTGAACAGAGGGCGGTCAGGGATCATATTCCAGGGTAATACAGTGGGTGCAATAAAATCGGGATTTACGCGCTGACGCCGCTTTCGGAGGCACAGCACTCCCACGAGATCACTGTCCGCCGGGCATTGGGGGCTCGCGGAGGGTCGGCCCACCACACCGCCCCGGCCGACGAAGGGGTCTTTCCCACCTTGCCGCGGAAGGATTTGCTACTGTTTCAGAGTACGCACGTAAGCGATCACGGCATCCACGGATTGGGCCGGCAAACGATGCCGGAACCCGGATTCATCGACCTCGACAGGAGCCATCGCGCGGCTGCCCTGAGTGATGATCTGTCTCAACTCCGCGTCCGACTTGCTCTGCACGGAGGTTGAGTTGAGCCGTGGAATTTTGGTGTTGAAGAACTTGTCCGCTTGCTCTTCGCCCTTGCCGTCTGGGCCATGACATTTGCGGCACGTCCGATCGAAAGCCACGCTTCCCGAGACGTTGAGGCTCTGGTTCGTGCTGGGGAACATTAAGAGATCGTGATGGTGGTCCTTCGGCGTGTTGTGCACGAGTATTCCATCCGTTCCGGGTATCCATACTTCGGCGAGGATGCGGTGGCCACCCGCTTCGTCGAATACGAGCGAGCCGTCCCGAAGAAATTCGGCCGGCCCACCGAGCCGAGTGAGGATGGGCGCGTGAAACGCCTCGCCGGCGGCCGATCGCACTTCGAGCCCGAAGCCGGTCACCGAGAACGTGTACGCCCCCGCCGGCAGCACCTTTGAACCGAGGGCAAACTCGTACGGAATCTGGGTCCGCACGCTCTGCCCGAAAACCGGACCAATCGCGAAGAATGTGAGGAGATTGAAAGCCATCAGCCTTCTTCGCGCCATCCCACCCTGAGTTTTCGTTTGCTGCATCCTTAGCTACCCTCCGTTATGTTCTCTGTCGCGGTGCATCACCAGCCGGCAGAGCGCTATCACCTTGGATCTTGAGCCAGGTCCCCATTTTGCCCCCTGGGTTCACTGGAGTATACATCAAGCTACTCGCTAAAGTATATATCATAACAGTAATCCCAGCCTTCCATTAACGTTTATTAATTCTGATGAGCCCGCCGTTGGCGCGAAACGCCTTGATCGTTGCTCCGCCTGTTGCCGTTGCTGCAGAACCGCGACGCGGCACGCATTCATGCGTCTACTCGTGCGCCGCAGGACTGCGTGCGCCACGGCATTATCCCATCACTTCGCGGACCTTTGCCGCCAGTTCGGAGGGGGTGAACGGCTTTTCCAGGTAGTTGACGGCGCCGTTCATCACCCCGTGCCGGAGAATCACCTCGTTGGGATAGCCGGACATATATAGCACCTTGATCTCGGGCCAGCTCGCGCGCAACTCCTCAGCCAAGGCCTTGCCGGACATGCCCGGCATGACCACGTCGGTCACCACCAACTGGCAACCGCCCTCGACCGCTTCGGCGAGACGCAGCGCCTCAAAACCGCTGGCGGCTTCCAGGACGTGGTACCCGCAGGCACGGAGAGCGTGGGAGGCGAGGCGGCGCACGGCATCCTGGTCTTCCACCACGAGTACGGTGAGGTCCCTGTGTGATTGGGGTAACTCGACGGCCGACGGGGAAACCGGCTCCGCAGGCCCCTCGGCACACGGCAGATGAATTTCGAAGCGGCATCCCTTACCCGGCTTGCTGTGCACGCGAATGGAGCCGCCGCTTTGTTTGACGATACCGTAAACCGAAGCGAGTCCGAGCCCGGTTCCGTGGCCGCTGGGCTTGGTGGTGAAGAACGGCTCGAAGAGATGCCGCATGGTTTCGTCGTCCATGCCGGCGCCCGCATCGGCCACGGTCAACCTCACGTAGGAGCCGGGCTGACAGCCCGGAGGGGCGTTCTCGCGGTCGAAGCGAGCGTTGGCGGTGGCGAGGACGAGCCTGCCGCCGTCCGGCATGGCATCGCGCGCGTTGACCGACAAGTTGAGCAGCACCTGGTTCATCTGGCCGGGATCGGCCATGACCAGATCGAGCGCCGGGTCGAGGTAGGTCTCGAGCAGGATATCCTCGCCGATGAGCCGCTGCAGCATACGCTTCGCGCCGGAGATCAGGGCATTGAGTTCGAGCGGGCGCGGGCGGCCGATCTGGCGCCGGCCGAAGGTGAGCAACTGCTTGGTGAGTGCGGCCGCGCGCTCGCCCGCCCCGCGGATTTCCTCAATAACCTGCCGCTGCGGATTGTCTTCCGGAAGGTCCTTGATGAGCACGTCGCTGTAGCCGTTGATGACGGTCAACAAGTTGTTGAAGTCGTGGGCGACGCCGCCGGCCAGGCGGCCGAGGGATTCCAGCTTCTGCGATTGTTCCAACTGCTGGCGGAGTTCTTCGCGCTCGGCCTGGTCACGCTTCTGCGCGGTGATGTCAATCAGCATCCCGAACGCGCCCTTGAACCGTCCAGCTTCATCGAGGATGGGGGTACTCGATATCAGCGCCAGCACCGCGGTCCCCCCGCGGTGGCGAAAGCGTTTTTCGGTGATGGCGCCCTCGCCGCGCCGCAACGCCGCCAAGCGCTGTTCGAAGATCGGGATATCTTCCGGAAACACAAATGAGAGCAGGCTCCGGCCGATCATTTCCTCCGGCGCGTAGCCGAGCATCTCGGCCATCCGCCGGTTGACGAAGTTGGTGACCGCCTGTTCGTCTATCGACCAGATGCCTTCGTTGGTGGTGTCCACAATGCGCCGGTAGCGGGCCTCGCTTTCCCGCAACGCCGCTTCGGCCTGCACGCGCTGGGTGATGTAATTGACCGTGGCCAGCACGTACCGCTGCCCGCGCATCTCGATCGCCCTGGCCGAAATCAGGACGTGAGCCAGGCTGCCGTCGCTCGTCCGAAATGTGGCCTCGTGCTGCTGGATGGACCCGCCGCCTTGCCGGATCGCCTGGCGAAGTCTGTCGTGCTGTTGCTGGTCCACTTGGCCGAGTTGGATGGCGGTCTTGCCGATGACTTCGGAGCGGGGAAGCCCGGCATGTGTGCAGAAGCTCTCATTAACGTCGATGTATTTGCCGTCCTCGTCAGTCAGAGCGACGGAGAACGGGCTCTGCTCGAAGAGCGTGCGGTAGGCGGTTTCCCGTTCGGTCAGTGCGTCTTCAGCTTCCCGGCGCCGGGCCAGTTCCCGGCGCGCATCGTCGAGCGCACCGCCGAGGTGGGCCAGAAAATAGTCGAGCGGCGCCGCGGCGGAAACACAAGCTCCGAAAACAATGCACCACGCCACTGCCGGCGGTATGGGAAAAACGGTGGGCGGGCGGTGGCCTGAAGCCGCGGCCACCAAATAAGCCAAGTCCAGAGCCAGACTGGGAAGCGAGGACGCCAGTGCACCGCGGCGCCCGAGCAGCAACGTCGCCTCCTGAATCAACACGATTTGAAAGAGGAAACCCGGTCTGCGAATGCCTCCGGAGAGGAAAACATAGACGGCTGCCAGCAGAGTTCCCGCGAGCACCAGGGCCCACGCCGCGGCCCGCACCCGGCCTTTCCGGCGCAGCCACTCCGGAATCAACAGGAGCAGGATTACAGCGGCTATGCCAAGGACCAACGAACCCCGTTTGTTGGCGAACAGGAACAGCTCGCCAACCGCGAAATACAGGAAGCCGGTCACCGCCACGGTTTGCAGGAGCCGGCGCAAGAGAGAGGCAGTCAGCGCCAGTCGAGGGTCATCAGACCCGGTTTGGGCCGCGTCGGGGTTCGGCAACCCTGACCCATGAGGTTCGGGCATGTGTAAACCAAGCGCTCAGCGGAGCCACAGCAATGGCCCCTCTGAACTAATCAAGGTATATACCGGATTGGAGCTGGTAACAAGTGTTATTATCCGCCCAACCTTCCGCACAGGCCGCGCCAAGCGCAGGCTGGGGCCAGCGTCACAAGGCAATATGTTTCATGATTAAGTTATGGACATCAACCGCTTTACCGAAAAGCTGCAAGAGGCCATCCGGGCGGCGGAGAGCATGGCCGGGCGATACGGCCACCAGCAGATCGACGTGGAGCACCTGCTGGCGGCGCTGCTGGAGCAGCCGGGCGGCCTGGCGGCGTCGATTCTGCAAAAGGCGGACGCCAATCCGGAAACGCTCGGGCAACGGCTGGAAGCGGAGCTTGACCGGCTGCCCAAGGTGTCCGGGCCGGCGGGCGCTCCCGGCCACGTCTACGTCACGCCGCGCCTCAACAAACTGCTCGCGCGCGCCGAAGAGGAAGCCCGGCAGTTGAAGGACGAATATATTTCGGTGGAGCACGTGGTGCTGGCGGCGCTCGACGACCGTGGCGCCGCCGGCCGCCTGTTGAAGGAGCTCGGCCTCACGCGCGAGCGGGTGATGCAGGCGCTGCGCGAAGTGCGTGGCAGCCAGCGGGTGACTTCGCCGAATCCGGAGGCTACTTACGAAGCGCTGGAACGTTACGGCCGCGATCTGACCCGCCTGGCCTCGCAGGGGAAGCTGGATCCGGTGATCGGCCGCGACGAAGAAATCCGGCGCGTGATCCAGGTGCTGTCGCGGCGCACCAAGAACAACCCGGTGCTGATCGGCGAGCCGGGGGTGGGCAAGACCGCCATCGTGGAAGGGCTGGCGCTGCGCATTGTCCGCGGCGACGTGCCGGAGGGACTGAAGGGCAAGCGCATCGTGGCGCTCGACATGGGCGCGCTGATCGCCGGCGCCAAGTATCGCGGTGAATTCGAGGAGCGGCTGAAGGCGGTGCTGAAGGAAGTGCTGGATGCGGCCGGCGAGGTGGTGCTGTTCATCGACGAACTGCACACGGTGGTCGGGGCGGGAAAGACGGAAGGCTCGATGGACGCCGGCAACCTGCTCAAGCCGATGCTGGCGCGCGGCGAGCTGCACTGCATCGGCGCCACCACGCTCGACGAATATCGCAAGAATATCGAAAAAGACGCCGCGCTGGAGCGCCGCTTCCAGCCGGTAATGGTGGACCAGCCAACGGTGGAGGACACTATCTCCATCCTGCGCGGCCTCAAGGAGCGCTACGAGGTGCACCACGGCGTGCGCATCAAGGACGCCGCGCTGGTGGCCGCCGCCGTGCTTTCCAACCGTTACATCACCGGCCGCTTTCTGCCGGACAAGGCGATCGACCTGGTGGATGAGGCCGCCGCGCGCCTGCGCACCGAGATCGATTCCATGCCGGCCGAGCTCGACGAAACGCGGCGCCGCATTATGCAGCTCGAAATCGAGCGCGAAGCGCTGCGCAAGGAAACCGACAAGGCGTCTCGCGAGCGGCTGGGGCGGCTGGAAAAAGAGCTGGCCGACCTGAAAGCCGAATCCGATGCCCTGGCTGCGCGCTGGCAGAGAGAGAAGGGCGCAGTCGAGCGCTTGCGCCAGCTGCGCGGGCGGGTGGAGCAAACCAAGCTCGAAATCGAACAGGCGGAGCGGCAATACGATCTCAACCGGGCGGCGGAATTGAAATACGGCACGCTGGCCGGCCTCGAGCGGCAGTTGAACGAAGAGTCCGGCAAATTCGCCGAGCCGCAGGCGCAGTCCCGGCTGATTAAAGAAGAGGTGGATGAGGAAGACATCGCGGAAGTGGTGAGCCGCTGGACCGGAGTGCCGGTGACCAGGCTGCTGGCCGGCGAAATGGAAAAGCTGCTGCATCTCGAAGATGAACTGCACCGGCGGGTGATCGGCCAGGATGAAGCCGTCACCGCGGTGGCGGAGGCGGTGATCCGCGCGCGCTCCGGCCTGAAGGACCCGGCGCGCCCGATCGGCAGCTTCATTTTTCTGGGACCCACCGGCGTCGGCAAAACCGAGTTGGCCCGCGCTCTGGCCGAATACCTTTTCGACGATGAGCGCGCCATGATCCGTATCGACATGTCGGAGTACCAGGAAAAGCACACCGTGGCGCGGCTGGTGGGCGCACCGCCCGGATACGTCGGCTACGAAGAGGGCGGGCAGTTGACTGAAGCGGTGCGCCGGCGGCCCTTCGCGGTGGTGCTGTTCGACGAAATCGAAAAGGCGCACCACGACGTGTTCAACCTGATGCTGCAAATCCTGGACGACGGGCGCCTGACGGACGGCCAGGGCCGGACCGTCGATTTCAAGAACACCATCGTCATCATGACCTCGAACGTCGGCAGCCAGCGCATTCTCGACTATCGCGGCGGTTTTTCGGGCGCCGGCTACGAGCGTATGAAGGAAGCCGTGCTGGAGGAAATGCGCGCCCACTTCCGCCCCGAGTTCCTGAACCGCGTGGATGAGACCATCGTGTTTCACTCGCTGGCCGAAGAGCATCTGAAGCAGATCGTCGATATCCAACTGGGCCGCGTGCGCGCCCGGCTGGCGGACCGGCAGATCAAGCTCGAGCTGACCGATCGGGCGCGCTCGAACCTGGTGCGGACGGGCTACGATCCGGCCTATGGAGCGCGTCCCCTGAAGCGGGCCATTCAGAAGAAAATCGAAACCCCGCTGGGCCGCCTGCTGGTGGGAGGCAAGGTCCTGGACGGCCAGTCGATCCTGGTGGATGCCGCCAGCGAAACCGGCGAATTGAGCTTCCAGCCGGCGGCGGCGCACGGGTCCTCGTAGCCACGGGCACTGGAGGGCGGGCGGACTTCCGCCGATGTATTCTACAGGACGAAAACAGCGGCTCGGATGTGTACTATGGAACACATTGAAGTGGTTTCCCCTCCGAAAATCCGGTTTTTGGGCCGTTGACGCGAAAAATCGCGTTTCGCTCGATAAAAATTGAGACGATTCGGTGTGAAACCCTTGACGGAGGGGGGCCTTACATGGTTAAATCAGGCGAAACTTGTACGAAACGCAATCGAATCGCGCGAGCGGCCCGTTTGGTGTTGAAGGGAAAGAATTTCTCTTGACACTGGCCAGGCAATCAGTTACTAATAAGATTTACCGCGTCCGGTGTTCGTGTGCAATTTTTCGTTCGTGCCCGGTGAGTACATAATTCGTCGAAAACAAAAGACGTACCACTTGGCAAGAGTTCAACAAAGGCCCGGCGGTCAGCTTGGTGGCCTCCGGAAACAAGAATCTCCGCCCGACACGGAGAAGTTCCCAGGTTGCGTGAACGGTTTGGAAGCTGGAGTCAAGAGGCTCAGGTTGGAAGAGCACTTCGACCGATTCAACATTTTGTAAATTTACAAGGAGAAGGAAATGGCAGATTTTCGCAAATGGATTCTTGCGCTGTCCGTGCTAGCCCTGGTGTTCACATTCACAGGGGTAGCCAGCGCGCAGGGCGGCGTCACCGGCCTAGGCACGGCCCTTACATGCCAAGCCGGCACTGCCGTACCCCCACAAATACGAACTGAAGGTTACACGGAGCTGGTTGGCGACATCACGCTGACCTGCACCGGAGGCACCGCTCCGGCCGTTGGGCAGCCGGTTCCGCTAGCCAACGTCGTGGTCAACCTGCAGGGAACCATCACCAGCCGGCTGATCGGCAACGGTTCAGAAGCCTTGTTGCTGATTGACGAACCGGGCGCCGCCGGCAGCGGCCTGACGGGCGTTGGCCCGAATGAGAATCAAAACCTTTGCCCCACCCCGCTGACTGGGTGCCAGGCATGGGTTGGAGACGTCGACATCGGAGGCAACGAAGGCGTGGATATCGTGAACGGGCCAACCTCGACCACCCCCGCTCCGAACGTGTATCAGGGTGTTACGAGTGGCAGCCAAGTGACGTTCTTCGGTGTGCCGATCCTGGCGCCCGTGACCACCGGCATTGACCGCATCCTTCGCATCACGAACCTGCGCGTTAATGCCAACGGCATCACCGGCGGCGGATCCGGCTTCCAGAGTGTGCTAGCCCAGATCTCCGTCAACAACGTTCAGGTCTCGGTCACCAATCCGACCGTGACGGTGGGCTACATCCAGCAGAGCTTCGCTGGTTCGTTCCGCAACGGCGCGAACACCGCCGCCGTCTCGACCGTCAATGAGTTCCAGTGCGAACCACAAACCAACATACAGGTCGCGACTCTGCGGTTTAGCGAGCTGTTCGGTACTGCATTCAAGACGCGCGTCAACGGTGGCGGAGCCGGCTATCCGGCAACGACCAGCGCGGCGGCGATCCAGAACATACCGGGCGCGATCTACAACTCAGAGTCCGGCTTCATCAGCGACTTCAGTGGCAGCGCGACTCCTGGCCCGCTGGAAGATACTGTCGGCGGCAACACCTTCATCGCTGGCTTGGCGGACTATGGCACGCGCCTCAAGGCGGTCTTCAGCAATATCCCGACCGGCGTGAGTGTCTACGTGTCGACAGTCAACCTGATCGGAACTGACGGCACCGCTGGTGCTCCTTCGTCAACTGGCGACAACTTCGCTACTACCGCCTCACCCGAGTACGCCTACCTAGTCAACACGGAGACAGGGATTGATCCGCAAACGATCGTGACCGCCACTCTCGGTTCCGAGTGGCTGCTGCCGGTCTCTTCTACCGGAGGCTCGCAGGCGGTATGGGAAGTGGTTCAGGCGCTTCCGAACGCGATCGAAAACTACGACTTCGGCGTGTACATCACGTTCCCGAATAACATCCCGCAAACATCGGGGATCAGCGCGACTCTGAGCTATTCTCCGACGCCGACTGCGCCGTTCTCGGCCACCGCCGCCGGGCTAGCTTCGAACAGCCTGACGATCCCGCGGTTCGCGATTTCTGCCACGTCCTCGCCGAGCAACTTCCTGAACATCAACCTTTGCAACACGGCGTTGTTGTTCCCGTACGTGACGACGGTGACCGGATTCGATACGGGTATTTCGATTGCGAATACCACGATGGATCCGTTTAACACAGTCAACCAGGCGGGCACTTGTACGATGTATTGGTACGGAGGCCCTCCCGGAGCCACTGTCGCTGCTACTAACCCCAATCCCACCACTTTGGGTGCGGGCGGAGTCGGCAGCAGTGTACCCATCATTTCGGGCACTACCGCTCTCACGCAGGCGTCGCAGAGCATCACCGGCAGTTGGTCCGGTTACATGATCGCCCTCTGCAACTTCCAGTATGCTCATGGCTACGCTGTCGTCACTGATGTCGGCGTGCGCAACATCATGGCAAGCTATCTGGCCCTGGTGATCAACAGCGGCGGCGGCGCACAGCGTTCCACCACCGGCGCCCTGTTCACTGCACCTGAGGCGCTGAACAACTAGTTCAACCTGTTGTGTTTTTTGAGAGAGGGGAGCTTCGGCTCCCCTCTTTTTTTGTCTTGTTGGCACACCCCACAGCGCCGTTCTGGCGCGAATTCCCGCAGCCGAAACCTCACCTGGTGCGTCTAATCGTGCAGTTGGACTATATTGGGTTTGCGGGGGGGACGGATTCCATATGAAGATTGAGCGGCGAACACAGCTTGTGCCGGCGGCTTTGCTCCTGGCCTGTTGCCTGGCGGGCGGTCCCTGCGCCCCGCCGATGGCAGCGGCCGCGGCTGAGTTCAGCGGCAGCCAGAGCGTGGGCCGGGTCGCGCGGGTCTACGAGCTGGTGGAAGAGAACTTCGCCACGGTGCCGGATCCGGATCAGGCTATCTATCAGGGCATGATTCCGGGGATGCTGCGCACGCTCGATCCGCATTCCACTTTTTTCGATCCGAAGGATTATGAGGCGTTACGCGAGGAGCAGACGGAGCGTTACAGCGGCGTGGGCATGAGCGTCGGGCAGCGCGGCGACCAGACGGCGGTGAGCGCGCCATTTCCCGGCTCGCCTGCTTACCGGGCGGGTATACGGCCCGGCGATGCCATCGTCGCGGTCAACGGCCAGTCCGTCGGAGGCATGAACACCAGCGAAGTGGTGGACCGATTGAAGGGCCCGCGAAACACGCAGGTGACGGTGACGGTGGAGCGCGAGGAAGCCAACGGAATCAACGAGCGCCTCAGCTTCACGCTGACGCGCGAGGACATCACGCGCAAGACCGTGCATGACGCTTTCTGGCTGCGGCCTGGCATCGCCTACATGCATATTCTGAGCTTCGGCGACTACACCGCGCGCGAGGTGGAGCAGAACCTGAAACGTCTGGGCGAGGACCGCATCGAGGGCTTGATTCTGGACTTGCGCGACAATCCCGGCGGTTTGCTGAGCCAGGCGGTGGAAGTGGCCGGCCACTTTCTGGAGAAGGGACAGAGCGTCGTCTCGCAGCGCGGGCGAGCTTCCCGGGAACGGGTTTATACGGCAGAGCGATCGAGCCAGGGCCGGCGGTATCCGATAGTGGTGCTGGTGAACCACAACTCCGCTTCGGCCGCGGAAATCGTCTCCGGCGCGCTGCAGGATCACGACCGGGCCTGGATTCTGGGCGAGAACACCTTTGGCAAGGGCCTTGTGCAAACCATTTTTCAATTGAGAGACCGCACCGCACTGGCGCTGACCACGGCCCATTTCTACACTCCGAGCGGCCGGCTTATTCAGCGCGATTATTCGCATGAGAGCCTCTACGATTATTACTTCAACGAAGGCCGGGCGACCCCCGACACCAGCGACCGGCGCACCACCGATGGAGGCCGCGCGGTGTACGGCGGCAACGGCATCGCGCCGGACGAAAAGTACGATTCGCCGCGCAGCGACCGGCTGGAGTTTGCGCTCGACCGCACGGGGCTGTTCAGCTTCACGCGCGCGTACTTCGCCGCGCATCCGGCCAAGCTGTCGCAGGGCTGGATGCCGGACAACGACCTGATCGAGCAACTGCACAACTACCTGCTGGACCATGGCTACCAGTTCACCGAGGCCGAGTTTACCCGCGACCGCGATTGGATCAAGCGCTACCTGGCGCGAGAGATGTACATCTGGGCGTTTGACGTGGACGAAAGCGACCGTGTCTTTGCCATGACCGATCCGGAAGCGGCGCAAGCCGTGGACGCGCTGGCGCAAGCGTCCGCGCTTTTGGAAAAGGGCCGCGTGGTGGTGGAGAGCCGCCGGCCGGCGCCCGCACCGGCCGGGCAGCGATAAACTGTCGCGCAAGGCTTCCGGCCGCTCGCGAGAGCGGAACTGAGCGATTTCGCAGCTCCACTCAGCCTCCCGGCCAGCCGCGCTCTTGCTACTATCGGTACTTGAATCCCAATCCACAAATCATCGTGCTGGACGCCGGCGGGCAATATTGTCACCTGGAGGCTCGCAAAGTGCGCGACCTCGGCGTGTATGCCGAAGTGCGACCCAGCGAGACTCGGGCGGGCGACCTGTTCGGAGCCAAGGGGATCATTATCTCGGGTGGACCGGCCAGCGTATACGATCCGGACAGCCCCACCGTCGATCCGGCGATTTTCTCCGCCGGGCAGCCCGTACTCGGCATCTGTTACGGCCAGCAATTGATGGCGCATCTGCTGGGAGGTACGGTCACCCGCGGCGAAAAGGGCGAGTATGGCCTGGCCACGCTCGAACTCGACGAAGTCGCAGACCCACTCTTCGCCGGACTGGCCGGGCGGCAGCAGATCTGGATGAGTCATCGCGACGTGGTGACGGCGGTGCCGGCCGGGTTTACGGTGACCGGCCGCACCGATACGTGCGCGGTGGCCGCGATCGCCGCTGCGAAGCGCAAGCTCTACGGGCTGCAATTCCATCCCGAAGTGGTGCACACGCTGCGCGGCCGCGAGTATCTCCGCAATTTCGTCTTCGCCGTCTGCGGATGCGTTCCGGATTGGGAGCCGCGCGGGCGCGTGCCCATGCTGGAACAGGAAATTCGCGACACCGTAGGCGGCCGCAGCGTCTTCTTCTTCGTCAGCGGCGGCGTGGATTCGAGCGTGGCGTACACCCTGTGCACGCGCGCGCTTGGGCGCGACCGCGTGCGCGGCGTCTATGTGGATACCGGCCTGATGCGCGAAGGCGAAACCAGTTTCGTCAGCCGCCTGGGCGTCACCGTGGAGCAGGCGGGCGAACAGTTTCTGAGTGCGCTCGCCGGAGTCACCGATCCGGAGCGCAAGCGGCACATTATCGGCGAAGAGTTTGTGCGCGTTCAGGAACGCATTATCGAGGCGCGCCACATCTCCGAGGAGAACTGGATTCTGGGGCAAGGCACCATCTACCCGGACACCATCGAATCCGGCGGCACGGCCAAGGCAGCGGTCATCAAAACCCATCACAACCGCGTGGCCGGCATTCAGAAGCTGATCGAAAGCGGGCGCATCGTGGAGCCGCTCAAATCGTTCTACAAGGACGAGGTGCGGGAGGTGGGCCGTGAGCTGGGCCTGCCCGCCGAGCTGCTCGAACGGCATCCGTTTCCCGGTCCCGGTCTGGCGATTCGCTGCCTGTGCGCCGAATCGGACGCGGCGGTAAGTGCCACCGCGGATGGGTTCGTCATCCCGCTCCATTCCGTCGGTGTGCAAGGCGATTCGCGCAGCTACGCGCCGGTGCTGGCGATTGATGCGATCGCCGCGATTGACGGACACGCCGAGCTCGACCACGAGCGCGCCACCGCGCTGATCAACCGGCTGAGCCAAGTCAATCGCGTCATCGCTGCCGTGGCCACGCGCGTTCCGCTGACGGAAATGCGGGTGCGCGCCAGTTCCCTGACGCCGGATCGGATCGAGCGACTGCGCCGCGCCGACGCCATCGTGCGGCGCATTTCGCACTCGAGCGGCTTTGACGGCACGGTGTGGCAGTTCCCGGTGATCCTGATTCCCCTGGGCACCGGCGAGGCGCTGGACTCGGTGGTGCTGCGACCGGTTGACTCGGTAGACGGCATGACCGCGCGTTCGGTCTCGATGCCGCCCGAGCTGCTCGATCAAATGTGCAAAGAGCTGATGGCGATACCGGAGATCGCGGGCGTATTTTACGACCTGACCCACAAGCCGCCGGCCACCATCGAGTGGGAATGAGATCGGTGGGGCACGCTTCAGCTTGCCCGGATCAATGAAAAAACACCAGCGGCAAAGACCGCCAGCGTTACGACTTGATGATTTCTGGGCAAGCTAAAGGCATGCCCCACCAGGCTTACTTCCCCGGCAACCGCACTTCCGTGCCGGATTCCCGATTGAGGCGCTGCGTCAGGTCGTAGTCTACCAGCGACAGCGAGACCTGGTTGTGTGTGTTGCCGGGCAGGAAGTAATGCAGCGTATCTCCCTCCACCCAGTAAGCCAAGGCCAGGTAGACGTGATGGTCCTTGAGGGCGATGTAGTAGTGCGCAGGCTCAGGCGTCGCGGTCTCGCCGGAATCCTCGAAGTTGAGGATCAGGCTGTGCGGCGGCGGCTCGGCGGTGTTGGCGTACTGCGGGCCGGACGAATCATTGTAGCCGGCCTCGGCAGGCGGCGCTTCGTACGAATCGGTGTACGATTGGTCCGCTGGCGGCGCACTGTAGCCGTAATCGACCGGATAGGCGTAGGGAACCAACACCGTTGCCGCGCTCCGGAAGTGGGAACCGGAATGAATCCCGCTCCACCGCGCGCCACTGGATGCCGCCCCCGTGTGGGCAGGCGATGAACCGCCATGGTGCTGCGCCGCGAGGCCACCGGAAACCAGCGCGGCAATTCCCAACCCGCAGAGTATCCTCATACGCGAGTCTCCCTGCTCCGATTGTACAACCGGGTAGCCGGGGCGGGAATGGCTCTTTAGGGCCGGGTGCGAAAATACTCAAAAACAACGTAGCCGATGAAAGCGGCCATAATGGCAATCGCAAAATTGGCAGGCGTCCAAATGTCTGCGATAGCCCAAGCAACACCCATTTCCCGTCCTCTTCCCGAACGGGCAAACTCGCCCATTAAAAGGTTGGAATAGAACAGGAAGACTATAAAGCCTATCTCGGTTATGGCTCTCCAGGTCGCCTTCTTCATTTATCGTAAGTCTAGCAAATCCGCGAAAATGCCACGGCTCGTGCGGCTGCAGCGCAGATTTCAGACGCAACCCGGCTGGCGGGTTCGCACGCTGTTTGGCACGGCCGCGCCGGGTCTCCTGTCGCTACTCGGCCTGGTCGTACCCTCCCAGCCGGCGGATCCAGATATTGCGGTAGCGCACAGGGTCGTGGTGATCCTGCAGCAGCAGCGGCTCTTCGCTTGCGTGGGGCGTGTAGTGGGCAACTTGCCGGTAGACCATGGCGCCCATGATCTCTTTGTGGTTGTGCACCACGACGCCGTTGTAGAACACCGTCACAAACGCCGGCTTGGTCACCTGGTCGCCGGTGAAGTGCGGCGCTTCGAAGATGATGTCGTAGGTGTTCCACTCACCCGGCTTGCGGGCCGGGTTGACTAGCGGCGGCCACTGGCCGTAAATCGCGGCCGTCTGCCCATCCGCGTAGGTCGGGTTCTCCCACGCGTCCAATACCTGAATCTCATAGCGGCTCATCAATATCACGCCGCTGTTGCCACGGCCCTGGCTGTTGCCGTGCGGCGGCGCGGGCGATGCCCACTCCACGTGCAACTGGCAGTCGCCGAACTTCTCGCGCGTCAGCAGATCGCCCGAGTTGCCCACCACTTCGAAGTAGCCGGCCCCGAGCTTCCACACGGGCTCGACCATCTTCCCGGCGTTGGCGCCCCGGCCCCGCTGCACCCAGTGGGAAAGGTCCGTGCCATCGAACAGCACGATGGCGTCGGAAGGCGGAGCGCCGGGCACGCTCGCGGGAACCACCAGTTTGGGGTGCGGGCGCGCCGGATCGTGCACGTGCCAGGGCATGCCCGGAAGCATGGGTGTATCGGTGAAACCCAGGTCCCGATCGGGATGCTGGTTTTGGGCCGTGGCCGCGGTCGAAAGCGCGGCGGCGGCGGAGAGTTTCAGAAAATCGTTCCGCGTCATGGCGAACATAGGATAATGCGATTGCGGCCCGCAACACAACTGGCTGGCACCCTCTGGCCGCGTCAGAGAGGCGCTAGCCAGCGCCGAAGCTTGTCGAGCATCTCTTTCCCGCCAGTATGACGTAACCTCCGCGTCACACCTGCTCGACGGCGATGCCGGCGCCGGACAGAGCGGATTCGACCTCGGCGGGGCGCAGTCGGCTGGCATCGTATTCCACGGTGAGGCTGTCCATGGCGGGCGACAATTGCACACGTTGAATGCCATAGAGGGTGTGCGCTTTGGCAATGGTCCGGAACAGGTTATCGCTGAGCGGCTGGCGGAGGCGGAAGCGGATCTGCACCTTAGTCATGCTTATTTACAGAATAGCAGCGTGATGATTGATCGGCCCCGCGCCGTGGCCCAATCCGGGATTGGTGCGAATGGCCTCGGTGAGCCACCGCTTGGCGCGCGCGACGGCTTCGGGGAGCGCAACGCCGAGCGCCAGGCAAGCGGTGATGGCGGCGGAATACGCGCAGCCGGTGCCGTGGGTGTGCGGCGTCGCGATGCGTGGCGCGGGGTAGTCGTACCAGGCGGAGCCGTCGAACAGCAGATCGACGGGATCGCCCGGCCAGTGGCCTCCCTTGAGGAGCACGGCGCGCGCGCCCAATTCGTGGAGGCGCAGGACGGCGCAGCGGGCATCTTCTGCGCCGTGGATGGCGATGCCGGTGAGGGCCGTGGCCTCGGGAATATTGGGAATGACGAGAGCCGCCAAAGGGAGCAACTCTCGGGCAAGCCAACGGACTGCTTTCGGCGGGAGCAACGGCGGCCCCTGGGTGCTGAAGATGACCGGATCGACGACGAGCGGGAATTCGAAGTGCCGCGCGGCTTGGGCCAAGGCGCGCACAATCGCGGCTGAGCCGAGCGCGCCGCTCTTGGCGGCGGCGGGCGGGATGTCCTCGAGGACAGCCTCAATCTGCCGGCGCACCAGGCCGGCGGCCAGCACCTCGACGCGCGAGACGCGCACACTGTTCTGTACCGTGATGAGGGTAGCCACGGCTTCGCCATAGACGCCGAACTGGTGAAACGTCTTGAGGTCGGCTTGCAGGCCGGCGCCGCCGGTGGGATCGGAACCGGCGATGGTCAGAGCCACGGGTGTCATGCTGTACCAAGAATAGCTCGCTTAGGTTCCAGGGCAGGATTGCGTCGCAGGGGCCCCGCATCATTATTTGACAGGGTCAAGTAACAGGCGCAGAATGGCTTCGAGGTGTTTCGATGCCATCGGCCGACCCCGCGCAGATCGCCGCGGTGCGCCGCTTCAACCGGTTTTACACGCGGCAAATCGGTCTGCTGCGCAAGAGCTATCTGGGCAGCCCGTATTCGCTGACTGAGGCGCGCGTGCTGTACGAACTGGCGCAGCGCAAGGACGCGACGGCGGTCGAGCTGGCGCGCAGCCTCGATTTTGACGAGGGCTACCTCAGCCGCATCCTGGCGCGCTTCGAAAAGCGCGGGCTGGTGAGCCGCACACCTTCTTTGTACGACCGGCGGCAGGCTCACCTGTCGCTGACGGCCAAGGGGCGCAAGGCGTTCGCACCGCTCGACGGGCGCTCCGCCGGACAATCGGCCGCCATGCTCGACCCGCTGCGGCGCGAAGACCGGCCGCGGCTGATCGAGGCCATGCGCACCATCGAGACGCTGCTGTCACCGGAGGCAACGCCGCCGGCTCCTTACACGTTGCGCACACACCAGCCGGGTGACATCGGGTGGATCATTCACCGCCACGGCGCGCTCTACGCGCAGGAATATGGATGGGGACCCCTGTTCGAAGCGGTGGTGGCTGAGATTGGCGCGAAGTTTCTGCGCGAATTCGATTCGAGCTGCGAGCGGTGTTGGATCGCCGAAAAAGACGGCGCGCGGGTAGGCTCGGTTCTGCTGATGAAGGCTTCCGCCGACACCGCGCAGCTTCGGCTGCTACTGGTGGAACCGGCAGCCCGCGGCCTGGGCATCGCCAAGCGCCTGGTGGAGGAATGCATCGCCTTTGCGCGCGCGAGCGGATACCGCAAAATGACGCTGTGGACGCACGGGGAACTCGATGCCGCGCAGCACATCTACGCCAAGGCCGGCTTCCAAATGGTGGGGTCGCTACCGCCCGCGCATTTCGGAGAGCCGGAGCCGCGGCAGGCCTGGGAACTCAGCTTGTAAGGAGAAGTGGGGCAGCTTGGCAAGCTGCGGTCCGATTGCCAATCGGACCGCGCGGTGGTTGGCAACCACCGCGCAGGATGGCATCCTGCCCCACACGCTAATAGCCATCTTTGGACTGCAAAACTGAATTGACCTGCTGTCCGGGTTTCATTCCCCCCTTCCCAATATCTCCTCCGCCGCGGCTTTCCCCATGCGGATGCAATCGGGAATGCCAATGCCCTGGTAGGCGTTGCCGGCCAGATAGAAGCCGGGCAGTTGGGCGGCGCGCGCTTCGATCTCGGCCAGGCGTTGCGGATGGCCCACCGTGTATTGCGCCATAGAGCGAGGCCAGCGGAAGATGCGGCGGAAGCGCGGCACGGCGCGCACTTGGGCGATTTCCGCCAGCTCGGCCGAAACCGCGGCCAGCACCTGCTCGTCCGGTTCGTCGAGCACGCCCGCATCTTCCATGCCGCCGAGGAAGCAGCGAGCCACGACCATTCCCGCGGGCACGCGATGCGAGAACTTGGTTCCCACCCAGGTGCAGGCGATCAGTCGGCGGCGCTCTTTCTTGGGCACCAGGAAACCGAAACCGATGGGCGCTCGATCGAGATCGGCGGCGCTGAATCCTAGCGCCACCGTCATCGATGAGCTGTAGGGGATGGTGGCCAGCAGTTCGCCGATGCGCGCATCCACCGTGCCCACCAGCGACGCGCCGGCGTGGGCTTCGCAGGCGACCACCACGCACCGGGCGTCCAGCCAATCGCCGTCCAGGCGCACGCGGAAGCCGGTGCCCGAACGCTCAATCGATTGCGCGCGCGCGCGGCGGATTTCGATTTTGCCGCCAATCGCCGCTGCGATCGAGTCGACCATCTGCCCTAGGCCGCCTTTGAGCGTGCGGAACAGCGGGGCCGCGGGCTGGCGGTGCGATCCCGGTTTGGCGGCACGGGCGCGCTCCGCCAGCACCCCGCGCGTCAGGCTGCCATAACGGTTAGCCAACTCGACGAAGCGCGGCAACACGCTGGTCACGCTCAAGGCGGCGGGACTGCCGCCGTAAACACCGCTGAGCAGCGGCTCGGCCAGGTAATCGACGGCTTCGGCGCCGTAGTGCTCTTCGATGAACTCGGCCACCGATTGATCGCCGGCCCTGGGCTTGGGCGCGCGCAGCAGTTCCGTCGCCATGCGCAGCTTGGTGCGCCAGCCGACCAGGCCGGTTCCGAGCAGCGGCAGGATCTTGGTCGGCACCATCATCATCAAGCCGTCCGGCAGCGGCGTCAGGCGACCGTCGCGGCGCACGAAAGTGACGCGCAGGTGGTCGTTGGAGCCGATCACTTGGTCCGCCAGTCCGAGTTCGGCGATGAGTTCGAGCGCCGCGGGTTTGGCGGAGAGGAAACTGTCCGGGCCAGCTTCGATGGTGCACCCTTGCACCTGCACCGTTTCGATCACGCCGCCCAGGCGCGGGCGGGGTTCGACGATGGTCGCCGTGGCGCCGCCTTTGGCGAGGTAATACGCGGTGGCCAGGCCGGAAATGCCGCCGCCGATGATGACGGTGTCAGGCATGCGAAAAAGTAGGACAGACCATCGCCTTTCGTGGTCTGTCATGCTCCACTGAACCGGGAACCGCGACAGACGACAAAAACCGATCGTCTGTCCTACCTGGCTTCACAAACATCGCTTCGCCACCTCGGCCAGGGCTGCGGTAAAAGTAGCCGAATCGTTCAACGATTCGGGGCGGCGCAACTCGATGCCCCTCGCGGCTGCGTACTCGCGGAAGAGAATGTCGATATCGAACAGCACTTCGACATGGTCGGCGACAAAGCCCACCGGGCAAAGCACAACTTCGCGGACACCGGCCGCGGCATAGCGGTCCAGACAGGATTCCACCGTGGGGCCGAGCCACTGGCCGCCGCTCAGCCCCTGGCTTTGGAAAGCGAAATCCCATTGCGCGATGCCGGCGCTCGAGGCAACCCCAGCGGCGGTGGCGCGGCACTCGGCCTCATACGGGTCGTCCGCCGCCAGCGCCTGTTGCGGCAGCGAGTGGGCGGTGAAGAGCATGCGCTCCGCCGGCAGCAGCGGGCGCAGGCGTTCGGCGTAGGCCTCGATCAGCAGCGGCTCGGTGTGGTAGCTTTTGGCCCAGACGATTTCCGCCGTCACGCCGGCCTCGGTGGCCGCTTCGCGCGTGCGGCGTATGTAAAGGCCGACGCTCAGATCGGAAAACTGCGGGGCCAGACAAACGGCGGCCAGCTTATCGATGCCGGCTTCGCGCACCCGGTCCATGGCTTCGCGCAGGAAAGGGTGCCAGTTGCGCATGCCGAAAAAGACCGGCAGGCCGAGCAGCCGCTCGAGAGCTGCCGCCTGGGCGCGCGTCCAGCGCAGCAGCGGAGATCCGCCGCCGATGGCGATGTAGCGGCTGCGCACTTCGGCCAGCACCTCGGGCGAACCGGGTCTGCCGCCGCGCACGTAGCCAAGGTACTCTTCCACGTCCTCGACCCGTTCGGGCGCGCCGTGCGCCACCAGCAGGACCCCCTGCTTCATGGACGGAATTCGCGGACCAGTTGCACTACCGCTTGGACGTTTTCGACCGGGGTTTCCGGCAAAATGCCATGGCCCAGGTTGAAAATGTGGCCGGGCCGGCCGCCGGTGCGCTTCAGCAGCTCATGGACTTTGATGCGCAGTTCGTGCAGCGGCGCAAAGAGGGCCACCGGATCCAGGTTGCCCTGAATGGCCGAGCGGTAGCTGATGTCCGTCCACGCCTGGTCGATGTTCATGCGCCAATCGACGCCCATCACGTCGCCGCCGGCGGCGTGCAGTTCCTTGAAAAAACCGGAAGCGCCGGTGCCGAAGTGGATCACCGGAGCGCCGGTCGAGCGGATGCGCTCGATCAAGGCGCGCGAGTATGGCGCGGCGAAACGCACGTAGTCGTCCGAGCCCAGCGCCCCCACCCAGCTATCGAACACCTGGATCACGCGCGCGCCCGCCGCCACTTGCAGGTGCGCGAAGGGCGCCAGCACGTCGACGATCTTGCCCATCAGCCGCCGCCACAGCGTCTCGTCGCTGTACATCAGCTTTTTGGTGCGGATGAAATTGCGCGAGGCGCCGCCCTCGATCATGTAACTGGCCATGGTGAAGGGAGCGCCCACGAAGCCGATTACCGGCACGCGGCCAGCCAGCGCCCGCACGGTGCTCTGAATGGCCTCGCCCACGTAGCCGAGATCGTCGGTATAGGCCGTGGAGAGCGAATCCACGTCGTCGGAGGTGCGCACCGGGTTATCGATAATGGGGCCTTCGCCCTTTTCATAGCGCAGCTTCAGGCCCATCGGCTCGATGGGCAGCAACAGGTCGGCGAAGATGATGGCGGCGTCCACGTCCAGAATCTCGACTGGCTGCAGCGTGACGGTCGAAGCCAGGTCCGGCCGTTTGCAGATTTCCAGGATGCCGTGCCTTTCGCGGATCTGCCGGTATTGTTTCATGTAGCGGCCGGCCTGCCGCATAAACCAGACCGGCCGCACATCGGTCGGCCGGCGGCGGCAGGCGTCCAAAAAACGGCTGGTCATGGGAGCCACGCGCATGGTTGATCCGTCCTGTCTTGGCAAAAATAAACGCGAAAATCTTTTGGCTTGTGCTGCTCCGCCCACCGGCGGCCATTCACAAAGTAGGGCTTGGCCCACGCCTCGCTGTCGATGGTGCGCGGCGCCATCACCGATACCGACACGGTGCCCTGCGCCGGGTAACCCGTGCGCGGGTCCATGATGTGGGCATAGATGCGCCCTTCGGCCCGGAAAAACTTTTCGTAACTGCCCGAAGTGGACAGCGACATATCTTTGAGGAAAACCTCCGTCACCGTCTTCGAATGCTGCCACGGGTCGCGAATATCCACCACCCAGCCCTCCGGGTGCCCGGGCGGCGCACCCATTCCGTAAATGCTGCTGGCCGAGCCGGCCACCAGCGCGACGGTCACTCCATACCGCTTCAATATGTCCACCATCCGGTCGACGGCGTAGCCTTTGCCGATGCCGCCCGGATCGAGTTCCACGCCTGGCCGGTCGAACCAGACCGTGCCCGCCTGGGCGTCCAGGTGCACGTGCCGGTAGCCCACGCGGGCCATCGCCGCCGCGACTTCCGGACGATGCGGCAAATGTCCAGTGCCTTTGTAAAAGCCCCAGACTTTCATCAGCGGGCCCACCGTAATGTCGAACGCTCCTTCACTTTGCCGGCTGTACTCGAGGCACGCGGATAGCAACTGAAACAACTCCTGCGAAATCTTCATCGGCCTTTCGGCCGCGTGCTGGTTGACCTGGCTCCATTCGCTCCCGGGCTGATAGTTGGAAAGCAGCTCGTCCAGCCGGTGCGCTTCGTCGAGGGCCGCATCGGCGGCCGCTTCCATCTTCACACGGTCGTAGCCATACAACTCGACCGTATAGGCCGAACCCATCGCGTCGGCCGTTTTTTCGAGGCGCAGCAGTTCCGGCTGGTCCGCCCCGGCGAGCGGGACCGCTCCCGCCAACAGAAACAAAACTACCACAGTTTGTTTGACTTTAGGGCTAATTTTCAGTCCGGACACGAGATTTTTTCGCTCGTTGTAGAAGAAAATCGATGCGGCTTTCCACATCCTGGTTCTTGTCACGCATAAAATGCAGTTCGGGAACGTGGCGCAGGGTCAGGCGGCTGGCCAGCTCATGGCGGAGGAAGCCGCTGGCGTGATCGAGGGCGGCCAGCGACGCGTCCTGCTCCGCCTCGTTGCCGCGCAACCCCACGCGGACGTTGGCATGGCGGCCATCCTGGCTGACGTGGACCTCGGTCACATCCACCGCCAGCAGCCGCGGGTCGTCGGTTTCAAAGCCGATGATCTCGCTGAGTTCCTCGCGGAGCGCTTCGGAAACGCGAAGTGTGCGGCGTTCATCCATGGCGCCTCGCGTCGCTCGCGTTTTGTGGGGCAGGTTGGCAACCTGCGCGCCGATTGTTAATCGGCGCCACCGCGTGCACGGGGGTGTTCTTCAGGCTTGGCGGCGGGCCCGTCCGGCAAGTTCTCTCCGCGTTCCAAGGCAGCTCCGAGCGGCCGGGCTGGCGCCCGGCTGCACCGATTGCCAATCGGCGCGCAGGTTGGCAACCTGCCCCACTGGCGAACTCTCTCATGCCAGCCACTCCAGGGTCGCGCCGGCCAGCCCCCCGCCAAGAACTGAGGCGGCTTCGTCTTCCACCGAGCGCAGCACTTTTTCGGCATTGGCATGGTCGCTCGAAACCGTGACGGCGGCCACCGCGGCGCGCTGCCACAGGTCCTGATAATCGACTTCCGCCACCGCGACGTTGAACTTGCCGCGCAGGCGGGCTTTCAGGCCTTCCACCACGTGACGCTTGTCCTTGAGGGAATGGGAGTGTTCCAGCCGTAATTCCAGAGTCAGCACGCCGACAGCAGCCATGGCATCAGGCAAAGACCTCGGTGGCGACGCGCTCGGTGACGAACGCCTCGATCACGTCCCCCTGCTTGACGTCGGGGAAGTTCTCGAGCGTGATGCCGCATTCCTGTCCGCTTTTGACCTCGCTTACGTCGTCCTTGAAACGCCGCAGCGACGCGATTTTGCCGGTATAAACCACTACGTTGTCGCGCAGCAGGCGCACTTCCGAGCGGCTCGGAATGGCGCCATCCTGCACCAGGCAGCCGGCCACGTTGCCGACCTTGGAGATGCGGAAGGTTTCGCGCACCTCCGCCTTGCCCTTGTAGACCTCGCGGAAGACCGGCTCCAGCAAACCGCTCATGGCCGCTTTGATCTCGTCGGTGAGGTTGTAAATGATGGTGTGCAGCCGAATGTCCACCTTCTCCTGCTCGGCCAGAGTGGAAGCGGCGCGTTCCGGCCGCACGTTGAAGCCGATGATGACGGCGTTCGACGCCGATGCCAGCAGCACGTCGCTTTCGTTGACCGCGCCCACCCCGGAGCGGATCACGCGCACCTTCACCTTCTCGTTGGAGAGCTTCTGCAGCGCCTCCGTCAGCACTTCGGCGGAGCCGCCCACGTCGGCCTTGAGGATGATCGGCAGCTCCCTGATTTCGCCGGCTTCCATCTGCTTATGCAGTTGATCGAGAGTAAGGCGGGCGGACTTGGCCATCGCCGCCTCGCGGTCCTTGAGGTCGCGGAACTTGACGATTTGCTGCGCCTTGGCGGTGTCGGTCACGACCTGGAAGTCGTCGCCCACTTCGGGTAGCGAGCCGAGCCCCAGCACTTCCACCGGCGTGGCGGGTTCGGCTTTGCGGATTTGCGTGCCGCGATCGCTGATCATGGCGCGGACCTTGCCGAACACGGCGCCGCAAATGAAGAAGTCGCCCACGCTGAGCGTGCCATTGCGCACCAGCACGGTGGCCACCGGCCCGCGGCCGCGATCGAGCTGGGCCTCCAGCACGGTGCCCATGGCGGGGCGCCGCGGATTGGCCTTGAGGTCCAGCATGTCGGCCACCAGCAGAATCATCTCGAGCAGCAGATCGAGCTTCTCGTGGGTCTTGGCGGACACTGATACCATCACCGTATCGCCGCCCCAATCCTCGGCCAGCAAGCCGCGGTCGGCAAGCTGCTGCTTGATGCGCTCCGGCTGAGCGTCTGGCTTGTCGACCTTGTTGATGGCGACGATGATCGGCACGCTCGCCGCTCTGGCGTGATCGATCGCTTCGAGCGTCTGCGGCATTACGCCGTCGTCGGCCGCCACCACCAGGACGACAATGTCGGTGACCTTGGCGCCGCGAGCGCGCATGCGGGTGAAGGCCTCGTGGCCCGGCGTATCGATGAAGACGATCTTGCGGCCGTTCATCTCCACCTGATAGGCGCCGATATGCTGGGTGATGCCGCCGGCCTCGCGCGCGGCCACGTTGGCTTCGCGGATGGCATCGAGCAGCGACGTTTTGCCGTGATCGACGTGGCCCATGATGGTCACCACCGGCGCGCGCCTGACCAGGTCCTTGGTTTCTTCCGCCTCCTCAACCGCCTGCATGGCTTCTTCTTCATAGCTCACGGTGGCGGTGGAGGCGCCGAAATCGCGCGCTATTTCGGTAGCCAGCTTGACATCCAGCGTCTGGTTGATGGTGGCGTAAATGCCGCGCTCCAACAACTTCCCGATGATGGTGGCCGCCTTGATATCGAGTTTCTCGGAAAGTTCCTTGAGCGTAAGGCCCTCGGAAATTGTAATTTCCCGGCTGATCGGCGGCGGCCCGGAGGCCGTTTGGCGGCGCGTGGCGGGCCGCAGGACTTTTTCTTCCTCGATGCGCTCGCGCTGCTGGCGGGCGGGGCGCTTGTCGAACCGGCCACGCGGCTGGTCCACCGGGGGCGGAGCCAGGCCGGGACCCAGCGGCCCGCGCGGCGTGGTCGGATGTTGTGGACGCGGGCCCGGGCGACCCCCCAGCGCGCTCGTGCGCGGCCCCGGCCGGGCCACCATGGGTTGGCCGGGGCGGATCGGCCCGCGGTAAATCGGTTGACCGGGCGTGGGAGCACCCTGGCTGCGCGGCACACCCAGACGCGGCGCTGCCGGCAGCGCGGGCATGGCCGGACGAGGCGCGCTTAATTTCGCCGCCAGGTCGGGACGCGGCGGCACCACCGGGCGAGCCGTCGGCTGCCCCGCCAAGGGCCGCGCCGGGGCGCCCGGAGCCGCACCGCTCCGAGCTTCGGCCGGAGCCTGCGGGCGCGGGACTTGCGGCAAGGACGGCCGCGGGCCGGCTGGCATCGGACGCACCGTTTCTGGTGCCGTTACCGGCATCGGCGCGCGCGGGCCGGACAGAATCTGGCCAGGCCGGGGCGCGTTCGCGGCGCCCGGTATCGGCTTCACCGGCAGCGCCGGCGATCTTCCAGGGGCGATTACCGCAACCGGTGGTGATGACACCGCCGGTTTGGGCGCCGCGGGCGGCGGCTGGCCCGGTACCGCAATGGGCGGATGGATCGGCCTTCCGGTAGCCAGCGGCGGGCGAATCGGTACGCCGCCGGGGACAGGGCGTATTTCACCGGCTGGCGTTGGCGCTTCTGTCCGCGCTTCTTCCATCCCCGCGACAGCCTCCGGCGCGGCCATATCGGGACGCTTTAGCACTGGTTCGGGCGCGGCTTCCTCCGCTTGCGCCGCCGGAGCCTCCGCCGCGGGTTCCTGGCCGGAACCCTCATGGCCCAACAGGCGGCGCAGCTTGATCGCCACGTCTTCATCGATGGAGCTGGAGTGCGTCTTCTTTTCGGCAACGCCCAGTTCGGGCAGCCGGTCCAGGATCTCGTGCGCCTTGACTTCGAGCTCCCGTGCCAGCTCGTTGATTCGAATCTTCTTCATAGAAAAAACTTGCCGTCGCTTACCGCTTAAGACACACCTCAAACACGTTGATTCTCCGGGGTGCCCTCCCCGGCATCGCCGGGGCCGGCTTCAGGGCCCGCTCCTGGCTGATTGTGAGTAGGGGAACCCGCGTCCTCTATCGTATCAAACTGTTCCGATTCCGCCGCTTCCAGCGCCGCGGCCTCCGGCTCGGCGTTAGCCTGCTCCGCCTTGCCTGGCTCAGCCGCTTCTACTTCGCCGCCTGTCTCCGCTTCGGTTGGCGCAACCGTTTCTGTGGTGCCGGCCGGCTCCGCTTCTGCTGCCACAGCGCCGGTTTCCTCCTCCGCCGACTGGCTTACGGCCGCGTCCGCCGCCTGCTCGAACTGGGCGTAATAGGCGTTGACGCATTCGAAAATCTTCTCCACGCCGCGCGGACCGACACCCTGAATTTCTTCGAGCTGTTCCGGCGTCATGCCGCCCAGCTTCTCGATGGTGCCGATGCCGGCCTCGAGCAGCTTCTCGACCGTCTTTTCCGCCAGCCCGTAATCGATCAGCACGGAGACCGGTGCGCCCGGTGCCACCATCGCGGCCATCTGCGTCTCCACCTCCTGCCGCTTTTCTTCTTCGCTCTTGATGTCGATCTTCCAGCCTAGCAGCTTGGCGGCCAGCCGCACGTTCTGCCCCTTCTTGCCGATCGCGAGCGAAAGCTGGGAGTCGTCGACGATCACTTCCATCTGCTTCTCGACCGGATCGACGATGCTGATCTTGCTCACCTTGGCGGGACTCAGCGCATGGGTGGCGAAGACCACCGGGTCTTCGGAGTATTCGATGATGTCGATCTTCTCTCCGCGCAGCTCGCGGATGATGGACTGCACGCGCATCCCCTTCATGCCGACGCACGCTCCGACGCTATCCACGTCGCGGTCGCGGCTCTGCACGGCGATTTTGGTGCGCTCGCCGGCTTCGCGCGCGCAGCCCTTGATGGACACCGTGCCATCGTAGATTTCCGGGACTTCCTGCTCGAACAGCCGCATCACCAGCTCGGGGGCGGCGCGTGACACCAGCACGCCCGGGCCTTTGCTGGCCTTATCGACCAGCCGGATCACGCAGCGCACGCGGTCGCCCACCGAGTAGCTTTCCAGGCGCGACTGCTCTTTCTTGGCCAGTTTGGCTTCGGTCTTGCCGAGATCGAGCACGTACTCGGGGCCTTCCACCCGCTTGACCGTACAGTTGACCAACTCGCCGGCGCGCCCGGAGTACTCGTTATAGACGGTCTCGCGCTCGGCCTCGCGCACCTTCTGGAGGATCACCTGCTTGGCCGTCTGGGCGGAGATACGGCCCAGCGAGTCGGTGTTCTTCGTGAGGTGGATTTCGGAACCGATTTCGGCTTCCGGCTGGATGCGCCGCGCCTCCGCCAGCGTGATTTCGTGGACGGGGTCTTCCACCACCTCGACCGCTTTCTTCACCGCGAAAAGGTGGATGGCACCGGTCTTCGGATCCATCTCCGCCACGTAGTCTTCGTTGGTGCGGTAGTGCTTGCGGGCGGCGATCAGCATGGCGTCCTTCACTGCGTCGAAGACGATCTGCGGATCGATGCCTTTTTCCTTGCTGAGAATTTCGATGGATTGAAAGATGGTTTCCAAAGTGCCCTCGCTCTTGCAATAGAAATTCTTGCTGGTTCTTGGTCTCCTGGCGGGCTTACCACTCGAACTTCAGGCTGGCCTTCCGGATCTCGTCCAGCGCAACCCGCAGCGGCGCCTGGCCGCCGGTCTCCAGCGTCACGCGGCCGTCCTCGAAACCGGCCAGCGTGCCTTCCCAGTTGCGGCGTCCCTCCACCGGCTGGCGCAACACCACTTTGATCTTCTTGCCCCGGAAGCGCACAAAATCACCTGGTTTGGCGAGCTTGCGCTCAACTCCGGGAGAGCTGACCTCCAGCGTGTAGCGGCCGCCCGGCACAACATCCTCGACATCCAGAATCGTGCCCACCTGCTGCGAAACCAGCTCGCAATCGCCGTGGGTAACGCCTTCGGGCTTGTCGATCGAAATGCGGACGAGACGGCTCGCGCCGCCGCCTTTCACCGCGACCTCGACGACTTCCAGCCCCTCGGAAGCCGCCACGCGCTCAGCGATTGCCTCGATCTTGGATGCCACGTCGTCCCGCATTTCCCTTAAAATCGTCGATTGCCAACAAAAAAGTGGGCTTTCGCCCACTCCCTTGGTTCGTCGATACCTTTTTAGTATAGCGCAGGCAAGGGCCGAGTGTGGCTCTCAGTGTCTGACGGTTGTACGCCCCGGGCTTCGTGCCACCGCTGGGAGGGGAAAATCGACTCAGGGACTCACTCCTGCGGCGCGACGTTCACCCTTCCGGCGGTTCCAAACGAATAATCAACAGCTTATTTGTTGCCCTATGGAAGCATGCGGGCGAGAACATCGATTATACAGTCCTAACCAGTTATCAGAACCCTTTTACCTTGTTTACCATTCCGAACAACTCTGGCGCGACCCGCGCCAGGTTCGACGCATGAAAAGAGTTCACGAGTTGTTCGGCGACGTTACACTTAGTACCGAACCGCAACCAACGCCCGCAAACGGGGGTAGTAGATAATCACGAGATTATCGGACCCCCTCCTCCGCGAGCGGGCCGTTCATGATAGGCTGACAATTCATGGAGATTTCGGACCTCTACCGCGGGTTGGGTGAGGAGGGCTTCGCTCAACTGCTGCGCGGCATCTCAATCGGCAAGCTGAGGACCTACCAGATTTACGAAGGCTTCAAAGTACGGGCGCGCCTGCACAAGTTGAACACCGAGACGCTGCGCAAAGCGGCGCCGCGGCTGTGGGCGCGGATCATGGAAGGCGATGCGGCGTTTGGCGCGGACCTGGCGCAGGCGGTGCTGGTTTCGCACCTGGACCTGATCATCGCCGTGCTGGATTTCCTCGGAGTGCCGCATGAGAACGGATTCTTTGCGAAAGATATGGACCCGAAACCACACTTCACTGAAGGGTGGGAACGGCGCGTTTACGAGAAGTTTCGGACTACGGCACCCGAATCGGTGCTGGTTTTTTACATTAATCATTTGCGTTGGGAGCTGCTGAAGGCGGAAGAGCTGTACCGTCCCGAAGCGGCGCCGGCGGCGTGAACTGGCCGGTGGCGTGCAGAATATATGAGACCGATGACAAACGCGGGTGGGAGGCAGTCGGCGAGGGTGGTCCCAGACAAGCTGGCCTGTCGTTTCAAGTACCTGCCGCTCAACACATTGCACACACCCTCACGATTCGCCCGAGGAGTTTCCGTTTCATGACAGGTGTGGGCTTTTCCCCCAGTTGCACTCCTGTTAGCGCGGTATCACCCATTTACGGGAACATGCGATCCGACACCTATTTCGCCTGCGTTGCGGCGCTACCCTTCCGGGCCACAATGCGCGCCACCAGCGTGTCTGGCGCTGGGTTCCCCTCTTCAATCAAGATTGCGAGGTTCCGGCAATGAATCATTGCGATTTCCATTATTCTCATCTGCTGCCCAAGAAACCGGGCATTCTCCCGCTCGAGGAGACCATGAAGAAGCAGTGCCGCCGCTGCGGCGCGGAATTCGTGACGCGGTCGCGCATACGGAAACGCTGTGACGCATGCCAGACGGTGGTATCGGCGGAAAAGCAGAAGAAGGCCAATGAGCGCCTGAAGGCCCGCCGCGCCGCTCGCCGGATGTGCCTGCTGGCCAGCTAGCCCATAAGGAAATAATTCGCCGGCAAACCGCTCTCTCACGGCGAGCGCTCGCAACCCGCATTGGAGTTGCGGTCGTGTGAAGCTGCGGGTTGACAGACGAAAGCGTATGTCCCACTTTGCTGTCGGAGGATTCGCACGTGTGGGCCGGCGCCTTCGCCTGCCAACTGATTTCTCCCAACTTCTGATGCGGCCGGCCGCGCCAGTCACCGCTCTAAGGTGACGACTGCTTGCGCTTCGGCGGAGCGGCCTTCCCCGACCGGCCCGACTTTCTCGGCGGTCTTGAACTTCAGCGAGACGCGGTCGAGCGTGAGGCCGAGCGTGGTGGCCAGCTGCTCGCGGATGGCGTCGCGGTAGTCCTTCAGCTTGGGGCGCTCCAGAATCACCGTCGAATCGACGTGGACGATGCGGAAACCGGCGGCGTCCGCCATTTGCCGCGCGTGGCGCAGGAAGACCAGGCTGTCGGCGCCTTTCCAACGCGGATCGGAATCCGGGAAGTGCATGCCGATATCGCCCAGCGTGGCGGCGCCCAAAATGGCGTCGGTGATGGCGTGGGCCAGCACGTCGGCGTCGGAGTGGCCGTCCAGACCCATCTCGCTCGGAACCGTTACGCCGCCCAGGATCAGGGCGCGGCCGGCGGCCAGCCTGTGCACATCCCAGCCCAGACCGGTGCGGATCTCGCTCAACCGAGCGCTTCCTTGGCGGCGTCTTCGTGGAGGAAGAGGCGAGCCAGTTCCATGTCGGCGGGCCGCGTGATTTTGATGTTGCGGTCGCTGCCCAGCACCACCGTCACTTCCAAGTCCAGCCGCTCCACCAGGCTGGATTCATCGGTGCCGATGAATCCGTCGCGGCGCGCCGCTTCGTACGCGCGCACCAGCAGCTCATAGCGGAAAACCTGCGGCGTCTGCGCCAGTACCAGTTTGTCGCGCGGCAGGGTGGTGCGGACGCGCGTCTTGCCGGTGCCGCGATTGACCTGCTTGACAGTGTCCACCACCGGAAGGCCGACGATGGCGGCGCCGCTTTCGGCCGCTTCGTCAAAAGCGCGGTGGATGATATCGAGATCGATGAACGGCCGCACCGCGTCGTGCACGGCAACCAGGTCGGTCTCCGGCCCCAGCGAGCGCAGCGCGTTTTCAACCGATTGCTGGCGGCTGTTGCCGCCCTCCACCACGCGAACCTTGCGGCCGTGAAACTCGCCGGCCAGCATGGCGCCGACCCATTCCATGTCTTCCGCGCGCACCGCCACCACCAGCTCGTTGACGCGGTCGGAGGCAGCGAATTTGCGCACCGTGTGCAGCAGGATGGGCGAGCCTTCAAGCAGCATGAACTGCTTGCGGCTGGTGCCGGTTTTTTCGGCCGCACCCTTGCCCATGCGCGTGCCAAGCCCTGCGGCGGGCAATATGACGGCGACTCTCATGTGTTCTACGATTCTATCGTGGTTTTCTCGGCCGCGACGCCGGCGACCGGCTGCGGCTCGCCCTTGCGCACGGTTCGCTCGTGGCTGGCGGCGACTGCGCCGTGCTGCCGTTCGTCGTACTTGCCGAAGATCATCTTGCCGGCGGTGGTCTGGAGCACGCTGGTTACGGTGATATCGATGGTCTTCGAGATCAGCCGCTTGGCATTGTCCACCACCACCATGGTGCCGTCGTCGAGGTAAGCCACGCCCTGATTGTATTCCTTGCCCTCTTTGAGAATGAAGACGCGCATGCTCTCGCCGGGCAGCACGATCGGTTTCAGGGAATTGGCCAGCTCGTTGATGTTGAGCACTTCCACGCCATGCAATTGGGCCACTTTATTGAGGTTGAAATCGTTGGTGACCACCTTGCAATCGTAGATTTTGGCCAGCTCGATCAACTTCATATCCACTTCGCGCACGTGCGGAAAGTCTTCTTCCACGATCTGCACCGCCAGGTGGGTCATCTTCTGGATACGCTGCAGGATATCCAGGCCGCGGCGCCCGCGGTTGCGCTTCATCGAATCGGCCGAATCCGCCACCAGTTGCAGTTCCCGCAACACGAACTGCGGAATCACCACCACACCGTCGAGGAAGCCGGTTTCGGCAATGTCGGCGATACGGCCGTCGATGATCACGCTGGTGTCGAGAATCTTGAAGGACTTCTGCGAGTTTTTTTCGCCGCCGAAGACGCCGCCCAGCGCCGCCAAGTTGAGCATGTCGCCCTTCTTGGCGCCCACCACCAGCCCCACGTAGGTCATCCACAACAGCAGGCAAACCGGCAGGAACGGCTGGCCGGGCAAGGCCTTCTCGACCACCAGGGACATCAGGAACGCGCCTGCAATCCCCAGCACCGAGCCGACGGCAGCCCCAATCAGGCGAGTGAGGCTGACTTTTTCCAGACGGATTTCGAAATAAATGATGCCACCGCCCAGCAGCAGGCCGCCCAAAGTGGAAACCCACGGCGATACCTGAGCTGGATGGAGCAGAAAAGCGGTCAGGGAGAGAATCAGAACGAAAAATGCACGAACAAAAATGAGATCGAGCCCCATGACACCCCCTTAGGGTGAACCGACGCTTCCGGCAGGGAGCGCGAAAAGCCAGCGCCCCAAACCGGATGAGTTGCGAGTGTTACGCCGCGCCAAAAGTATAACACCTGTGGACGTTCCGGGTCGCGGAGTTTAGCCGTCGCGCCGGCCGAGCCGAGATTGGCCCCCGCTTTTCCTGCGACCCACGGACAAAGCACGACAGATCGGGCCCCTTCCAAACCAAGGGCCATCGGAGTCGCTCGGGATGAAGAGATATAAGAAACGGCAACCAGCGGAGATTTTTGGTGTAGAATGATCGCTGCGGATCTGAAAATAGATATTCCGGACCGTAACCCGGCCGAAAGCTAAAATGGACGGTCGGCCAGTGAGGAGGACTATGAGGTTCCAGGCCGTTATAACGACCGCGCTGGTGGTCGTGGTAGCGGTTGCGATTCCAGGTCAAGCCAACGCTCAGAACCCGCCCGCAGGCGCCATCTTCGATTTGGCGACGGCGCATCCAGCGGCATTTTCGGCAAGCGCCTACACGCAGTTCACCACGAGCTTTGTGGCGAGTGCCACCAGCGAGTACGTTTCTTTCGCGTTCAGGGAAGTTCCAGCGTACTTCTCGTTCGACGACGCGTCAGTCACCCAGCAGGGCTCCTCGACCAACTTGCTCCAGGACCCAGGTTTTGAATCCGACACTGCGGCGAACGTTGGAACCAACTTCCCGGTGGGCTGGGGCCGCTGGATTCAACCCGTCGACACAACGGCCATCGGCGTTGTGGCAAGCGGTAACACTGGAGATTGCGCGAGTAGCGGACCTCACACCGGCTCGTACTTCTGGTGCGACGGGTCGGTTCAAGGCTATGACGGCCTGTATCAGCAGTTCAACGGTTTGACCGTGGGCGCCACCTACACGATCACCTTTTGGTTGACCGATAACTCGGGCGACCCCATGAGTAACCCACAAATCGACATGCTGGTCTACGCTGGCCCCGCGTTGCCCACCGGAACGCAGACGATCGGCACCCCTCCCGCTCCCATTTTGGTCACGACCCCGGTGCCTGGGACCGTCTGGCTGATGCTGCTAGGAATCGGCGCTTTGGGACTCTATTTGTTATTCCGCAGGTGGAATGCGCCGCGCATAGGAGGGATAAAAACATGAAGAGGGCTTTAACCTCATTGTTGGTGTCCGCGATTTTGAGCCTGGCAGCGCTCGGCGCGGTTGTAGACGGCCAGTGGAGCGCGGAGGGCTCCGCTAAGACCGCTCCGAAAAAACTATCCATTCACGTGAACCAAAACTCCCTCTCAGGCACGATGGACGGTATGGCGATCACACGTAGCGGCGTGGACGGCGGCTTCTTTTGGTTTTATGTGGTGCGCAACGGAGCCGACTTCCTCTACAAGGGCCAGATCAAGGGCGGCAAGATCGAACTGCGCGAATCGGGTCCTCATGTCCACCGGACGCTCACTTTCACTCGCGTCCAGTGATCCGCATTGAATGAGCGCCGGAGCCGCCGGATTCCGACGAAGAAAACCGAGGTGAACCCCGGCTCGGCAAGCTCGACGGCCTGCGCCACCCTACAATAAGAGGTTATGATTTCCGCGCTCCCGATTGCCGGCGGCTCCGTGGCGTGCGGCGCCGCCGCGATGGCGTGGGCGGTGCGCGGACGGGCCTCGGCGGTGTTCGGTCCCTCGGTGTGGCGGGGGCCGCGCGAGCGGCGGTCGGTCGCGCTGACCTTCGATGACGGGCCCAGCGAGGACACGCCGCGCATTCTGGAGATTCTCGGGGCTCACGGCGCGCCGGCCACGTTCTTCCCGTGCGGCGCGAACGTGGCGCGGCTGCCTGGCTTAGCGCGCGCGGTGGCGGAAGCCGGGCACGAGACCGGCAACCACGGTTACGCCCACCCGCTGTGCTGCTTCCGCTCGGGGCGTTTCATCGAAGCCGACATGACGCGCGCGCAACAGGTTATCCTGGAGCACACCGGGGCGCGGCCCGTTTGGTTTCGCGCGCCTTATGGCGTCCGCTGGTTCGGCATCGGGCGCGCGCAGCGGCGGCTTGGCCTGCACGGCGTCATGTGGACTGTAATGGGCTATGATTGGAATCTGAGGGCGGAGGCCATCGTCGAACGAATGGCGCGACGCGTGTCCAACGGGGCGATCCTGTGCCTGCACGATGGCCGCGGACTCCGCACGCGGCCGGACATCGGCGCCACCATCGAGGCCGTGCGCGGCTTGCTTCCGCTGTTGCTGGAGCGGGGCTATAAATTGGAAACGGTAAGCCAACTTCTATGTCCGACGACTTGATAGAGCGGGTTCGCAAATCGATCGCCACCTCCAAACGGATTCCCCTGGAGACGGTCACCATCGACAGCGATTTTCAGCAATTGGGAATCGATTCGATGGACGCGGTGGAGATTCTGTTCGCGCTCGAGAACGAATTCGACATCAACATTCCCGACGACGAAGTGCGCAGTGTGCGCGGCGTGCGCGACATGTGCGTGGGGGTGGAGAAATTGCTGGCGGCCAAGGCGGCGGCGGCGGAAACGCAGGCCGGCCAGTAAGCGATGCGCCGCGTCGCCATCACCGGGCTGGGCGCCATCTGCGCACTCGGCCGGACCACCGCCGAAGTGGCCGAATCGCTGCGTCAGGGCCGTTCCGGCATAGCGCCGATTGAATCCACCGACGCATCGCAACTGCGCTTTCGCAACGGAGCCGAAGTGCGCGGCTACAGCCACCAGGGCTATTTCGACGACCGGCGCGCCGATTTCATCGACCGCTTCGCGCAGTTCGCCGTGATTGCCGCGCGCGAAGCCGTCGCCAGTGCGGGCGTCGAATGGACGTCGGAGCTGCGCGAGACCGCAGCCATCGTCACCGGCTCCTGCGTGGGCGGGCAGAGCACGGAGGATGTCGGTTTCTACGATGTCTACAAGATGGGTCTGAACCGCGTGCATCCGCTGACCATCCCCAAGACCATGGCCAACGCGGGGGCCAGCCACATCTCGATGGAGTTCGGCATCACCGGCCCTAGCTACACCATCTCGACGGCGTGCTCGTCGGCCGGCCACGCCATCGGCCAGGCGTTCTGGATGGTGCGCAGCGGCATGACGGACCTGGCGCTGGCCGGCGGCAGCGAAGCGCCGTTCAGCTTCGGCATTCTCAAAGCCTGGGAGGCCATGCGCGTGGTGTCGCCTGAAACCTGCCGCCCGTTTTCCAAGGACCGGCGCGGCATGGTGCTGGGCGAAGGCGCTGGGATGCTGGTGCTGGAGCCGCTCGAGGCCGCAGTCGCGCGTGGGGCCACCGTTCACGCCGAGATCGCCGGCTTCGGCATGTCGTCCGACGCCTGCCACATCACGCAGCCCTCCGCCGATGGCGCAGCCAAGGCCATGCGCGCGGCTATGCGCGACGCCGGCGTGGCGCCGGAGGCGATCGGCTACGTCAACGCCCACGGCACCGGCACGCTGGCCAACGATGCCACCGAAACCGTTGCGCTGAAGGCCGTGTTCGGAGCGCACGCCGGCAAGGTGGCGGTCAGTTCGACCAAATCGATGCACGGTCATGCGCTGGGCGCCGCCGCGGCCCTGGAATGTCTGGCCACTGTCCTCGCGCTGCGTGACGGCGTGCTGCCGCCCACCGCCAACTACAACATCCCCGACCCCGAATGCGACCTGGACGTGATCCCCAACCATGCCCGCCAGCAGCAGGTCGAGTGGGCGATTTCGAATTCCTTCGCCTTCGGCGGGTTGAACGCGGTGCTGGCGCTGCGGAAGACGTAATTTGCACGAGGGCAGGAAAATCGAAACACGTTGCCTATCGCTAGTTCCTTGTCACTGGTTCCTTGTCCAGTTAGATAAGCCGCGGTATACGGATGTGTTCCCGGTTCCAGAAACGATGCTTGTCCCTGGTGACCCCGAAGGACCTGAACGCGAGGCGAGCCTTCAGGATGTCGATTTCCGCCGCGTGCCGACCGATCGCTCTCTGAAGGCCGGCGGTCACGGCGCACAACGGGCCGACGATGACCTGCTTCAGTTGGAGGTGCGGGCCGAAGCTGCGGTAGTGCAATCCCGACTGCTCGTTTGCTTCGTGTAGCGGCACAAGGGTACGCACCTCGTCTTCGTACTCCCAGCCTTTGAATTTCGTGGAAAGCCACCGGCCGGTGAAGTCGTCAGTTAGATCGGACAGCTTTCCCGCGAAATGGGGCCGGCCTGCCGTATAGGTTACTGGCACAACATCGTCAGCGTCAAATCCGAGGCAGATTCCTGTATGCTTTTCCGCGTAGTGGCTCCAAAGGACTGGATTCTTCCAATTACGACTGAAGCAAAGCAGGCCCAGCCTCCTCCCAAACTGTTCCTTCATGTACCTGAATGCTGCGCGGTGCGCTGCGGTTGGTAAGTCGTAGCACATGAACTCAAACGGATCGTTTAACTCATAAAGCCGTGACACCTTTAGCCGTCGATTCCGCAAGTCTTCGATAGCCCACTTCTCTTCAAGAAAATGGTAAACGCGCATATTCGATCACCTCTTTCCCGTCAGAATTCTTCCCGGACGTTCGCGTCAGACCGCGCCAGTCTGACCCGCCTTGCCGGCATCCCCCTACCCCACCTCCAGCCGCACCACGGTTTCCAGATGGAAGGTCTGCGGGAACAGATCCACTAGCGTCATGACGGCGATGCGGTATCCGGAAGCGGTCAGCGCGGACAGATCGCGCGCCAGCGTGGCGGGATCGCACGCCACGATCGCCAGGCGGCGCGGCTTGAGCGCGGCCAGCCGTTCGGTCATGGCTTTGCCGAGACCGGCGCGGGGAGGGTCGGCCAGCACAAAGTCGGGCGCGCGCTCCAGTTTTTCGAGCACCGCTTCCGCCGCGGCATGTTGGGCCTTGATGCCGGGCAGCCCCGCACGCTCGGCGTTGAACCGCAGATCGCGGACCGCGCCGCCGCCGGCTTCGACCGCGTTCACCCGCCGAAAGCGCCGCGCCAGCGCCAGCGAAAACAGCCCCACCCCGGCGTAGAGGTCGAGCGCGGTTTCGCCCTCGGCGCCATCGAGCGCCGCTTCCACCAACCGGTCGGCCAGAAACCGGTTCACCTGGAAAAAGGAATTGCTGCTGACGCGGAAACGGCCGCCGTAATCGAGCGCGCCCTCCACCATCCCCGGAATGCGCTCGCCGCACCACTCGAAGAAGCGGCGCGCCACCGGCCGCTTGGTGTCGATGACGTTGATCTGTACATGCTCTTCGTCGCTGAACACCTCGATGGTTTCCATGAACAGCGGCCAGCGAGGCTCCTGCGCCATCTGGTTGAGGCTCGCAATGACCCGATTGATTTTGGGCGACGAAATGGGGCAGTCGTCGATCGGGCACAGGCTATGCGAGCGCGGCTCGCGAAAGCCGATCTTCCGCTCCTCGACGTGCAACTGCGCGCGGTTGCGATATCCCCACGCGGGGCCCGTCACCACCGCGATCTCCGCCGGCGCTTCGATCTTCCCGAGCCGCCGCAGTTCCTCCACCAGGATGGCGCGCTTGGCTTGCAATTGGTATTCGTACGGCGCGTGCTGATAGTGGCACCCGCCGCAGCGGCCGAACACCGCGCAGCCGGCGGCCACGCGTTCCGGCGCGGGCTCCAGCACCTCGATCGTGCGCGCCTGCACCAGGCCCGGCTTCTCGCTGCGCGCCGTGGCGCGGATGCGCTCGCCCGGCAGCACGAAGGGCGCGAACACCACGCGTCCATCCAGGCGCGCCAGTCCGTCGCCGCCGTACACCAGTTTTTCCACCCGCACTTCGAAATTGCTTACGATAGGATTTACTCCCGTACCTCTACCATGAAAACACGAGTCTTCTCCGGCATGCAGCCGACCGGAAACCTGCACATCGGCAACTACCTGGGCGCGCTCAAGAATTGGGTGCGCATTCAGAACGACTATGAGTGCATCTTCTGCATCGTCGATTTGCACGCCGTCACGGCTTACCAGGATCCCGCCGTGCTGCGCCGCAAGATCGAAGAGATAGCCGCGCTCTACCTGGCTGCCGGAATCGACCCCAACACCTGTTCCATTATGGTGCAATCGGCGGTGCCCGCGCACGCCGAGCTGGCGTGGATGCTCACCTGCGTCACGCCGGTGGGCTGGCTGGAGCGCATGACGCAGTATAAAGCCAAGTCGGGGAAGCAGGAATCGGTGGGCTCCGGCCTGCTCGAATACCCGGTGCTGATGGCCGCCGATATTCTGCTCTACCAGGCCGGTATCGTCCCCGTGGGCGAGGACCAGGCCCAGCACCTGGAGCTGACGCGAGACATCGCGCAGCGCTTCAACGCGCTCTACGGTGAAACCTTCGTGGTGCCCGGCACCAGCCTTCCGGCGGTGGGTGCGCGCATCATGGGCCTCGACGACCCCACGCAGAAGATGAGCAAATCTGCGGCCGGCCAGGGCCACGCGGTGGCGCTGCTCGACCCGCCGGCGGCCATCCGCAAAACCATCATGCGCGCCACCACCGATTCCAGCCCCGCCGTGGACTTCAACGGCGCCGGCCCCGGCGTGCTCAACCTGCTGGCGATATACCAGGCCTTTTCGGGCGATACCGACGATGCCATGAAGGCGCGCTTCGCCGGCATGCGTTACGGCGAGTTGAAGAAGCAGGTGGCCGACATGACCATCGCCCACCTGGAACCCTTCCAGCAGCGCTACCGCGAGATTGTCAGCGAGCCAGGCTACCTGGCCAGCGTCCTCCGCCACGGCGCCGCGCGCGTCGCCCCGATCGCCAATCAAACCGTGCAACTGGCGAAAGAGCGCATGGGGCTGTACGTGGGGTGAGGCACGCCCAACCATCCACCCGCAGCTCGTGGCGCGGGCCGTCCGGCCTGCTGAGTCGAGAGTCGTCTCGACTCTTCTTCAGCGGGGGCGTCTCCAATAAGGGCGTCAGACGTAGCTATTACGTTTGACATAATGCTGTCGACGTCATAGACTTAGGTTTGATCCGGTCTTTCAGGTGCCGAGACACCGAGTCGCTCTTTGAGGACCGCTGGGTTCGGCGATTTCAATCCATCGAACGCCCTGCGCGGCGGAAGCTTCTGTACCTGAATCGGGCGCTGCGGCTGGAGGATCTGTGCGTCCCGCCTGGAAACCATTTGGAACTGCTGAAAGGGGAACGCGCGGGGACGTATAGTATTCGGATCAATGACCAATGGCGCATCTGCTTTGCCTAGGAGGACGGCGATGCGCATGACGTTGAGATCGTGGATTACCACTAAGCCGCCGGGGAGATGACAATGAAGCCGTCAAAGCGACTCGATCCAATCCATCCTGGAGAAACCCTCCTGGAAGACTTCATGAAACCGCTCGGGATCAGCATCAATAAGCTGGCTCGCGACCTGGATGTCCCGCCCAACCGAATCAGCGCAATCGTGAATGGCACTCGCGCCATCACGGTCGACACCGCCTTGAGGCTGGGAACATACTTCCGCGTGTCGCCGGAGACCTGGCTGGGCCTGCAGATCGACTACGATCTTCGTCTAGCCCGTCAGTGCATTGGCGATAAGATCACCCGCACCGTTCGGACCCCGCCGGCAGCGTGAGCGGACATAGAGCACCTGGCGGACCAGGGTCGTCTGGCGTGATAGGTTTACGATTAGAGCTGTGACTGCCGATCGGAAATCTGCAGTTCGTGAGCAGTGGGATCGCGGTGTGAGACAGTGCATGTTCTCAGGCCTGCGTGGCGTTGAGGCAGGCGACGAGGCGGAGGTGGAGCTTGGCGGCGGATTCTCTTTGGTCAGGCCGACCGGGTTTATTCTGTCGGCAAGGGATCACCTGTCGATGACCGGAGTCGAATTTGAAGAAGCGGCGAGCGCCGGCAGATATCTCGTTTACAAACACGGCCCGCAGGTCTTCGGGGGAACACGCGAAGGCATCAAAGCCATCTTTTACGATGGGCTGATGGCAATACAGGTGTTGAAGCCCGTTCGGACGCTCGGCATACTCTTCTACGGTCTCTACACGTCCAGCGGCACGTTCTCGCTTCAGAACATAGAGCGCAGACCACCCATGGAGCCAGGCCCGTGGGCACTTAGGAGGGCTCTTGATCAGGAACTACTGAGATCAGTTCCTTCCGCAATCGAGAACATCCGCCAGATCACGAACGGTCCAAGCGCCGAAAGAAGGAATGCATTTATCCTGCTCCAGTTGGGGCTTGAGCATTTTCACCCATTGATCGCCGGGCTGCTGTGGGTTATGGGGCTGGAAGCGATCTTCAACAGTGCGAATAGAAATGACTTCAAAACGAAGCTGTGCGATTGCCTCGGACCATCCACAAGGGCGTTCCCCGGCTGGATCGCTCAGCAGCCCGCCGACACGGTCGATGAGATAGCGATCGATCTGTACACATTGCGCAGCAAGCTGGCACACGGAGTGGATCTGCGCAAAGCAGCCTCGGATCCGAAGTTTCCCGTCGACCTGCTTGCGCAGCGCGCGCTATCTTACTCATCGGACCCAGTGCCCTACGCTTTGCTTCTCAGCGAAGCGGCCTGCTATCTACTCTGTCAAGTCTTGCAGAAAGAGGTCGCGCTGACCCCGCCGTAGGGAGGAGTTTCGGCGGGCAGAAGCAAGTGGTACGCGTGCGCCTCCACTCCCGCCCTCACCTCTGGCTCAGCAAACGCCCCCCTCTCCGTTGTAAAATAAACAGTTTAAGGACATCTCCCAATGCAGAACACGCTGTTGACGAAGTTTATTCAAAAGAACGTCCGGACCGACATTCCGGCGTTCCGGCCGGGCGATACCATTCGCGTCCACGTCAAGATCAAGGAAGGCGACAAGGAACGGCTGCAGGCTTTCGAAGGCACGGTGATTGCCCGCAACAACAGGGGACTCGGCGAGACCATCACGGTTCGCAAGGTCAGCTTCGGACAAGGCGTGGAACGCATCTTCCCCGTGCATGCCAGCATCATCGATCACATCGACGTAGTCCGCACCGGCCGCGTCCGCCGCGCCAAGCTGTATTATCTGCGCGACCTGAAGGGCAAAGCGGCCCGCCTCCGCGAGCGCGAATAGCGTTTCCAATCCCATGCGGCCCGAAGCGGCGTGTGGCAAAATCCGTTGCCAGGCCACCATGGAGCGCGAGTTGCGCGCGCGCGGTTTTCGCTCGGTGGCGGGCATAGACGAAGTCGGCCGCGGCGCGCTGTTCGGGCCGGTGGTGGCTGCCGCCGTCATCCTCTCTCCCGACCGCCCCATACGCGGCCTCAACGACAGCAAGCTGCTGGAGCCGGAGCGCCGCGAAACGCTCGCCGCGCGCATACGCGAACGCGCCGTGGCCTGGGCCGTGGCCGCGGTCGATGCGGCCACCATCGATTCCATCAATATCTACCAGGCTTCCCGGCAAGCTATGCGGGTGGCCGCCGGCCGTCTCAACCCCGCACCCGATTTTCTGCTGGTGGACGCCGTCTCACTCGATATGGATGTGCCGCAGCGCGCGCTGATCAAAGGCGACGCCCGCTGCCACGCCATCGCCGCCGCCTCCATCGTCGCCAAGGTCTGGCGCGACGAGTTGATGCGCGTGTGGGACGCCGTTTTCCCCGCTTATGGCATGGCTTCCCATAAGGGCTACTGCACGCCTGAGCACCTGCGCGCCCTCCGCGAATTCGGCCCCACACCTTTGCACCGCCTGAGCTTCGATCCCGTGCGCGCGCAAGCACACGTTCTGTTCCCGTGCGACCGGCAATTGGAACTCTTCGAGACGGCGGTGGCCGTATGACGCCGGCCTCGCCGGCTCCCGAGGTTCCGGGCAACCCTCCGCCACCGGTTGCGGTGCCGCACCCGGTCTACCGCTGGTACCACATGCTGAGTGCCGCGGCGATGATTGCCGTGTGCACAGCCATGGGCCTCTTCCTGATAGTTTTTCCCTGGAGCGCATTCTGGGAAGCGAATTCCTATGTGCTCGAAGTGCCCGCCATTCAGGACTACTGGTCGAGCCCGTACCTGCGCGGAGCGGTCAGCGGACTGGGAATTCTGAACCTGTTTTTCGCGCTGGTCGATCTGGTCCGCTTCCGCCGCTTCTTCGAGCCCTAAATGCGCCGCTTGCTGCTGCTGGTGGTTGCGATTATCGTCTACGGTTCGCTCTACCCCTGGCATTTCACGTTCACCGGCCGCCCCGAGCCCGTGCCGGTTCTGCTCCATTCCTGGCCGGCCGTGTGGAACCGGTTCGTGGCGCGCGATGTCGCGATCAACGTGCTGCTGTATATGCCGTTGGGCGCGGCCGCCTGTCTGGCGTGGCTGACCCGCTTTCCGCGCGCCGCTGCGGCCGCCGCGACTGCCTTCGGCTTTGCGCTCTCCCTCTCCATGGAGCTGCTGCAGAATTATGTTCCCGGCCGCGTCACCAGTCTCTCCGACCTAGCCACCAACACCCTCGGCGCCGCGGCAGGAGCCTGCCTGGCAGTTGCGTTCGCGCCCGCGATCATCCCGCCCCTGCACAGCCAAGCGCGGCGTGCATCGCCGGGCGCCGCTTTGCTGCTGGCCTGCTGGGGCAGCTATCAGCTTTACCCGTTTTTCCCTATCCTCAGTTCGACGCGCTTGCGCCAGGTGGTTCACGCGCTAATCGCCACGCACACCCTTTCTCCCGTCGCGATATGGGCCGCCGCCGCGGAGTGGTTTGCCGCCGCGCTGGCCCTGGAAGGCATCTTCGGACGATGGCGCACGTCCTGGCTGGCTGGCGCCATGCTGATTTCCGGGCTGAGGATCTTCATGCCTTCCCGCTCGCTCGCGCTCGACGAAGTGGCTGGCGCAGCCCTCGCGCTGCTCGCCTGGGAGATCCTCCCATCGAAACGCCGTCTGCCGGCCGGAGTCTGGATGGTGCTGTCGGCAATCCTGCTGGTCGAGTTCGCGCCCTTCCATTTCACCCGGCACGCCGCTCCGTTTTCCTGGATTCCCCTGGGCGCCACATTCGGAAACGAACGCTGGGGCGCGCTGGTGATCCTGCTGCGAAAAGCGTTTCTCTACGGCGCCGCCATCTGGCTGCTGGTCCGCTCCCGCGTCGCGTACCCGGTGGCCGGCGGCGCGCTGGCCGCAGCGTTGTTCATCCTCGAAGTCGTGCAGCGTTACCTGCCCGGCCGCACGCCCGAGATCACCGATTCGCTGATCGCCGTGGCGATGACGGCCGCGCTATGGGCGCTCGCCGGCCGGCGCTCGCCCCGGCCAGTAGAATATGCCGCGGTAGAATAAGCCAGGAGGGCATCCATGCGATCGGGTATTGCAATCCTCTGCTTCTGCGTTGTTGCCGGAGCCGCTGAAATTCCGGCCGGAGCGCACGTCGCGTTACAGTTGGTCAACACGGTCGACACCCGCACGGCGCAGGTGGGCGATTATGTTTACCTGCACACCGCGAGCCCCATCGCCTCCGGCGGCCACATTCTGGTTCCGGTGGGCAGCTACGTGCAAGCCACGGTGTCGCGCGCGCGGCGCAGCGGCCGGGTGAGCGGGCGCGCCGAGCTGGCCATCCGCATTGAAACTCTCACTTTCCCGGACGGCAAAGAGATCCGCATCAATCCCCACTTGAGCTCGGTGGATTCCGCCGGTTCGACTCAAAAAGTGGATGCCCAGGAGGGCGACGTCAAGCAGGGCCCAGGGCACGATGCGGACGCGGAACGCGTGGCCACGATAGCCGGCACCGGAGCGGCCATCGGCGGCATGGCGGAGGGGTCCTGGTCCGCCGCCGGAATCGGCGGCGCAGCCGGTGCGGGCGTCGGCATGGCCGTCGTGCTCCTCACCCGCGGCAAGGAAGTGGAACTGCGCCAGGGCACCACCGTCGACGTGGTCTTCGATCGCGCCGTTCCGATAGAATAGGGCTCGGGCATGCCCGGTCCGCCTCTCCACGCTCATTTCCGCTCGCCCCCCGGTGTTGGTTTAGTATAGGGTCTTCGGCGCCTGGCATCGCAACACGCCACACGGCAGGCAGCTTGCTTTGCGAGTCCTAACACACGATGCTCTCCACTCTCGCCTTCGTTCACTCCTCAATTAGGATCCCTGCTGCGGGCGGCTTGCGTTGGGCCGCCATGGTGCTGTTGTCGATGCGGTTGCTGGCCGCCGAGAGCCTGGGAGCCATCTCCGGAACAGTGTTCGACCCGGTGGGCAATCCCGCTCAGTTCGTCGAAATCACGTTGCTGCGCGATCACACCGATTTCCGCCGCACGCTGGCTGCCGATTCGCACGGGAGGTTTCGCTTCGATGGTCTCGCTCCGGGCCCGTACACCATCGTGGTGACGTCGCCGCTCTATCGAAGCTCTGCCGTAACCATCGTAGTCGGGGGCGAGGCAACAGCCATCCAGTCAATCGTCGTCTACGACGCGGTCCCACCAGGCGATGAGGACGCCCTCCGTGCGTACCTAGATTCGATTCGCGAACGTGCCGAAATCGCGCCCGGCCAGCAGGGCAGCGCCACCGAGGGCGCCGGCCCGTACGGCTTCCGCGCCAACATGAGTTTTAACGCCAACGGACAGCGCGGCCAAAATAACAACCTCCTGCTGGATGGCATGGATAACAACGACAACTGGACCGGCGCCGCCATTCTCAATCCTCCGGCCGAAGCGATCGCTGCGGTGAGTCTGGTGGATGGCAATATTCCCGCCGCGTCCGGCCACGCTACCGGTGCCAGCGTCAGCGTGTACACCCGCTCCGGATCGAGTGAACTGCACGGAAGCGCGCACGAGGACTTCGGCAATTCCGCGCTCGATGCGCGCAATTTCTTCGATGGCGCCAGTAAGCCCGCCATGACGGCGAACCAATTCGGCGGCAGCCTGGGCGGTCCCGTTCGCAAGAATGGCTGGTTTTTCTTTGCCGATTTGGAAACGCTACGCTCACGCCAGGGACTGACGGTGATTTCCACCGTGCCCACCTCCGCGCAAAAGCTCGGCGATTATGCATTTGCGCCGATCTACAATCTCTTCACCATTGCCTCCACGCCCTCCGGCATCTTCGAGCGGCAACCGTTCCCGAATAACCAGATTCCGCCGAGCTTGTTTTCACCGGCCGGCGAGAAGTTACTGGCTCTGTATCCCGATCCGAATTTGCCTGGCATCGCCGATAACTACCGTTACACGCCGTCGGCTCCGCACAACGCGGGCTGGTTTCACGGCCGTTCCGACAGGCGATTCTCGGCGCAGCACTCCCTGTTCGTGAGCGCCGGATACGAACGCGAGCGCGAGCAATCGCCCGGTGCGCTGCCGGCGCCCGCCGGATTGCCGCTGGCGCCGACCAGCCTGGGCAGCGACATCACCCAAAATGCGGACGACGACAACATGACCTCCAGCGCCTGGGAGGCCGTGGCCGCCGAGACCGCGGCGTTGAGCGCTTCGCTCATCAATGAATTTCGCGCCGGCGCGGCATCGCTCCGTCTTCAGGCTCAACCGCTCGACCAGGGGATCAACTGGTCGACGTTGCTCGACATTCTGGGCTTGAGCGCTACCGGCCTTCCCACCGTCAGCCCCACCGGGTTCACGTCGTTGGGGGCTGCCGGCGCGGCGCCGTTCCAGCTCCGCATGTCGAATTTCCAATTGGAAGACACGCTGCGCTGGACTACCGCGCGCCACGCCTGGCAGTTCGGCGTGCAGGCGACCCGCCGCCTGGCGGACGGCGATGCGGGCAATGTCTCCAGCCGCGGCACCTTCTTCTTCACTCCCGACTACACCAGCCAGGAAGGGTCCGCCACGCCCACCGGCGATTCCATCGCGTCGCTGCTGCTTGGGTTTCCTTCCGAGGTCGAGCGCGACGTTCAGTTCTCGCCCTACCACCTGCGTGCCTGGGAGGTGTCCGGTTTCGCCGGCGACCAGATTCGCCTGGGCCGGCTGACCATCCAGGCCGGCCTTCGTTATTCGCTCTATCCGCCACTCACCGAGGCCTCCGGCCGCATGGTGAACTTTAATTTCTCGCGTACGGCGCCGGCACTCGATCAATTCGCGGGTCAAGGCGGTGTGAACCAATATGCCGGCCTGGGATTCAACAAACGAGCGTTGGCGCCGCGGGTGGGCTTCGTGCTCGATCTTTCGCCCAGCGGCGCTACCGCACTGCGCGGCGGATTCAGCACGGACTACGATTCCGGAGCTTATCTCGCGGAAGGCATCCTGGCGCGCAATCCGCCGTATGCGTCGCTGCTGGATACGATCAACGGCACGTTTCAACTCGGGCCGAATCTTACCGCCGGATTGCCCGCCCCGGTGCCGGCATCGCTTCTCAACGCACAGGCTCTCAACGCGGCCCAAGGCAGTATCAATGCCATCCAACCCGAAAACTACACTCCGTACGCGGACCAGTGGGACCTGTTTCTCGAGCGCCGGCTGGGCTCGCGCTTGGTCTTCGATCTAGGCGGCGTGGGGTCGATGGGCATTCACCTGGAAGACGCATTCAACGCCAATCAACCTTTCCCGGCGCCGACGCCTTATGCCACGCTGCGCTATCCATACGACCCTTATGAGTCGCGCATCACTTATCTGAATCTCGGCGGAGGCTCCACTTACTACGGCGGACAAGCCAAACTAAATGGTCAGGTTCGTCCCGGTCTGATGATACTGCTGAGTTACTCGCATTCCAAATCGGTGGACGATTCGGTTGCGCCGTTTACCGATCCGCAAAGCCGGCCCGCGGCGCCGCAGGACACTTACAATGCGCGCGGCAATCGCGGGCCGTCTCCCTTTGACATTGCGCAGCGCGCCGTCCTGACCGCGCAATACGACCTGCCCCGCCAGGCTGGCCGTGGCTGGCTTGCGGCCGTCACCCGCGACTGGCGCTTGAGCGCCATGGTCACGCTGCAAACAGGCTTTCCCTTTACGCCGGAACTGGCGGTCAACAGTCTGAACAACGGCGGCTTTCAGCTCCCCAACCGCGCCGGCAACGGCGCTCTGCCCGCGGATCAGCGTTCCTACCTCAATTGGTTTGACACGGCCCTGGGCGCTGCGGACAGCGCGTTCCAGGTTCCCGCGCTCTACCAGTACGGTAACTCCGGCTTCGATATACTGCGCGGGCCGGGATTGGCTGCCACCGATGCCGCTGTAAGCCGAAGCTTCCGGCTTCGCGAAAGCCTACGCCTCGAGACGCGCCTTGCCGCCACGAATCTTCTGAATGCCGTTAACTTCGCGTTGCCCAACCGGTTCCTCGGCGTCGAATCCTCCGGTGTCATCAGCCATACCGTTATTCCCGCGCGGCAACTCCAACTGGTAGTCCGACTGGCGTGGTAATTTTGCGAGGGCCGAGCCAGTCCACGAGAGCCCGGCCCCGCCAGCCGGGAAGCATTTTCTCATCCAAGAATGAGCCTGGAGGAGGGAGCGAAGCGGCCGGTCTCCAGGGCTCCTTTCTGAAATCGAAATAATAATCGCCGGGGCGGTGGAAATGTGGGAATCGCAGAGCGATT
>Ga0187891_1000091_pt1 | contig 98118 bp, 91 predicted proteins | sample June2016WEW_21_4_FD_132990 | JGI IMG/M metagenome (GOLD analysis project Ga0187891, IMG submission 132990) | Peatland microbial communities from SPRUCE experiment site at the Marcell Experimental Forest, Minnesota, USA - June2016WEW_21_40 | ecosystem: Environmental > Terrestrial > Soil >... | reverse complement strand
CGCGAAACTAGTCGGCGGCGTGGCGGTGATCAAGGTTGGCGCCGCGACCGAAACCGAAATGAAGGAGAAGAAGGCCAGGGTGGAAGACGCGCTGCACGCGACGCGCGCCGCAGTGGAGGAAGGCATTGTCCCCGGCGGCGGCGTGGCTCTGCTGCGCGCTTACAAGGTGCTGGCTGCGCTCAAAGGCATCGGTGACGAGCAGATCGGCATCGACATCGTCAAACGGGCCTGCGAAGAGCCGCTGCGCCAGATCGTGGCCAACTCCGGTACCGAAGGCGCGATTGTGGTGGAGAAAGTGCGGGAGAACTCGAATCCCAACTTTGGTTTCAACGCTGCGACCGACACTTATGAAGACCTGGTGCTGGCGGGCGTGATCGATCCGACCAAGGTGACACGGACGGCGCTGCAGAACGCCGCTTCCATCGCCTCGCTGATGCTTACCACCGAAGCCATGGTGGCCGAAATTCCGGAGAAGAAGCCGACGCCGGCCGGTCCGGGCGGTCACGGGCCCGAGATGGACTACTAAGGCCCCGTTACGCAATAACTGTACCAACCGCTCCCTCATAGTCGCACCGCCGATAGCGTTCGGAGCTGCGACAGTAAAGGGAGCGGTTGCCGGCGATTGGACTGGTTGTTTCCTGACAGGCCCTAAGCGGTTTGCCAGCCGCTCGCAATCAGTGGGCGGTTTTGGGAATCACAAGTGGACCTAGAGCCGCGCTCTCCCCTGCCCAAGGGGTCGGGTGTGGCTTTCTTTTGGTGGCAGCCGGTTCGACCGCGTGGCGGCATCCTGTGTGCGCGCGGCGGCGGTGATGGCGGGTGTTGGTTGTCGCCAGAAGCAAGGTTGCAGCGCCCACAATCACCCAGGTCGGCGGCTCGACGCCCCGCAACGGGTCGCGTTGCCGGCACGTACGCAAATGAACTGCGCACTGCCTCGCATCGGACCACAACTCGATGGGAGAGTCCGGTTTGGCCGCACCGATGAGGAGCGTGGAACTGAGTGTCTCCACGGCTGCGGCTGGAGCGAAAGCTCGGGCCGGCTGGTCGCCGATGGACCGATCCTCGATCGCTGGCTTCCAAACGGGGGAGGGGGCCTTGGATTGGCCCAGCAAGGTGCTCGCACTCATTACCTGCGCGGCAATCCACAGGAGCAGCGCGGCGCGCGGCGCTAAACAGATTTTGCCTTCCTGGGGCGGTGGCATCTCCGTTGCATATTTAGTGGGACGGGCGCAGGGGAATCTTGACGATTCGCCGACTCACCCCCCAAGAGCGAGAACGGCCCCCTAAGTGGTGGTTCACCATCCAGGCAAAGAGATATGAAGGTCTATTCCCAATGCGCCGGCGAGATACACCCGAGATCAGACCGGCGGCCGTCGGAAGCAGAGCGAGGCGGTAGATGCCACGATACTCGCGGATCCAATTCCCAACCGGACGTGGTACGGATGGGCGTTGCCGGCGAATCCAGCGGCCTTAGCCTGCTTGGTGATGAAGAGGCCTTGTAGCTGCTCGGCGATCGATGCCGCCGGCAATTGCTCTGGGCTCGTTCATCCGCGCGCGCCGGCGGCTCGTTTCGCCCAGCGCTTTCCCACCGCGAAGTGCGCGGCGCCAGCGGCGAACAGGACTATCGAAATCCACTGCGATGCGTCGAGCGGCGTGCCCCACAGGTTGCCTTGTTGGTGCTCGCGGAAGAACTCCACCAGGAAACGGGCTGCGCAGTAAAGCATCAGGTACATGCTGATGATGTCGCCACGCCCGTGCGGCCGGCCGAAGCGCCAGTAAAGGATACCGAAGATGGCGAACTCAGCCGCCGATTCGTAGAGCTGCGCCGGATGCAGCGGCACATTCAGCGGTACCCCCACAAGCTGGTTGGCTACCGGGTTGGTGAAGGTGACGGCCCACGGCAGGTGGCACACTGTCCCCCAGCAGCAGCCCGCGGTGAAGCAGCCGATCCGGCCGATAGCATGGCCTAGCGCGATGGCTGGCGCAAACGCATCCGCCACCATCAGCCCCGGCAACCGCGTCTTGTGCAGGTACCATGCCGCTACCGCCAGCGCGCCCAGCAGTCCGCCATAAAAAACGCCGCCGGCCTGCAATGTTTCGAGCGAGAAGATCCGGTCTGGGTGTTCCCAATAGTAGCCCGCGTCCACCGCCAGCATCATCACCTTCGCGCCTGCCAGCGCCGCCAGCGCGCAATAAAGGCCCAGGTTGGTGATGTGCTCCGCGTTCAGCCCGGCGCGCGCGCCCAGCCGTCCGGCCATCCACAATCCGGCAAGGAAGCCGAACGCCACCAGCACGCCATAGGTGTGCAGAAACGAGATGTGAAACAATTCAGGGTACATTCGCCGCCTGTCGCTTCGAGAGAAGCATATCCAACAGCAGCAGCCCGCTGCCAATCACTACGCACGAATCCGCCACGTTGAAGGTGGGCCAATAGTAACCGCCAATGTGGAAATCCAGGAAGTCGGTGACGCGCCCCGAGACAATGCGATCGAAGGCGTTGCCCGCCGCGCCGCCCATAATCAGCGCCAGCCCCCACAGCGTCGACGTTTCGATGTGCCGCGCACGCCACAGGTATACGCCGATAAAAATCATCGCGGCCACCGCCACCACGATCAGCGCCAGGCTCCGCCACTCGAAGGTGGAATCGTTGAAGATGCCGAATGCCACGCCGTGGTTTTCCGTGCGCACGATATCGAAAAAGCCCGGGATCACACGGTAGCTGGCGATTTCGGAAACCCGCTGCTCGATGATCACCTTGGTCAGCCGGTCGAGCCCGAACACCGCCGCGGCCGCCGCGTACGCTTTGAATCGGCCCTCAGCCATGGAGCATCTCGCCGACCGCTTGCGCGCACCGGCCGCACACGGTCGGGTAGCGGCTGTCGGCGCCGGTGTCCGTCGTGTACCGCCAGCAGCGCTCGCATTTCTCTCCCGCCGCGCGCTCCACGGTTACGCTCAGCTCGCCTTCCGCCGCGCGCTTCACTTCCACTTGAGACACGATGAACAGCGCCGGCAATTCCGCCGCATAGCGCTCCAGCAGGTCCGCTTGGCCATGACTCGCGGTCAGAACCACACGCGCTTCGAGTGGCGCTCCGATCCGCTTTTCGTTGCGCGCCGCCTCCAGTTGCCTCATCACTTCGGCGCGCGGCCCCATCAATTTTTCCCAGTCGTCGTGGCATCCTTGTGCCGTTTCGCCGAGACCCGCCGTCAACTCGTCTCGCTCCGGGAACAGCGCCGTGTGAACGCTCCCCGGCCGGCCCATGTGCGTCCACACTTCTTCCGTGGTGAAACTCATGATGGGCGCCAGCAGGCGCACCAGCGCATCCAGCAGCCGATAGAGGGCGGTTTGCGCGCTGCGCCGCGCAGGCCAGCCGGGCGCCGAACAGTATAGCCGATCCTTCAGCACATCCAGATACACCGAGCTCAGATCCACCGTAGCGAAAGCGTAAACGTGGTGGAAGACATGGTGGAACTCGTACTTTTCATACCAGTCGCGGCAAAGCTCCACCGTATCTGCGGCCCGCACCAGAATCCACTGGTCGATCTCCTGGAACTGATCCGCAGCCGTCTGGTCCTTCTGCGGATCGAAATCGTGCAGATTGCCCAGCAGGTAGCGGAACGTGTTGCGCAGTTTGCGGTACGCGTCCACCAGCCTTGTGAGAATCGTCTCCGACAGGCGCACGTCTTCGCTGAATTCAACCGAGGCCGACCACAGCCGCAGAATTTCCGCCCCATGGTGCTTAATCACTTCTTCCGGCTCGATCGTGTTGCCCAGCGATTTGTGCATCGCGCGGCCTTCGCCATCGAGCACCCATCCGCTCAGCGCCGACGCTCGATACGGCGCCCCGCCCTTCAGCCCGGTCCCCACCAGCAGCGAGCTCTGGAACCATCCGCGGTATTGGTCGCCGCCCTCGATGTACATGTCGGCGGGCCACTCCAGGCCGAAGCGCCCGTTCAGCACCGCCAGATGGCTCGAGCCGGAATCGAACCACACGTCCAGAATGTCGTTTTCCTTGCTAAACTCGGTCCCGCCGCACTTGGCGCATTTGGTGCCCGCCGGCAGCAACTCGGCGGCCGTGCGCTCATACCAGATATCGGCGGTGTGCTCGCGAAACAGTTGCACGATGCCGTCCAGAATCTTGCGGTCGGTGAGCGGCTCGCGGCAGCCTTCGCAATAAAATACGATGATCGGCACGCCCCACGCCCGCTGCCGCGAGATGCACCAGTCCGGCCGCGAGGCAATCATGTTCGAGATGCGTTCCTGGCCCCACTCCGGAATCCAGCGCGAACGCCGCACCGCCTCCAGTGCACGCTCGCGGAAATCGTTGCGATCCATGCCGATGAACCACTGCTCGGTGGCGCGGAAGATCACCGGCTTATGGCACCGCCAGCAATGCGGGTACGAGTGCGCCAGCTTCTCGATCTTGAGCAGCGCGCCGCGGGCTTTCAGGATCTCGATCACCAGCGGGTTGGCTTCCCAGACCGTCTTGCCGATCAGTGCTTCCGGCAGGCGTCCAGCCGCTCCCGTTGCATGAAAAAACCGTCCCGCCGCGTCCACAGGGCAGTAGATTTCGAGGCCGTACTGCCGCGCGCTCACATAGTCTTCCTGGCCGTGCCCCGGCGCCGTGTGGACTGCGCCCGTGCCTTGCTCGAGCGTCACGTGATCCGCCAGCAGTCCCAGCGAATCGCGCTCCAGAAACGGGTGACGGAACACCGCGCGGTCGAGCTTGGCGCCGGGGAACCTGGCCAACACGCGTGGCTCCGTCCAACCGCACTTCTCCGCCGTGACCTGCAATAAATCGCCCGCCACGATGTACACCGCGCCGCCCACTTCCGCCGCGACGTATTCGAACTTCGGGTTGAACGCAATCGCCACATTGGCCGGCATGGTCCACGGCGTGGTGGTCCAGATCAGTCCGTAGACCGCCGGCGCGGAAGCGCTAAAATCGCGCGCGACCTCGCTCGCCAGCTTCGCATCCAGCCACTGGTCGGGGGCGGCGAAAATGCCGTGATTCAGCAGCTTCATAACGACGCCGGCCGGTTTGACGCCGAGTTTCTCAGCGAGCTGCTTAACGGTGACGTCCTCGGAGATTTCGATCGCCGCGCGCCCGGCGAGCGCCGGGTCGATCGCCGCCGGGTCCGACATTAAGCGGAAGCGCACCCAGATCGACGGGCTGGTGTCGTTTTCGTATTCCACTTCGGCTTCGGCCAGCGCGGTGCGATCCTTGATGCACCAGTGAACCGGCTTGAGCCCCTTGTATACGTAGCCTTTCTCCAGAAAATCCGTGAACGCGCCGGCGATTACCGCTTGATAGTGCGCGCTCATCGTCAGGTACGGGTCTTCCCACTGCCCCAGCACGCCCAGCCGCTTGAAATCCGTGCGCTGCAAGTCGACGTACTTCTCCGCGTATTTGCGGCACACGCGGCGGATCTCCACCGGCGACATCTGCGCTTTCTTGGCGCCCAGCTCGCTATCCACCTTGATTTCGATGGGCAGCCCGTGGCAATCCCAGCCCGGCACGTACGGCGCGTCGAAGCCCGCCATGGTCTTCGATTTCACAATGAAGTCTTTGAGGATTTTGTTGAACGCCGTGCCCAGGTGAATGCGCCCGTTGGCATACGGCGGCCCGTCATGCAGAATGTAGCGCGGCCGGCCGGCTGCCACGCTGCGAATCTGGTGATAGAGCCGCTCTTTCTCCCACCGCGCCAGCGTCTTCGGCTCGGTCTGTGGCAGGTTGGCCTTCATCGAGAAGGCCGTCTTCGGCAAATTGACGGTTTGCTTGAGGTCTACGCTCTGCGGATCATCCATCGTCGGGAGTAATCTCTATCGTACCAACCGCGAAGCAATCGGCGCTGGGCTCGCAGACGCGGGCGATCGCCATCTCCGTGGCAGCGGCTCAAAATCAACCGGTTATACCGGAGTTCACCCCGGTAAGTCACCGCGTTGTATCATGAAGAATAAGTACCAGGTGTCTTATTTATGATGTCGGTCGGCGAGACCTTGCGCCAGCAGCGGCTGCGGCGGAAGGTGCAGTTGCAGGAGGTTTCCGAGAAACTGAAGATCTCAGCTCGCATGCTGGAGGCGATTGAGGCCGACCAATACGACAAGCTGCCGGGCGGCGTTTTTGCCAAGAGTTTCGTGCGCCAATATGCGGGCGTGCTGGGTCTGGACGAGGAGGAAGTGGCCACTCAGTTCGAACAGACCGTGCGATTGCCCGAGCTAGCGGATCTGGCGGAGCTCCGGCGGCCCCGCCCCGCGACTGACCTGCCCAGGATGGATGAGCGGCGCTTCAGCAGGGGCCGGTCGCGGAGTGTCTTGCCATCGCTGATTGCGGTGGTGGTGGTGATGCTGATCTGCTCAGGAGTGTACGGGTGGTGGCAGCGAAGTCGCCAGCTCGCTGCGACGCGGCAGCAGATTCCGCGGGCGATGCAAGCCCGTCGTGCAGCGCCGCCGCCGGCCGCCCCAACCCAGCAGCGGCGCACCCCCATCCAGCCGCAGCCGGCAGTGGCAACCACCGCCGCCGGTAACGTGGCGCCGGCGTCCGCGACCGCCGCTTCGCAGCCTGCCGCATTCCAGCCGGGCGTTCCGCAGCCGCTGGTGCCGGACGCTGAGCCCTCTGGGACCGGGGCCGTGCGGGTCGAGCTCGTGGCTACCGAGCCGGTCTGGGTGAGCGTGCAACGGGACGGCCGTTCCATCTTCCAAGGCGAGCTCAAACCAAACGAAGTTCGCACCGTGGCAGCCAACACGGAAGTCACGCTGAAACTAGGCAACGCAGGAGGCGTAACGATTTTTCTGAACGGCAAACCGATCCCTCCACCAGGGCCGAAAGGGCAGGTGCGGACCGTTCAGTTGACTTCGGGCGGCTTCCAGATCGTGCCGCCTGCGCCCGCCGCTCCGGCCCCGCTCCCGCGGGCGCCGGCTCTCCTGGAACCTCTCTGACGCAGCGATTCCCGCTGGCGTTTTCTTTCCAGCAGCAGCAGTTCGCGGCGCCGGCGCAGCTTGACATGCTCATCCACCTTGCGCCAAAACTTGCGGAAGTAGCTGACCGCGGAAAGCAGCGCGAAGAAGATCACGCCCCACATCATCCAGATGCCCGGCCGGTGCAGCGCGGGATGGCGGGTGCTGACCAGCAGGCAGGAGATTGCTATTACCTGCGACAGCATTTTGGTCTTACCCAGATCGCTCGCCTGGATGGTGTAGCTCTCCGCCGCCGCGATGGCGCGCAAGCCGGAGACGGCGAACTCGCGGCCGATCACCAGAATCGCCATCCAGCCTGGCAGAACCCGCACCTGCACCAGCGAGATCAGCGCCGCCGATACCAGCAGTTTGTCGGCGATGGGGTCGAGCAAGGTGCCAATCGTGGTCACCTGTTTCCAGCGGCGGGCCAGATAGCCGTCCAGCAGATCGGTGGCGGCGGCCGACAGGAAAATGGCCAGCGCCAGCCACTCATTGGTGACCTGCCAGGATCCAATACGGATGCTGACATTTTCCTCCAGCAGCACCGCCACCAGCAGCGGCACGAAGAAGATTCGCAGAATGGTCAGCGCGTTTGGAAGATTCATCGGCTTGAGACCATTATGCCTCACGCGAGCATCGGCGATTTTGGCAGGCGCTCCCGAATAAAACTACGCGCCCTGGAACCATCGGGGGGCCATCAATAACGTGCAGGTGGGAATCGGGCACGGCATCACGAAGTTGTCCTGCGACTGGCTGAACACGCGCCCAGCGCTTGCGTCACGCGTGAAAATGTCGTTGCCGGTAAACGCCACTGCCCTATGATGATTCCCGTCGAAAGCTATTTCAAAACTCACGGGGCGCGCAATGCGCAACCACACTTATTCTCGCCGCACGGGCTACTACAATTGGCGAGTCACAGGCAGCCCAATACTAATGCCCTACCAAGGGCAAACAGGCTATCAAGCTCCTAATTGTAGCTGAGCGGTACGTATCGCCGGCTTCGGCTTGCACCCGCGGGCCGCGGGGCAGAAGGAAACGTCACGTAGCCCGCGGAATTCTTACTGCGCGAACATCTCCGCCAGCACGCGGCCGACGGAGCCGCTGGGCGTCTCCACGCGGAGGATGGTGGCCAGCGTCGGAGCGATATCGTTGGGCGTGATGGTATTGTCGTACTCTCCGGCGCGAATGCCGGGCCCCAGGAAGATCACGGGCACGTGGGTGTCGTAGCCGAACGGCAGGCCGTGCGTTGTGCCCGCGCTGCCGATGATCCAGTAAGGATCGGTCAGCACTTCCAGGTCGGCGCCGCGGCGCGGAAAATAGCCGTTCATCGCCATGCGTCCCACCGAGTCTTCCAACGCCTGGCCGCCGGTGAGTTGGACGCCCATATAGACGCGGAAGACATGCGGCACTTTACGCAACGCTTCGGCCGCGGTGAGCTCCACCTCGGCCAGGTCGAGCTTCCTGGCGGCAATCAGCTCGCGATTGAGATAAACAACTGTTTCCTCATCGGCGGTGATCCAGTCGAATTTGCCGTACTTCGCGTCGAGGGCTTCCTGCACAGTCTTTTTGACGATGCTGTCCGGCATGCGGCCACCCGGCATATGGCGAGCCGCATTCACCTCGGGAACGGGGGCCACGCCGTGATCCGCGGTCAGCACCACCAGCACGTTATTGAGGCCCACCGCGCGGTCCAACGCCCCGAAGAACTTGCCGAGCAACTTGTCGGTGGCCACGGAGATGGCGTGGGCTTCCGGTGAATCCGGGCCGTAGGCGTGCCCAACGTAATCGTTCGAAGAAAAACTGACTGCCAGCAGGTCGGTGACACCGCGCTGGCCCAATTGCTCGGCGGCCAGTGCGCGTTCGGCGAAGGCCTCCACCAGATCGTTGCCGTATGGCGTGGCTTCGATCGAATTATACAATTGGCTGGGTTGCGGCATTTGGTGGCCCAACCAGGTTTGGCCGGCGTACTTGTCGGCGGCGTGCGCCGCGTTGGCTTCCCTGACCCACGCCGGCATTTCCGCGAAATAGTAAGTGCTGGAGACGAAGTTGCCGCTCTTACTATCGAACCAATACGCCGCATTAGCCATGTGACCGGCCGGCAAAATGGCGGCCCGGTCCTTGAGCGAGATACCGATCACGCGCGACTGGCTGTTGTCCGCCATCTTCAGCTCATCGCCCACCGTGTCCACCAGCATGCGCCGCGGCGAGGAGCCCACGCCCTCCGCCCCGCCCACCAGCGAGGTCCGCGGGTCGGAGACGCTGGTGACTTGCGTGCCCGCCTCGCGGTCGTACCACGCATTGCCGATTATGCCGCTGAACGCGGGCATGGCGCCGCTGAGTAAGATGCTGTGGCCCACCGCCGTCACGGTGGGAAAGTGTTGGTAGCGGGCGTTGGTGAATACGGCGCCCTTGGTCAGCAGCAGGTCGAAACCGCCGTGATAGTCCGAGCGGTAGCGCGTGAGATAGTCGTAGCGGAACTGATCGACGACGATCGCCACCACCAGTTTCGGTTTCTTGGGAGCGGCGCACAACAGGCTGCCCGCCATCAGAATTAAGGCCAGGATCTTGCTCATGACCACTTAGACTAACACTTGAATGTAACAGAGAGATGATCGCCGGCTACGCGTAGAGCGGCGCTGGGAGGTGGCTACTTCTCGACGCTGGCTGCGGGAGCGGGTTTACTTTCGGACTTGCCCTCGGATTTGGTTTCGGGCTTCGACTCCGGCTTGCCGCCGTTCTTGTTCCCGTGTCCGTTCGTGGAATCGGGCGCGGAAGCCTTGCCGCTTCCGTAGTCGTTGATGTACCAGCCGGACCCCTTGAATTGCAGCGCAGGAGCCGACACCAGCCGTTCCACTGCGCCGCCGCACTCCGGGTGCAGAGTCAGAGGTTCGTCGGCGAACTTCTGGATGACCTCGAAGTTTTTCCCGCAGCAGTGACAGAGATATTCGTAAAGCGGCATAAAAGAAAAGACAGTTCCCCCAACAACCTCTTTCTATTATAGCTCACTCATGTCAGTGCTGGCGCCGCGAGTGAGGTTACTGCCGCGCGGACTCTTCCACTTTCAACTCGCCGGGGATGCCGGCCACGCGCAGTTCCTTGGCGCCGCTGGCCAGCACAATCAGCAGCTTGCCATCGTTCTGAGTGGCGCCGCGTCCGGTGTAAGCGTCGTCGGCGGTGCGCAGGTTGAGACCGGTGAGTTTGAGCTGCGGAAAGCCGCGTGCCCACGCCAGGCTATAGTTGCCGCTGGCGCGGCAGGGCGCGGCAGCGCCGAAGTCGAGACCCGTTCCCGAGAAAGTCCCCGTCGAAGCCAGGTTGGCCACCAATTGTGCACCGATACCGGAAGTCGTGAGCGAACCCTCCGCATCCAGCCCGCCCGATTGCCACGGCATGTTCTTCACTTGTCCTGTGAAGTGGTACGCCGGCACCGAGCCGCTCAAATTCACCGCCAGGCGCCCTTTGATGGCGGCGCGGGCCAACCTGGCTTCGAAGTTGGCGAACTCCACGCGACCCGCGTTCCATTCGAGATGCGAACGCACGCCGTCCAGGCGGACGCCGGCCAACGTCAGGCGATCGATCTGAATAGTACCCTCCACCTGACGCGCCTTCAACCAATCGGGCAGCGCGGTGCGGCCCAGGGCGCGGGCCAGCAGGCTCGATCCGCGCCGCAGCGCAGGTAGGCATTCCGTTTCCGCTTCGGTTGCGTCCCATTCCGCCGCGCGCAGGTGCACGCGGTGCGGGTGCGGCGCTCCCGGCACATACGTGTAATCGCCGGTGAAGCTCAGTTTGCCGGCGGCGCCGCGCAGCCGGTCGATGGTCATCCTCGCGCCATTGATCTCGACGCGCGCGGAATCAAGGAGCAGCGGATCGGCGAGGCCATCCACCGGAATCTCGGCCTGGTTCACCTGCAGGCTGCCGGTCCATCCCGCCTTGCCGGCGTCGCGATGATAGCGCAATTGGCCGCTCCAATCGCCGCTCCGAACCTGTTCCAGCCAGGGAATGGCCGCCAGCGTAACCTGTGCGCGCAGAGTCGGCACTTTCATGCGCCCGGCGGAGATCGCGATGTCGAACGCGCCCTCGCCGAAGGCGTAATCGGCTTCGATCTGCGCCTGGTCCTGGCCCGCAGTCCGCACCAGCGCCGGCGCCAACCGCGCGTGGCCGCCATCGAATACGATGCTGGCCTGATCGAGCGTTAGCGGCGGCGCATCCGGGATGGCAACCGCCGCGTCGTGCAGCGCCAATTGGCCCTGCAAGCCCGCGCCGGAGTAGCCGATGGCGCCGTCCACCGCGCCATTCAGTTCCAGCTTGGGTGGAACTTCCAGCCCCATGTGCCGCGCCAGTTCGAGCAGGGGACCCAGCGGAAAACGATTCCAGTGGAGCGACGCCGCCCAGCGCGGCTGCGACAGGTAATTGCTCGCGTGCAAGCGCACCTCGAGCGGCAGCGCCGCGCCGTTCACCGAGCCCGATTCGATCTCCAGATCCTGGCCGGGCAGGTTCAGCCGGCCGCGCACGTCGAGTGGCCACCCCTGCCCGTACGGCGGCATCAAGTCCCAGCGGTGCATATCCTCAATGTTGAGGCGGCCGGCGATGCCGATCTGGTCGATCGGCCCTGCCAGGTGCAGCCGCGCCGAGATCCTTCCGTGCACGCCGCCGGCCTGGCCGCGCAGCAGCGCCGTCATTTCGGCCAGCAGCGTGCGGTCGATCTCCAGGTTGAAATCCACACGCTCCGGCGCCACGTACCAGCGGCCGCGCAAACGGAATTCGCCCAACCCCTGCGCGGTTCGATCGGTGCGCGCCGGTTGGGCCGAGCAATCGAGAGTCCATCCGCGGCCGGCCGCTCCCGGCGGAGAAATGTCGAGGTCGGTTTCGGTCAGATAGAATACCGATTTTTCGTCGCCAAACTTGAAATGGATGCGGCCGTTGCGCACGTGCAGGGAGGGCGTGCGGCTCATCACCGAGCGATTGACGAGCGATGCGAAATTCCAGCGGCCCCACTCCGAAGCGGGGCCGGACTTAGCCAGGTTAATGCTCGCGCCATCCAGTTTGAGGGAGGCAATCACGAAACGGCCGCCGGCCAGAGACCACAGGCTGGGCCGCACTGTCATCGTGTCCATGTAGGCAACCGGCTCCAGCCCGATGGAGGGGTCTTCGTGGATCACCACGTCGTCCACCGAAAACCCCGGACCGCTGAAGAGGCTGAAGCGCACACGCCCGCGGAATTCCACCCGCCGTCCCAGGGCGCGCTCGAGCGAACCCCGCAAACGCTCGCCGTAGGAGCCGGTGTTGATATAAGGCACGACGATGCCTGCCGTGACCAGCAGCGCCGCAGCGGCCCCAGCGAGTTTGAACACCGTGGCGGCACGCACCTTCATGGCTCGGCCTCGAGCAGGGCGCGGAGCGCCGCGGGATCGTCGATATCCGCCAGTACGCCTGGGTCTTCCACGTCCACGAATTCGGTAACGCCAGAGTGCGCGCGCACCACGTCGCGCGCGGAGCCGGACTCGGCGAGCGCCAGGAATTCTCGAGTCAAACCGCGCGAAAACCAGATGGGATGCCCGTTGCGCCCCTGGTAGCGCGGCACGCGCAGCAGCGCCCGAGCGCCACGGCCCGGCTCATCGTGATCGGCCATCGCACCCCCTCCCAGCAGCGCGTCGATTGTCTCCATCCGCACCGCCGGATGGTCCACCAGCGTGAAGAGCACGCCTTCGGCCTCCGCCGGCACGGCTCGCAACCCGCACTGCATGGAGCTGGTCTGGCCGCTCTCCCAATGCTCATTTTCGACGAACGCCGCCGCGCGCGTGGTGGCGGCGCGGACCTGTTGCGCCGCCGCTCCCAGCACCACGATCACCGGCGCGCAACGCGCGTTGAACAAGCCAATCAGCGTATCGAGGAACGATTCGCCGCGGTACCGCAGCAGCGCCTTGGGCGTGCCCATGCGGCGCGATTCGCCAGCGGCCAGAATGAGCCCGGCGGTCACTGCGGGACGGCGGCGCGCGGCGCGCCTCCGGCTAGCACCGAAAGCGAGAGATCTCGCCAGTTGGACGGCGCATTGCGGCGGACGGCGATCATTTCCGCCGCCACCGCGATGGCGATCTCCTCCGGCGAAATCGCGCCGATGTCCAGGCCCATCGGCGCGTGAACGCGCTCGAAGGCGGTGCGCGCCATGCCTTCCTTTTCCAGTTCCTTCGCCACGTTGAGGACTTTGCGCTTGCTGCCGATCATGGCGATATAACGGGCCGGCGTCCCGACGGCCAGCTTGAGCACGCGCATGTCGTCGCGATGGCCGCGGGTGACGATAATCACGAAGCTGGTCTCGTTGATGGGCAGCGTGGGAAACACGGCTTCGTATTCGCCCGCGTGTACCGCCGCGGCTTCCGGAAAGCGCTCGCGGCTGGCGAAGCTTTCGCGGTCGTCGATCACCACCGTCGAGAAACCGGCCAGCGTGGCCACTTTCGACAGGCTCTTGGAAATGTGTCCCGCACCGAAGATAAACGCGTGCGGAATGGGCAAAACCGCTTCTACGAAGACGTCGAGCTGGCCGCCGCAGATCAGGCCATTATCGTAAGCCGCGTCCTGGCCCAGGCTGAACTTGAGATGCTTCGGTTTTTCGGTTTCCATCACTTCGCGCGCCGCGTTCCAGACTTCGGCTTCCACGCAGCCGCCGCCGATGGTGCCCACCATGGAACCATCCTCGCGCACCAGCAGCTTGGCGCTTTCGTAGCTGGGAATCGAGCCGCGCACCTCCACGATGGTGGCCAGCGCGCACTTTTGACCGAGCCCGCGCAGGCGCACCAGTTCCTCGAAAACATCCATCGATGCGATTATAACGTGCGAGGGGTGGGGCAAGCTAAATGCCTGTTTTCGTTCTGGAGTAGACTAAAAAGATCCGTTCGCATCTCGAAGCGAAGCAACCGACCATCATGCCTGTTCCCATCGTCCAAGTCGACGCTTTCACCAACCGGCCTTTCGCCGGCAATCCGGCGGCGGTTTGCGTTCTTTCCGAACCGCGCCCGGATACGTGGATGCGCGACGTCGCGCGCGAGATGAACCTTTCGGAGACTGCCTTCTTGCATCCGGAGGCCGGCGGCTACCGGCTGCGTTGGTTTACTCCCGCGGTCGAAGTGGAACTGTGCGGCCACGCCACCGTCGCCAGCGCGCACGTGCTTTGGGAAGATGGCCATTTGCCCGGCGGAAAGCAGGCGCGCTTCCACACCCGCAGCGGCCTGCTGCTGGCGGACCGGCGCGGCGACTGGATCGAGCTCGATTTTCCAGCCAAGGTCGCGGCCACCGTGGAAGCGCCGGCGGGCATGCTCGTCGCGCTGGGCCTCAAAGCTACCAACGTTGCGAAGAACCAGTTCGATTACCTGGTGGAAGTGGCGTCGGAAGAAGAAGTGCGCGCCGCCGCGCCGGATTTCGGCGCTTTGAAGAAGGTTGCGGCGCGCGGCATCATCGTCACAGCCCGCGCTTCCACCGCCGGCTTCGATTTCGTCTCGAGATTCTTCGCTCCCGGCTCGGGCATCGATGAGGACCCGGTCACCGGTTCGTCGCATACCGCGCTGGGACCTTACTGGGTACCGCGCCTGGGCAAAACCGAGTTCACCGCGTACCAGGCTTCCGCGCGCGGCGGGGTAGTCCGCGTGAGAGTGAATGGCGACCGCGTGATCATCGCTGGCCAGGCCGTGACCGTGATGCGGGCGGAACTGCTGGCGTAGCCGCCCATTGTGCAGCCAGGTCTCCGGGGCGGCTTCTTTGCTAGCCGGGGTTAAGATGGATGAAAGGGTAAAGGGGACAGACGCATTTACCGTGGCGGGGCGGCGTAAAGGAGGCGAAGCCATCGCCGTGACGCGCGCCGGGTTGTTAGCATAAACCTTCATGAACGCACTGCTATTGAAACAATACCGGCAACTGGAACTGGTGGACATGCACGCCCCGCAGCCGGGAGCGGGTGAATCACTGGTACGGGTCCATTCCTGCGGCATTTGTGGCAGCGACGTGCATGGCTTCGATGGCAGCACCGGGCGCCGCCAGCCGCCGCTGGTGATGGGGCACGAAGCCGCCGGGACGGTGGCTGGCGTGGGTGCGGGCGTGACCGGCTTCCGCGAAGGCGACCGCGTCACCTTCGATTCCACGGTGTATTGCGGCGCGTGCTTTTTCTGCACGCGCGGCGAAGTCAACCTCTGCGACAACCGGCAGGTGCTGGGCGTATCGTGCGGCGATTACCGCCGCCACGGCGCGTTCGCCGAATACGTGGTGGCCCCGGCGCGCATCACTTATCACTTACCGGATGTGCTGCGCTTCGAGCACGCCGCCATGATCGAGGCGGTTTCGGTGGCCGTACACGCGGTTGGATTGACGCCGGTGCGGTTGGGAGATTGCGCGCTGGTGGTGGGCGCCGGCATGATCGGCACGCTCGCGTTGCAGGCACTCAGGCTCGCCGGCTGCGGGCAGGTGATCGTTGCCGACGTGGATGCGGGCAGGCTGGAATTGGCGCGCGAGCTCGGCGCCACCGCCGCAATCAATCCCAAGGAAGGCGACGTAGGGGAGTTTGTGCGCGAGCGGACCGGCGGGCGCGGCGCGGATGTCGCCGTGGAAGCGGTCGGCGCCACCGAACCGATTCAAACCGCCATTGCTGCACTGCGCAAGGGCGGCGCGCTGACGCTGGTGGGCAACGTGGCGCCTAAGATTGAGTTACCGCTGCAAGCGGTCGTCACACGCCAGCTTCGCCTGTTCGGCTCCTGCGCGTCATCCGGCGAATACCCAACCTGCATCGATCTGCTGGCGCGCGGCGCCATCCGCGTCGAGCCGCTCATCAGCGCCGTTGCGCCGCTGGCCGAAGGCCCGGCATGGTTCGAGCGCCTGTACGCCCGCGAGCCCGGCTTGATGAAAGTGATCTTGCAGCCGTGAGCGGAAAAAAGCCGAGATGACTCTCGGCTCAGCAGGCCCGACAGCCCGGCCACGGCGCTTGGCTCGGATGCCGCTCACATTTCGCACATTTCGGGGACACATTTCGGGACACATTTCGGGGACAGGCTACGAAAATCCGAAATTCGGCGGAACTTCTATTTCGGAGTTTCGTAGCCTGTCCCCAATTCCCCCCTCCCCCAATTCCCCCCTAACCCTCCGCTCAGGGCCAGCCACGGCTCTGGGCCGAGTCCGTGGGATGCAACAAAAGGAGATGATTTATGTCGACGTCGTTTAAGAGATCCAGTCCAAGCGGGCTTTACAGAGCCGCGACTGCCTTTGGGCTCCTGGTCGGCGCCGCGGCGTGGGCCAACCCGAGCGTTGCGTCTGCGCTTGCAGCCGAAAAGGTGATCGAGGTCGAGTCGCAGCACGGAAGCGACGCAGTGATGGTGACCAAAGTCACCTTCGGAAACTCAGAGGTGCAATGCGGCTTGATCGTCAGTCCGACCGAGGTCCAACCGGTCACGCCGATTGAGGCGGGCGACGATTGGCTGCAGAATCTGACGATTTACCTTCTCAACAGAACCAACAAGACCATCGTCTTTGGCCAAATCGCCCTTGCCTTTCCGGAAACGGGAGACGGGAGCCCGCAGCATCCTCAGGCAGTCTACATCTTAACCCTCGGCCGATTGCCAGAATCTGTCGCGTTCTCCGGCACCGGCCAACCCCTCCGGCAAGACCCCGGCCGGCAGCCCATCTGGTTTGCGCGCGGCCAAACGCTGCGGATCCGCGTTGGCGACTATACCGAACAAATCAGGACCTATGTTGATGGCGTCAGGGCCTCCGGCACCCCCTCCTTCACGGCGCTGACAAAGTGCATCATCCGCAGGAGTTCCTTCGTGTTCGATGATGGAATGAGATGGGACGGGGAGTACTCTCTACCCGATCCGGAACACCGCGGCAAATGGAAGCGAATAGAGGGGGACTACTTTCCACACGATGGCGATAGGTACCCTCCCTGGCCGCCAAACTATCACAAGTAGGGTCCTCCAGCGCCGTGCGCGCTGAGGCGAGAGGAGAAGCTCATCATGAAGAGGATTTTTAGGGGTCTACTACTCACGGGAGGTGCTTTCCTGCTGTTCGAGGGGCCGGGGGGAACCAACGGTGAAGGCGCAGCAGTATTGTGGCGCTACTTGCGTTGCGGGCATCGATACTGACTATCTCACGTATTGTCCTGGTGTATGCACCATGCCAGATCAGGACCTCGCCACAGCAACGACCATTTCGGACCCAGCCTACGGTCCATGGAGCTACAATTCAACTTCGGTCAACTGCGGCTCGTGCCCGCAGAACTACCCTCCTGGGACCTGCTAACAACAGCGATTGCTGCAGCCCGCTGAAGTGCCTGTCCTCGGGCATGTGCCTGTACTGCCTATCGAGCGGAACTTCTTGCACGGTTGCGACGGACTGTTGCTCCGGAACCTGCTCCTGCGGCCTGTGCCAGTGAGACTGAACCGGCCGGCGGTCAGCCTGAACTACTCTCTGAGCGAAGGGGGCCGACCAGCCCCGACTGACGGGACAGGCGTGATCGGTGTCACCGGATCTAGCAGCATCCAGAAGACGATGCCGGTCAGGTACACGCCGGCTGAAACGTAGAACGTCAGATTCCAGTTGCTGTGCGTCCAGTCCAACAAGTGGCCGATGACGACGGGCGCCACGAAGCCGGCGAAGTTGCCCCACATGTTCATGGCGCCGGAGAGCGTTCCGGCGAACTTGCCGCCGATATCCATCGCCGCGCCCCACGCGCAGGGCATTACCAGATCGTTGCAGAAACTCGCCATCGCGATGGCCAGCGTGGCCGGCAGCGCGGCTGTCCGGGTGGTCGAGAAGACCAGGAAGGAGGCCGCGCCCGCGAAGCCGAGGGTCGTCATGATGCGGCGGGAACGCGTCACGCTGACATTGCGCCGCCGCATCCAGCCTAGCGCGGCTACCGACGCCAGATTGCCCAATCCACCGAAGAACAGCGGCAGGATGCCGAACCACGCGGTGGAAGAGGTTTGCAGATGGCGCGCTTCGCGCAGATAGGTGGGAAGCCAGGTGATGTAGAAATACCATCCGTAGGAGAGCGCGAAATATTGCCAGCAGAGCATCCACACCCGGCGCGAACGCACCAGCCTGCCCCAGGGAACGTCGCCGTGGCCGGTGGCCAGCGTCGCGCTTTGGCTCAGCAGGCTGCGCTCCGCATCGTTCAACCGCTTGTTGTCCCGCGGATCGTTGCGGTACCAGCGGTAGAACAACACCGCCCAGACCACGCCTACCAGTCCGAACAGCGCAAAGGCGTTGCGCCACCCGACGAACCCGATCACCATCGCCACCAGCGGCGGAGTGAAGGCGCCACCCCAGCGCGCGCTCAGCCACATGATTCCTTGCGCGCGCACTTTTTCGCGCGCCGGGAGCCAGGTGGTGAAAGCTTTCGTCAGGTTGGGAAAGCAGCCCGCCTCGCCGGCGCCAAAGAGGAACTGCGTGGTGGTGATGGAGGCCAGGTTCCACGCCCGTCCGGTGGCCGCGGTGAAGAACGACCACCACAGTACGATGCGCAGCAGCACGTTGCGCGGGCCCAGCCGGTCGCCGAGATATCCGCCCGGCATTTCGAACAGGGCGTACGCCAGCCCGAAGGCGCCGAAGGCCCAGCCCATTTGAGATTGGGAAAGACCCAGATCGTGGCGGATGAAGAGCGCCGCGTAGGAAATGGAGACGCGATCTATGTAAGTGATGATCGCCAGCGTAACGGCGAAGACGATCACCCAGTAGCGAACCCGCGTGGGGCGCTCAGTGGTAACGGCGCCGGCGGGGTTCATTCGCGTGGCCGCGGCCGGAGAGCGAAGTGGTACACCAGCGCACCCACGCCCACGGTGGCGAACGCGGTGAGCGACGCGACAGTCGCTTCCTTAAAGCCGAAGATCACCATGGCGGCACCTACCAGAATATACGAAAGCGGCAGCAGGGGGTAAGCGAAATCGATCGCCCGCAGCCGCTGCCAGCCCGGGCGCCGCCGCCGGAAGACCATCAGCGACGCGACCGAAAGCACGGTAAAGATAGTGAGGCTCATGCCGATGTAGGTCAGCAGATCGCGAAAGGAAGTCAACGTCATCAGCATGGCGCACAGGCCCTGGCTGAGAATGGCGAACACCGGCGTGTGATACCGGGCGTGCACTCGGCCGGCCGCCGGAAAGAAGGCGCGGTTCTTGGCCATGGCGTAATAGACGCGCGGCCCGATGGTCAGCTCGGCGTTCACCGTGGCGACAATGGAGAGCGCCATCAGTGCGGAAAACACGCCCGCTATGCCCGGCCCGAACAGGTTTGAGGCGGAGAGCGCGCCCACCTTGATCACACCTTTCATCTGCTCGAGCGGCGTGGAATAAATGTAGACCACATTCAGCCCGAGGTAAAGAACGGCTACCAGGGCAGTGCCCGCCGCCAGCGCCGCCGGCAGCGTCCGCTCCGGCCGGCGCACTTCCTCGGCCACGTAAGTCGCCGCGTTCCAGCCGCTGTATCCGAACATCACCCACAGCAGGCTGATGGCGAACTGCGCGGGCAGCGAGGCGGTGGACGTGCGCACGGCATGCTGCGAAAAGTGGCTCCAGCTCCCGGTTCCGAACGCTAGCCCCAGCACCACGAAGCCGGCTAGCACGCAGAGGTTGGTGGTGGTGAGCGAATTCTGCACCTTGGCGGCGAGCCCCACGCCCAGGCAGTTGAGAATGGTGAGAACGGCTATCAGGCCGCACGCTACAGCTTGGGCCGGTCCCAGGTGCAGTGAAAACATTCCCGAGCCAATCACGATCGGCGTGCGGGCTTGCGCAATCGCCGGGAAAAAGTGGCTGAGGTATTCAGTGAATGCCAGCGCCGTCACCGCGATCGGCGCCGAAAAACCGGCGAAAAAAGAAACCCAGCCGGTCATGAATCCCCATTCCGGGCCAAACGCTTGTGTCAGGTAAACGTACTCGCCGCCCGAACTGGGAAAGTTGACGCCCAACTCCGAGTAGCTGAGCGCGCCGGCGAAGGCGAACAGTGCTCCGGCCGTCCAGCAGGCGATGATCAGCGCTGCGCTGCCCAGGTCGCCGGCCATGAAACCGGTGGTGGCGAAGATGCCGGTGCCCACCATGTTGGAGATCACCAGCGCGGTGGCGCTGAAGAAGCCGAGTTGACGAAGCAATGCCGGCCTGGAAGTCTGCGGTTGTGTCTGGGGCATGCGCGGCCTAAACGTTATTGTAGATGAGTCGTGAACGGTGCCTATTGGCTTTTGGGCCGCGCGTAGAAGCTGGCCGTGAAATCGTAGAGGGAAGGCTCCGGCTGTGCGGTTCGCAGATGTTGGAGGATGCTCTCTTTGTCGGCTTCGCTGCGTTCCTGCCCCAGCTTGAACTTGCCTTCCAGTAATTCAATCTCCAGCGCAAAGGCGAGAATGCCTGCCATGAGGCCGGACGTGTAGCTTTGCGGGAGCTTGGCGAAATCATACGAGCTGGCCGGCCCCTCGAACTTGCGGACCAGTTTCGTCAACAAATCGCGCACGGCATTCTCGCGAGTCACGGCCATCAGCTTTCCCGTTGCATGGACGGTGGCAAAATTCCACGTCGGAACAACTTCGGTCTTCGCGTACCAGGTCGGCGAGATGTACGAGTGCGGCCCGTGGAAAACGATCACCGCGCTCCGCCCGGCCAGAATGGCCTCCGTCTGCGGGTTTTGGCGCGAGATGTGACCGTAGAGCACGCCGTTCTTTCCGGCGTTATGATCGAACACAACCGGGATGTGAGTGATGCGAAGAGAAGGCTCCGATGTGACGAAATCGACGAAGGCGAACTCGTCCATGAAGTCGTGCAGCAGCTTACGGTCCTCGACGAGCTGAGCTTTGGGAATGTAAAGCGATTCCGATCCGAAAGAGTTCGTCTGCGCCTCCAGGTCGAGTCCGGCGGCGGCCAACCCCACCAGCATGCTGCGTCTTTTCATGTGAGGGCTCCCTCTAACGTTATAGTAGAGGTCCTGGCGCCGAATGTCACCATGCCGCGCCATAATCTAGCTATGCTTGTGCTTGCCTCGCAGTCGCCGCGCCGCAGTGAGATTCTGCGCCAGGCCGGCATTCCATTCATGGTCCGGCCGGTCGAGCTGGATGAAACGCCGCTGGAGGGTGAGAGCCCGCGCGCTTACGTCGAGCGGCTGGCGCTGGCCAAGGCGCTGGCGGCGCCGGCCGGGCCGCGGGAAACGGTGCTGGCTGCCGATACGACCGTGACCATCGACGGCGCGCTGCTCGGCAAACCCGCCGGCGCGGCCGACGCCCGCCGTATGCTGGCGCTGCTTTCCGGCAGGCGGCACGACGTGCTCACCGGCATCTGTCTGCGCAAAGGCGATTCGCTGATTCGCGATTGCGCATCCACAGGGGTGTGGTTTCAGACGCTCAGCAGCGAAGAAATCGAGGAGTACGCAGCCAGTGGTGAACCCGAGGGCAAAGCCGGCGCGTATGCCATCCAGGGGCGCGCCTCGAAGTTCGTCGAGAGAATCGAAGGTTGCTATTTCAATGTAATGGGCCTGCCGGTGGCCCTGGTCTATCGCCATCTTGTGCGGTTGGGCTGAAGCGGTGGATCACATGACGGCGGCCAGCGCGCGGAAGATCGCCTTGGCCGCCAGCACAGACCACAGGCTCAAATAGCTTCCCAGGGACGTAGCCACCATCAGCACCACCAGCACCAGAAAGCCGGCGCGCGCCAGCTCCCGGTAAAGGGTTATCGGAATGCGCGAGGCCAGCAGCAGCTTGGAACCATCAAGCGGCGGCACCGGCAGCAGATTGAACAACGCCAGGTAGATACTCAAGAGCACTCCGCGTTGCGCAAATCCGGACAGGCCTGGCGCGGTGCGGACGGTAGCGATGGCGACCGCGGCCAGCAACACCGCCATCACGATGTTGCTGGCCGGGCCGGCGAGCGCTACCAGCGCGAGGCCGTTCAGACCGCCGCGCAGCTTAGCCGGATTGGTAGAAACCGGCCGTCCCCAGCCGAGGAAGCCGGCGCCCGTCAGCGAGGTCACAAACGGCAGCAGGGCAGTGCCGATCCAATCCACGTGGGCCAGCGGATTGAGCGTGACGCGCCCGTCGTTGCGCGGTGTGTCGTCGCCCAACCGGGTGGCTACCCAGGCGTGCGCAAACTCGTGCGGCGCGGTGAGCATCCACAGCAGCAGGACGTTGATCAACGCATACTGGATCTGTCCGAGGTGCAGTCCGCCTCCATTTCCCGCCGCTTCACCCACGCCGAGCCACGGCCGCCCACAGCAACAGCAAAGCGACTACCGCCAACACCGCAACTATCGCCGTGACTCCGATACTTGATTCTAGCGTGACGCGAATTCGCCCACGGGGAAATCGCCAAGTTACTGGTAGGTGGTGCTTTCGAAGACGGATGCATAGGAAGTCGCAAATCCGAAATCGAGTCCAGTCGCGCTGAAGCTCGTCGGGAGAGTGAAACTGCTAAACGTGATCCCGCCGCCGGCCGCCGGCAGCGCCAGCAAAACGGCCGGCGGAACGGTGAATGTTCCAGCGCTAGCCAGGGCGTCGCAAGTGAAGAAGACGGTGACACCGACAGTGGTCGCGCTACCGGCGACCTGGACATAGGTGTCGGGATCGTTTCCAGTCCAATTGACCGTAAGACCTTGGGCGCGGGTGATTGCGCCGGCTGTACTCTCGATGGTCCAGTTCAGCGGGTTGGGAAAAGCGAGCGGGGCGTTGAACGCCTGCACGTCTGTTCCGCCCTGGCCCACAAAGGTGAACTGCCCGCCGGTGGGAGGAATAAATCCCAACGTCAAGGCGACGGTGTAGAGTCCGGGACCCGAGGGCACCGTGTTCAAGGCTTCGGTGCCGTTTGGTCCGGTGACGTCTACGGTACCCGGATTCAGCCCTTCCAATTGAAATGGATTGGTGGGGGCCGGAGGGGCCTGCTGGTAAACGACGCAGCTTCCGAGCGACGGCAGCGTATTGCTCAGGTAGGGAAAGAGCGATGCTCCTGGGATGCTGGCGAACTGTGCGCTTGCGGTCTTGATTCCCGACGTGTTCGTGATCTGGGCCAGGGCGAGAGACCCGAAGTTCACCAGCGTGTGGCCGGACAGCGCGGCAGCCTCGGTCGAGCCGATGGGTTGCAGCGGGTCGGTGCATGCGCCGCCGCTCGCGGCGATTGGAATCGTCACCGTATTGCTGACCACGGCGCTGCTGCCGGCGCCGCTCACCGCCGTTACCGAAACCGCGCAGCCGGTGGGCACGTTTGGCGGGAGGGTCACGTCGATCTGATCCACACCCGGATATTGCGTCGACCGCCCCTGGTACACGATAGGCACCTCGACGCCGCCGATGAAGAGCTGCGTGATGTAGGTGAGCTGGTCGATGCTGACGGGCGGGTTGCGGTCGTTGTTCTTGATGTCCGGGCCGACGCCCGACCCCCAGAAGACAACAGTCTCCCCGGGTTTCGCGGAGTTGGTGGGAGTGATCAGGGGATTCGGGTCGTTGGGGTTGTTGTCGGTCACTGCCGCCATGCCGCTTCCCGTCCCATAGTAGGTATCGAATCCGAAGGCGCTCTGCGCCACGATGGTGTCGTACGGCTGGCTGGGTGTGTCATTGTAGGTCACCGTAACGGTCACCGAGGTCCCCACCGGTGTGGTGGAGGGAAGCACGGCTGCGATTGCCGTCGGGGTGGCGTAGTAAAGGGCAGGCTGCGTGGTCACGCTAGTCGCGCCGTCCGGGCCGGGCACGCCGTCCACGGTGACCGAGACGCTGGCTCCGTTCAGTGTCAGGGGCAGGGGCACGGTCTGGGTGGGATTCTGCAGGGGATAGGCCTGGCTCCCGGGCTTCGCCAACCCAGTGCCAATAATGACGAACAAGCTGCCCGGTGCAATGCCGTAGTTGGGCAGGTTGGGCAGAATGTAGCTGTAGTTGTTCTGCACTGCGGTGATGACCGGCTGGGCCGCCAACGGGAAGCCGGCGGGAAACAGCGCCAGCACGACCGTGGCGGCGCCGGCGAGCAGATGATGCTTCATCGCATTTCCTCCGTAACTGCGCCCTTTAGATGCGTGAGAGTTTGCGTGAGTTGCGGGGCTACCGAGTCCTTAAACCATATCGTGACGCGGTGGTGACAGCGCGCACGCTGGGGCAAGCGGTTGGCCGGCTGCTCAGTTTTCACCGCGATCATGAACCACTCTCGACGCCCTTCTGAAGTAATGGGGTCTTCAGAAAGATTTTCAGTAGCTCCTGCCTACACCATTCTACTTTGTCGGGTGCTCCGCAGTTCGGGTCCGGTCCAGTGCGAAGTGCCGGGGAACGTCGGCGCTTCGCGCCAACGGGCGCGGCGTGAACCGGCCTCACTATACTGTAGGTATCGGGTCAGCATGGAACGGCGCGGGTGGAAAAAGACGGCTGCTTACGTGGGACTGCTGGCCGCGGCCTTTGTGGTAGCGGTGGCGGGAAGTTGGAAGTTCGGCCGGCAGTTGGACAACAACGCCTACGATTTCATGTTCCGCCTCTACGACCCACCGCCATGGCATCCCGAATCCGTCGTGCTGGCCATCGACGAATCCACGCTCAACGCGTGCGGCGGCATGCCGCACATTCGCGGGCCGCTCGCCGGTTCGCTTCGCCTGGTGGCGGCGGCGGCGCCCAAGGCCGTTGCCGTGGACGTGATTCTTGCCGCCCGCAGCGAAGACCCGCGGATCGACGCCGCTCTCGCCGCCGCCTTCGCGCAAACGCCCAACCTGGTGCTGGCCAGCGAGCTGTTGCAGAACGGCTGGGAGAACCCGATTCCGGAATTCGCCCGCTGGGCCGCCGCACGCGGCCACGTTTATGCCAAACCCGACGACGACGACATCGCGCGCTCGATTCCGCTCGAAAAGGCCTTCGGCCACGAGCGGTTGTGGGCGCTCTCGCTCGAAGCTTATCGGCTGAGCCGCGGCGCCGAAATCGTGGAATCCCCGTCCGGCCTGCAAGTGGGCCCGCGATGGATCCCCATTCCCAAGGTCCCTTCTGGATGGCGCCACAGCCGCGACCGGGACGACAGCCGGTTCATGCGCGTCCGCTTTGCCCCGCGCAACGCGGATACCGGCACCGACGTCATCCCGCGTATAGGCATGCAGCAACTGATCGCTCACCCCGAACTGGCGCGCTCCTTTAAGGGCAAGGTGGTGTTCGTGGGCCTCACCGCGGTGACTGAACTGCGCGACCGCCTGCCGACGCCGGCGGCGCCGGCCATCCCCACCAGCGGCATCGAAATCAATGCCAGCGCGTTCGAAACCATCGCCCGCGGCCTGTTCATCACCGACTCTAACCAGGCCTGGGTGCTGCTCTTCAGCCTAGCGTTGCTGGCGGGCGCGGGTGTGAGCTTCCGCTACCTGCCCGGCTGGTGGGCTTATCTCGGCGCGCTGGCGGTGCTGACCGCGGCGCACATCACTCCGTACGTTTTCTTCACGCGCGGCCGCGTGTTTTCGTTTGTTACCCCGGCTTCGGTGGCCTGGTTCGGCAGCCTCACCGCAGCCGCATATTACCAGCTTGTGGTGCGCCGCAATTGGCACATCGAACAGGCGGCCCGCACACGCTACCAGCAGGCCATGCAATTTGTGACGCACGAAATGCGCACGCCGCTTTCCGCCATCCAGGGATCGAGCGAGCTGATCTCCCGGTACTCGCTTACCGAGGAGAAGCGCAAGCAGGTGGCCGACGTCATTCACTCGGAATCGAAGCGGCTGGCGCGCATGGTCGAAGTCTTTCTCAGCGTGGAGCGGCTCTCGGCCGGGCAGATGGAATTGAAACACGAAAGCATCCCGCTGGCTGGGATGGTCGCCACCTGCGTGGAGCGCGCCCGCCCGCTCGCCGATCGCAAGCACATCGCGCTGACGCTCGAACCTATCGCCGATGGGTTGCAACTTACCGGAGACCGCGAGTTGATGGAGTACGCCTGTTACAATCTGCTTTCCAATGCCATTAAGTATTCGCCGCAGCGGACTGAGGTGACGGTTTCCGGCCGGAAGGACCAGGCGCACCTGCGCATCGCGGTGAAGGACCAGGGCATCGGCATGGATCAGAAGGAAGTCAAGCAGATCTTCCAGAAGTTCTACCGGACGCGGAAAGCCGAAGAATCGGGCGAAGCGGGCAGCGGAATCGGGCTCTCCATCGTGCAACAGATCGTGGAGCAGCATGGCGGCACCATTGAAGTGGCCAGCCAGCCGGGCGCCGGTTCCTGTTTTACGCTGGTGCTGCCGGCGGCGGCCACCGTGGCCGCGTCCAGCTTGGCGCAAGGAAATTGATGCTGAAGCTATTGTTAGTGGAAGACGATCCCGCGTTGCAGTTCACCATTCAGACAGCGCTCGAGGCAAAGGGGTATGTGGTGGACGCCGTTTCCACCACCAGCGACGCCCTCGACCGGCTGAACGGCGAAGCGTACCCCATCGTCGTCTCCGACATTTACGTGGATGAACGCACCGGCCTGGACGTGCTGGAGGCCGCGCGCCTGCGCGACCCGCTTTGTGCGGTGATTCTGATGACCGGCCGCGGCACCATGGAGACCGTGATGGCCGCGACCCGGGGCGGCGCCTTCGACTATATCGCCAAGCCCTTCGATCTGGACGTGATGATCGACTCGATCGAGCGCGCCGAGGCCGCCCGCCGCGACGAGGGCGGCGAGGCCGCCAGCGAAGACATGCCGGAAACCGAGATGATCGGCAACACGGCGGCCATGGTGGAGATTTACAAGATGATCGCGCGCGTGGCGCCCACCGACGCCACGGTGATCATCGAAGGCGAAACCGGCACTGGCAAGGAAGTGGTGGCGCGCATGATCTGGCGCAATAGCCTGCGCGCCGGCCAGCCGTTCGCCGCCGTGGATTGCGGCTCGATCGCTCCGTCGCTGCTCGAAAGCGATTTGTTCGGCGCCGTGCGCGGTGCCTACACCGGCGCCGACCGCGACCGCACCGGCGTCTTCGAAGCCGCCAACCGCGGCACCGTATTCCTAGACGAAATCGGCGACATCGATGCCAATTTCCAACTGGCCCTGCTGCGCTTCCTGGAGAACCATGAGATCCGACCGGTCGGTGCGGCGCGGCCCAAGGATGTCGACGTCCGCGTGCTGGTCGCCACCAACCGCGACTTGCAGCGGCAGGTGGAGGAAAAGAAGTTTCGCGAAGATCTGTGGTACCGCCTGAACACGGTGCGCATTTCCATTCCGCCGCTGCGCGAGCGCCGCGCCGACGTTCCGCTGCTGGCGCGGTTCTTCGCCAACAAATACAACGCTCGCTACCAGCGCGAGGTCAAGCTGATGGATTCCGGCGTGCAGGCGCTCAAGGATTACACGTGGCCCGGCAACGTGCGCCAGTTGCAGCACCTGGTGGAACGGTTGGTCATCCTCGCCGATCGCATCGACGACGAAACCGTGCAGAACGCCCTCACCAGCATGGACTCGCGCGAACGCCCCGTCGAAACCCTGGCCGATGCCGAAGAGGAACAGATTCGCCGCGTCATCGCCGCCACCGGCGGCAACAAAAGCAAAGCCGCGCAGGTGTTGGGAATCGAGCGGAAGACGCTGTACCGGAAGTTGGAGAGGATGAAGCTGTAGGGGGCGAGCAGTCCACCTCGGCACCGGAAAAAATCATCGGCCCACAACCTGTACTTCTGGATGCGCCGGTGGTCGGTGGATCGCGGTGGTTTGGAGAAGCAGCGGCTACTGATTACTGAAGTTGATGTCGAGGGTCGTTTTTAGTTCCACAGCTTCGGAATCAATCATGCAGGGGGCGTAGCGCCATTGCTTGGCGGCACTGAGTGCCGCAGGCACCAACAGGGGGTCGCCCTGAAGCACCTCGAAATCACAGAGCCAACCTGACTTGGTCATGACCGCTCGCAGCATAACCATCCCCTGGATGCGTTTTTTCTTCGCTTCTTGAGGATAAACAGGCCTGACGTAGTGAACGAGCTTATTGCAGTTGAGGGTCTCGACGACCCTGATCTGCGGACGTTCTGAACCTGTAGAGCTGGTTCTTTTGGGCGCAGGCGATGAGCACCCTGCCAACATGAGCAGCGTTAATAGCCCGACGCCTGGTTGCATAAAGAGTTAGAAGCCGAAAAGTCGCTTTCAGTTCCCGTGCGAGTTGGCTTGCCCTCTGGAATGATATTCAGAATCAGCCCGTAACCCCGTTCAACTTCAGCCCGGAGTCGTGTTCGGCTTCGTCGGGTTTCCTTATCGTCGCGACGCCGGATCTTCTCAACCCAGCCAGTTCCAGCGGAGCGCCGCCAAAGAAGTTTTGCGCATCGAGAACTGCAACTGCCGGACGTTCCAGGTTGAAGACCTTCTGCGCCGGCGTGCCATTCGAACCGCGGAACCGGAACAACCCTCGATCGATTCTCATCATCCGAAACATGACCTGACGCGGAGTCATCCGGGCTGCGGGGCACGTGAGCTTACTTGTGTCCTTTGAGGTACGGGGCAGCCGCCGCGCCATAGGCCAGATTCAGGTGGTAATCGATCTCGCCGGTGTTGTAGCTCCCTAGCCTTGGCAAGTCTCGTGGATCCCCAATCCAGGTGAGACAGATCAGCGCCTGTCCGCGCACCGTCGTACCCTGTTCCACAATGCGCCACAGCAGGTCGCGCGATTGGTCCGCTTTCCATGTGCCGAGGTAGAGCGCGAGCGGCTGAAGGATCGTGACATCGCGCGTTTCGATAAAACGATCCGCGCGCGCCAAGACTTGGTTGTCCATAAACGCGGGCATTCCCGGATCCGCCTTCCAATCGTAGCCCCCCTTCACAAAATACAGTGCCTGCAGTGCCCCGGAGCTAAGAAGCGGAGTTGGGGAGTCAAGGTATTTCACAATCGAATGCACCAGGGCCGACGCCTGTGGCTGAAACTGGTTCCGTCGCCAGCTCAACAGGTAGGCCAATTCATCTGTAGGTCCACGCTTTTCGACGAGACGAGGTATCTCCTGAATGACCAGATCGTTGTCAAAGGCATAGAGCGCGTACATTGTGTATTTGCGAACCAGATCGCTCGAGTTGTACAGATAGTCTTCCAGCATGGAGAGAACCGTGCGGTCCGGCACGGCCAGTATCGACGGCAGGAAGTCGCTCATCAGTTCAGCAGGATCGGAAGGGGCCGTTCGGCGCATCTCCGCCAGCCACGCGGTGCGTTGCGAAGGCGGAAAATCTTGTACCTCGAACTGGAGCCAACCGGAGCGGACCAGAACCTGCCCGCCCATATCGCGACCCGTGTAGCGGACCTCGTATCGACCCGGCTGATCGAACCGGTAGATCAGGTGTAAGGGGAGCCGGGACCGGTTCTTCGGCTCGTGCGGAAGGCCCAGCATGCTGCCGCCTCCGATCATGCCGAGCCCGCCCGGGCCGCTGAATGATTTTGGAAACGAGTTTGCCAGCTTGATGGGTGGAAAGTCGACACCGTCCCTACGTACTTCGAACTGATGCCCGCCGAAATCGGCAGGCCAGATGGTGACCGGATAACGGAGAGAGCGCCACTGCGGATCGGGCAGGCCGACTTGGATCCAGATTGGCATGTCTATGTACGCGGGCCCGGTCAACTTGATGCTCGTGGGCAACGGCGGAAATGGAATCGGGACCGGAGCGCTGCTGAGCCCGTTATAAGTGACGACGAAGTCGACCATCCCCTCGGGCGCAGCGGGTACCCTCAGGTTGATCTGCTTTTCCTGCACGTAGAGCAAGCCGGCGTTTCTGCCGCCTACGGTGACGCTGACGCCACACAGTTCGGCCGGTTCAGGGGAGGTGCCGCGATCCGGCGTGCAGCCCGGATCCGGACCCAGGTGGCGCCCGTAAATGGACACCAGCATGAACTGCCGGAATGGCTCTGACGGAGCCGCATTTATCGGTACGACGGAGGAAGCGGTGAATGTCGGCGTATCGGCGGCGAACGCCACGAATGGGAGCAGTAGCCCCACAGCACGCACAATTGAAGCGGCGCTCATACAGCTATGATGGCACCGTCCGAGGCCGGGCGTCGGCACGAATGCCGACGCGGCACGCACGAGTGTGTGCGCCACATCCGCTGATCTTATGGCCTCGGGATCTCGTCTTCCGTCGTAAACGGCGACGCGGGCAATCCCTCTGAGTTAAAGAGGTTGACCACGGGCGCATTGGCCCAGCCGTAGCGGACGTACTTCGGGTCGGCCACCTGCGGGTTGCTGACCACCACGGTCTCGCCGTCAATGCGCGCGGCCGCGGTCACGAAGCGGCCGTCGTCTCCGGCAATCTCGAAACCCTGGAGAGCGTCTCCCTTGGCAACCAGTCCATGCGCCGCGTGATCGAACCAGACGCGCACGCCGTCAACGCCGGGCGTGGCCTGTCGAAACAGCGGGCCGGAATACTCGACATTCTCGCCGTAGGCCAAGGCCCTTGCAGCCAGGGCGAGGCGCGCTCCGACGGTTTGTTTATCGGGTGGATGGACATTGTCCGGAACGCCGATATCGATCGTCACGGCCATTGCCGTATTCGCCACCGATAGGCTGCGGCGTTGCGCCTCGCGGATCATGGCATACGATTCGGTCGCGTCCGATGTGAAGCTGGAGATTTGCACGAAGAGAAACGGAAAATTCCCCTCATGCCACTGCGCGCGCCAGTCGGCAATGAGGGCTGGAAATAGTTTGGCGTACATAGGGGCGAAGGCCAGCTTGCTGTTGGACTCGCCCTGATACCAGATGACGCCCTTGATGGTGTAAGGCGTAACGGGAGCGACCATTCCGTTGAACAATGCGGCGGGAGCCCAGGACTCCGGGGCGGGGTGCCAAGGGTGTTTCGGCGGGGCCTGGCCCGCCTGCTGGGCGGCCAGATCTTCGCGCTTTTCCTTCGCCAGGATGGCCGCCATTTCGCCTTGCGTCTGCATCATGCGGGCGCGCGTTGCGAAGACAGGCATGAGAGCCGCATCGGCCGAGATGGCCTGGAGACTCGTCCATGCTTCGGCGACCGTGCCACCCCAGGTGGCGTCGATGAGTCCGATGGGAACGTGCTCCCGCGCGGTAAGCTCGCGTCCGAAGAAGTACGCCACCGCCGAGAAGTTAGCGGCCGTTGCGGGAGAGCAGACAGTCCATGATGCGTCGCTGTTCCACAGGGGGAAGGCGGCGGCCTTTTGAGGAATATGGAGCAGCCGAATCTGCGGCTGGCTGGCGCGGGCGATTTCCTCCGCGGAGTCTTTGAGCGGGGCACCGGCAAAGCCTTTCAAGGGAAACTCCATGTTGGACTGGCCCGATGCGAACCAAACGTCACCGATCAGAACGTCGTCGAGAACGATTCTGTTGCTGCCAGTCACGCTGAGCTGGTACGGGCCGCCGGCAGTTTCGGGAGGCAGGAAAACGCTCCAATTTCCCAAACGGTCGCCGGCGACAGTGCGGCTGATTCCATGGAACTCGACCGAGACCTTCTCGCCGGGGTCCGACCAACCCCAGATGTGAATGGGCTTATCGCGCTGCAGCACCATATGGCTGCTGAGAATCCCAGGCAGCCTGGCTTCGCACGTTGCAGTGCGTGGGTAGCAGGCCAGTAAAAGGGCGAGAGCGAAGACGCGGAGGTTTGTAATAGCGGGCATAAATACATTTTGATGCAAGAAGCACCCTGATAGGACCGGGGGTAGTGGGCGACTCTGTTTTGAGGTGCCGCAGGATGCCTATCCGAACCGGGCAAGGGTGGCGTGATCCTCTCTCGCGCGACGGCCGGCCCGCCGGTGTGGGACGAAGCCGTCCACTATTACAATGTCCACGATGAAAGCGGCGAATTCTTAGGCGGCTTCTATACCGACTGGTTCCCGCGCGAAAACAAACGCGGCGGCGCCTGGATGGATGCGCTGATCACCGGCGGGCCGGACGGCGCGCGATTCCGCCCGCACCTGGGCTTGGTCTGCGGCAACCTCACGCCGCCGGTGGCCGGCAAGCCCGCCCTGCTGACGCATCGCGAAGTGGAAAGCATCTTCCACGAATTCGGCCACCTGCTGCACCACCTGCTGAGCCGCGTGGAGTCTCGCGGACTGGCCGGCACGAATGTGGCTTGGGATTTCGTCGAGCTGCCGTCGCAGATCATGGAGAACTGGTGCTGGGAACGCGAATCGCTCGATCTGTTCGCGCGTCACTGGGAAACCGGCCAGCCGGTGCCCGACGAATCATTTCAAAAGACGAAGCGGGCGCGCACCTATCGCGCCGCCAATCAGCAGATGCGGCAGCTCGGGTTTGGCTATATCGACCTGCTGCTGCACGTGCGGTACTCGCCCGCGCGCGACGGAGATGCGATGGAATACACGCGCCGCATCCTGCAGGAGTTCAGCCCGGCGCCGCTCCCGCCCGACCACGCCATGATCGCGGCCTTTACGCATTTATTCGCGAGCCCGGTCGGCTATGGCGCGGGCTATTACTCCTATAAGTGGGCCGAGGTCTTGGAGGCCGATGCGTTCACCCGCTTCCGCGAGCACGGCATTTTCAGCCGCGAAGTCGGCGGCGAATTCCGGCGGAATATTCTCTCCCGCGGCGACAGCGCCGACCCAGCGGAGTTGTATCGCGCTTTCATGGGACGCGATCCGGACCCGAGAGCGTTGCTGATTAGGAATAGGCTGGCGGGGTGAGGGGAAGGTTATGGCCGTTTTCGGCGCGAGCGCCGGCGCGGCGATGCCAGTCCAGTTGCCAGCTCCGGCCAGAACTCAGCAAGTCTCCGCCTGACTTGAGATGCAATCGACGCAGTCGGGCCGCCAGCGGAAACGGCCGCCGAGGGTGCCACTTCAAAGGCGTAGTAGGCAAGGGCCTCCGCACTTGTCGCGATGACCTTGTCGAGAACGATGGGGCTCGGACCGTTGCTCGGCTGGGAATCGATATCAAACACGATGATCCACGTTTTTGGCGAGGCCGGGAGCGGTTGACCCGGGACGGTAAGGCGGTACGGGCCGCTCTCCGTCGGCGCAAGGTCCGGGCCTCCGAGGTGCCGCTGCCAGCTCTCCCATACCGACTTTGGCAGCGCGAGCAGACAGCCCGTACACGCATCGGACGCCCCGATCTTGAACTTGAGCATCATCTGGTAGAAGGTTCGCTTGAAGACGTTCGCGATGTTAGGACCCTCAATGCCTTGGCGCAGCCACTCCTGGTTCTGCTGGAGAGTCTTGTGAAAGCCGGCCGCGTGTAAGCGCAGCGCGTCATCGAGATTCTTCACTACCGCCCGGTAGGAACCGTGAAAATCCATCGTTTGAACTTCGAGGATTCCAAACGCATCGACGGCAGCCTGGTCATCGACGAGCGCAAGCTCGACCGTTGTCACGTCAAACGAGAGCTCCGGAGAGCGCTCCGTGCGAGACAGCGAGATCTCTCCGCCGAGCTTGTTTTGCAAGTAGACGATGCACTTTCCACCCGCAAGAAGCTTCTCTCGAATGGCGGAGCGAACTTCGCCTTTTCGAAGAGTTGGCGCTGGAAGGATGAGCGGATCTGACCTGAGGCGGCCAGGGAAGAGATAGTCTGCGGCAGCGACGAGAATTGAAGGGCTGAAGGCCCTAAAGGGGCCAACCAACCAGTCCTGCCGGGGGCCATTACTGCGGCTGCTAATCGTGCAAATTCCACTTGCAGCAGCGCTCTTAATGCAGAGGGTTCGATCTCCGGTGATCTGTGTCAAGAACGGACAGAGCCTTGAGGACTGGGCTTCGAGGGCAGCAGCGCCGTCGGCGACGAGAGGGTACACCCTGTAACCGAACCATTCGCTTACGAAGCTGGCACTCCGTTCTTCCTGGGTGGCTGTAGAAGAGGCTGAGTCGGCCAATTTCACAAGAAGTATGCCCTTGCCAAATCAAACCCGATGGCATTACGTCCCAGCCTCACGGCGACAGTGAGGGCGCGGCCAGTACCGCAGAAGGGGTCAAGCACCCAACCTCCCACCGGACAGGAGGTCTGGATACGAGGCGCGATTAGGTCTTCCGGGAACGTCGCGGTATGGCCGTTTTCTCCGGGGCGCACGTTGTAGGTCACAACGTCGAAAGCGCTCGATTCGGCCGCCTTCAGATCGTAATAGTACCTAGCTCGACCCTCTCGCGGGCGTTTTACGAAATGAAAAAAGTGCTCATGCGTAAGGCGCAGCCTGTCGCGCTCCGGGCGGGGCGGAACGTTCGGCTTAAACCAGATCAGGTCATTTCGCAGCACCCAGCGCAGATCCTGCATCCGGATCGCAAACCGGGATGGTACGAGCAGAAGCTGTTTTTCCTGCAGGTATCCGCCCATAGGTGTCCTACGCCGTTCTCTGTGATTCTCTCCAAGTCCCTGGCGGCCGTTTTCTCGGATGCTAGACCAACGTGCAAAGTAGGTGTCGCCAATGTTTATCCAGATGCTTCCCGAGTCGCGCAGGGACCTTCTCGCCCGTTCCAGAATCTCGCAGAGGTGCGACGTATACCAGTCCGGATAGGGCTCAAGACCAAGCACTCCACCACGCGATCGATACCAGTCATACGGCGGAGGCTCCAAGTGAGAATGCCCGAAGTGTTTCCACTCTTCATGGATCTTCCAGTTGTGGGTTTGGCCGTAGGACCTCTGGCCCCAGTACGGGGGACTTGTGATGATCAAATCGATACTCTGTGGCCGCAGTTCGGCCACAAGATCGAATGCGTCACCCTGTACAAAGGAGCGGCATGACTGAGTGGTCGTGTCATTCCTGCTTGGTTCCGCGGCCTGATGACGACCCATTTGCTTAGCAAGAACCGTCGCCCCCACGCTAAGGGTGGTCCTTTGCTCCGCGCGCTCTTGGTGCTGATCCTTCATTTCAGGACGATTCTGTTTCCGGGGGGAGGAACCTCTATTAGAACTCAACTTGCCGCTCAAAGGAAGGAACGCGCCCGGGGGCGGGTCGGGGCGGAGCGCAAGCCGCACCCCGGAGCAGGTCAGGGGCGGACGGAACGTTCGCGGGGGTTCACGCCGTGTGTTGATGAGCACTTCGGGCTGCCAAGGCCGGAAATGCGACGCCACGGAAGGCAGGCGGGGACGACGGGAATTAAAGGGGTTTAATGGTCCAAAACCACCAAAAGTGGCTGAAAAGAGCCAATAACCGCGAGGCGGTTTCGAGCGTCCAATTGAGTGAAGGCCAGGAGCGCGGGGCCGGCGGTGAGGCCGCTGGCGGGCACTCCGTGGCAAGGAGGTGGCGAAATGGAACGCGGCTCGGTGCGACAGTGGTTTCGGCGGGCGGTGTCGGTGGCCTGCGTTTTGGCGATGACGGGGTTTGGAACGGTTGCGCTGGCGCAAGGACCAGCTACATCTCCGCCTCCGGGTCAGGCCCAGGCTCCGGCCAATGCGCCGGCTTTGGCCCCTCAACAACTGGAAAACCTAGTTTCGCCCATCGCGCTTTATCCGGATCCGCTGCTGGGACAGGTGCTGGCTGCCTCGACATATCCTGTCGAGCTGGTGGAGGCGCAACAGTGGCTGCAGTCCCATAGCGACTTGCAGGGCCAGCAGTTGATGGATGCCGCGCGGCAACAGAATTGGGATGCCAGCGTGCAAGCGATGGTGGCCCTGCCGGACGTGCTGGCGAAGCTGACGCAGAACATCCAATGGACTACCGATCTGGGCAACGCCTTCCTGGCGCAGCCGGCCGACGTGATGCACGCCGTGCAGCGCCTGCGGTCGCGCGCGCAGGCGAATGGCAGGCTGCGGTCGACGCCGCAGGAGACGGTAACCACCGAGAACCAGGGCGATCAGGCGGCAATCGAAATTCAGCCGGCCAATCCGCAAGTGATCTACGTCCCGACTTATGACCCGGCCTACATTTGGGGGCCTCCGGTATGGGGATACTATCCGCCGCTCTTTTATCCGAGCTTCGGATTTGGGTTCTGGCCGGGAATCGACATCGGATTCTTTTTCGGCGGCTGGGGTTGGGGCGGTTGGGGCTGGGGCGCCTGGGGCTGGGGCCCGAACTGGTTCGGCGGCGGCCTGTTCGTCAACGCCGGCTTTTTCGGTCACTATGGATTCCACGGTTACGGTTTTGGCGGGGGATTTAGAGGGAGAACGGCGTGGATGCACGATCCGGCTCATCGGATGGGTGCAGCGTATTCGAACAGCCGGCTCAACGCCCGGTACGGCGCGGCTTCGCAAGCTTCGCGCATGGCTGCCGGGCGGAGCGGAAACTGGCAGCGGTTTGGTGCGAGCGGCGGGACTGGGAGCTCGTTCCGGGGCGGCACGGCGCAGGCCGGCGCGCGCAGCTCTTCGGGCTGGCAGCACTTCCAGGGCCGGCAAAGCTATCACGGTGCCGCTCAGAGCTATCGGGGCTCGGCCCAAAGCTACCGGGCTCCCACGCAAAGCTATCGCGGTTACGCGCAGCGTTCGTTCCAGTCGGCGCCTCGCAGGTCCGCCCCCAGCTACCGCGGCGGTGGTGGCGTACGGAGCTATAGCGGCGGTTCCCGCAGTTTTGGCGGCGGCGGCGCGCACAGCTCCGGCGGCGGTGGCCACAGCGGCGGCGGCCATGGTGGCAGAAGGTAGTAACGCAACGCGGGGAGACAAACGGGCGAGCTAAAGCATGCACGACCTACGGGCTGAAGAAGCTCAGCGCGTTGTCGCCCTGTTTGACCACGCGGGTGCGGCGTAGAGAGCCAAACGTCTCGGGGAGCGGCAGGTGGATAGAATGCTGCGCGATGACGAGCGGCGGGGGCGTGGATCCCAGGAGGTCGAGCGCGGCGAGTAATTCGACCTCGAGGGCGTAGGGCGGGTCCAGAAACACGATGGAGGCGGAAAAGCGGCCGAGCGACAGCAGCGCGGGGCCGGCGATCACCGAAGCGCGCGCCTCCAGCTCCAGCGAGGCCAAATTCTGCCGCAGCACCTGGAGGGCGGCGCGGCTGCGTTCCAGGAACCAGGAGTGGGCAGCGCCGCGGCTGAGCGCTTCGATGCCGACGGCGCCGGTGCCTGCGTAAGCGTCGAGAAAGGTCGCGCCCCGGATGCGCGGCGCCAGAATGTCGAACAGCGTCTCGCGCAGGCGGTCGGACGTGGGGCACGTCGTATCGCCGGGAATGCCGGCGATACGGCGCGAGCGAAGATCTCCCGCGATGACGCGCATCAGTATCCCGCCTCTGAAGTTCGTTGACAAGAAGCCCACGAGGCTGTCGTTCTGTTGCAGGGCCTAAAGGCCATGTTGAGTAAAGCCCACGCCGGCACGGCTGAAGCCGTGCCCTGATACGGAGCTCCGGTATCATCTTGCGAACTGGTGAGACAGCGCATCAGCCCACCGTCACCAAGCCATACCGCCGCTGCCAGTGGTCGCGGATGTAAGCCACCGCGCGGCGCAGGTCCTCTTCGCTGGGCGGCCGCGCAACGAAATCGACCGCCTCCCGCCGCGCGATCTCCAGAATCTCCGCATCGCGCAGAATATTGGCCACCCGCAGGGCGGGCAGCCCCGATTGTCTGGTGCCGAAGAATTCGCCCGGCCCGCGCAGCTTCAGGTCGATTTCCGAAATGTGGAAGCCGTCGGTGGAGTCGACCAGCGTGCGTATCCGTTCGCGCGCGGCATCGTTCATCTTTTCCGTTACCAGAATGCAGTAGCTTTGCGCCGCGCCGCGGCCGACGCGCCCGCGAAGCTGGTGGAGCTGCGCCAGACCGAAGCGCTCGGCCTGCTCCACCACCATCACGCTGGCGTTGGGCACGTCCATGCCGACCTCGATCACCGTGGTGGAAACCAGAATTTGAATGCGGCCTTCCTTGAAGCGCTGCATCACGTCTTCCTTTTCGTCGCCGCTCAGGCGGCCGTGCATCAGGCCCACGGCGAGACCGGGGAAGACCTCGCGCGACAGGTGTTCATACATCTGTTGCGCCGCCTTCATGGCCTGGGTCTCCGATTCCTCGATCACGGGGTAAACCACGTAAGCTTGGCGGCCCGCGTCGATCTGGCGCTTGAGGGAACTGTAGACTTGCTCGACGCGGTCGGCGGTCACGTGTTTGGTGATGATGGGCTTGCGGCCGGGCGGCATCTCGTCTATTACCGAGACGTCCAGGTCGCCATAGAGCGTCATGGCGAGCGTACGCGGAATCGGCGTGGCGGTCATCACCAGCACATCCGGCTGCGCGCCTTTTTGCACCAGTTGGAGCCTCTGCAGCACGCCGAAACGGTGTTGCTCGTCGATGATGGCGAGGCCCAGGCGGTGGAATTCGACGTCTTGTTCGAGCAGCGCGTGGGTGCCCACCACCACCTGCGCCAGCCCGGCGGAAACCAGTTGCTTCAGCTTGTCCTTTTCGCGGCTGGTGAACGATCCGGTGAGCAGTGCGGTCGCGTACCCCAGCGGAGAGAAAATCTGGCGAAGGTAAAACGCGTGCTGCGCGGCGAGGATTTCGGTGGGCGCCAGCACGGCCACCTGGTAACCGTTCTCGATGGCGATCACGGCGGCCTCGGCCTCCACGATGGTCTTGCCGCTGCCCACATCGCCTTGCAGGAGGCGGTTCATGGGATGCGGCTGGCGCATGTCGGCGGCGATCTCCTGGATCACGCGCTTCTGGGCGCCGGTGGGTTTGAACGGCAGCATTTGCTTGACGCGCTGGCGCACTCGTTCGTCGATTTCGAAGGCGATGCCGGAGACCGTGCGCGCCTTGGAGCGCTTCAGCGCCACGCCGCACTCAAGCCAGAAGAACTCCTCGAAGATCAGCCGGAACTGCGCGGGCGAGCGGAAGGCGTTGAGCAGGCGCAGGTCGGAATCGGGCGGCGGGACGTGCACGTCCCGGATGGCGGTCCCGCGGTCGGGCAGCTTGAGGCGGGCGCGCAAGTGCTCGGGCAACGGGTCGTCAATCGGCCCCAGCGCTTCGAGAATGCGATGCGTGAAGACCCGCAACAGCCGGGTAGTGAGCTTGGAAACCGCTTCGTAGATGGGCACCAGGCGGCCCACGTGGAGCGTGGCGTCGCCCTCGTCGTCGCCGGACAGGATTTCAAATTCCGGGTGCAGCATGGTGAGCTCGCCGGAGTAGCTGTCGAGCTCGACCTTGCCGAACAACGCCACCTTCAGCCCCGCGCCCAGCACGTTCGCCAGGTACCCGCCGTGGAACCATTTGCCCACCAGGATGGCGCGGGAGGCGTCGCTGAAGCGGGCCTCGAACATCCCCAGATTGCGGCGGCGGAAGCCGGAGAGTTTGGCCGAGCTGACGCTGGCGATCACGGTGGCCATCTCGCCCGGCGCCAATTGGGCGATGGTCTTCATGTTGCTGCGGTCCTCGTAACGGAACGGCACATAGGCAAGTAGGTCCTCGACGGTTGAGAGACCCTTGGCTTCGAGCAACGCGGCGCGCGCGGGACCGATGCCTTTGACGTAGGTGAGTGGGGTAGCGAGATCCATGCGGGTCTCGAACACAAGTGTACACTGCCGAGGCAGGAGCGCTGGCGCCCTTACGCCCGCGTCAAACCTCGGTTACTTTGCCTAACTCCACGTTCGTCAGCGTAGCAATGGCTCCCGGAGCCACCAACACTTGCAGGCTGGCTCCCGCCGGCCGCGGGCCAGGCTCGACGGAGTTCTCCTGCTGCGGGCTGGCCGTCTCGAGATATCGAAACCTCGCTCCTGGCCACTTCACGCCAATTTTCTGCGCTATTTGAGAACGGTTGAGCAGAATCAGCGTCCGCTCGCCGCCAGCGCCGCTGAACGCCGTCGCCAGCACGTGCGGGTTGGAACTCGCCGCCTTCACCCGCTTCATGCCTGCGCACACGCGGCGTGTGTAGGCGCCGAAGACCCGCAACTGGTGGCTGGATGCCACCGGCTTCAACCCATGCTCGGGATCGGGCACCAGCAAGGTCCGCGTCCATCCGTAAGACGGCTGAACCACATTGAGCAGGGTCCAGCAATACATCACGCCGCACGCGTCCAACTGGGTGAGCACCTTGTGATAGAGCTGCCCCATCGCCAGCGCGACCCGGTAAGCGCGCGTCTGATACGCCCCGTTATTGACGCACAATTCCACGGCGAAGAACGGCTTGTCTCCGATCGCATCCCGCAACTGAGTCAAGCGCGCGTCGAAGCCGTCGGGCGAGTGAAAATAATCCTGGTAATCGTAGAGGTTCGATGCGGAGTAATCGATCGTCTTCCACACCGCCGGGTCTTGCCGGAACGCCTTAGCGGCCGCGACGCCACCGAGGGAGAACGCGGCGTTGTGCATGTGTATCTTGACGTGCGCGAATCCAGCGGCGTCCAGCCCCCGCCGCAGCGCCAGTGCCATCTTCTGCCAGTTCTCCGGCGATTGCGTCACTTCGTTCTGAATCCCTACGATCTCGGGAGCGTGGCCGATCTTGTCTCGCGAAACCTGGCAGTACCGCACCATGGCCGTCACATAGGCTTCGATCTCGGGAGCGTCCGTCAGTTTGCCCGCGGCATCGCGCGCCCTGGCCCACGGCGGCAGTTCCCAGAATTCGAAGATCACCTTTCCGCCCAGGCGCCGCACCCGCCGCATGTACTCGAAATCGCTGGTCTCGCAGTTCGGAAAGTTGTCGCCATAGTAGTGCGGCGAGGCATCTTGCGGCCGGTCCCAGTTGGTCATCTCCCGATTCAGCAGCGCGCCGGTTGGATACTCGCGATGCAGCAGCAGGTTGTACTCGGCGAGGATACGCCACCACTCCCTGGCGCCCGGCGGACTCAATTCCGCGAAGGCGGGAGGCGTAGTCGTGCCGCCCCAGCCGAGTATTTCTTGGAACCCCACCGCCTCGTCGACGTCCACTGTGGCTGCTTCCACGGCCGGCGGAAGCAGCCTTCCGCGCACCGACCCATCCCCACCGGCGAAGGCCAATTGGTGACGGTTCACATCCAGAGGCGCGTTGGAAGAGAGCGCCTCTTTCCCGTTCAACAGAACCCGCACCGTCAACCGGTAGTCGGCCACCACCGTGATGGCCTTCAGTTCTCCGCCATATTCAACGCTGGACTCTTCCCAGAGGCCCTCCGGATGGCGGCCCAGGCGGGGTTGCACCGGCGGCACCTTGCTCAGCCCCGGCGAGTCGTAATAGCGGACCGCCAGGCGCGCCTTGCCGCCGCCCGCTTCTACCGTGAAGCCTCCGCACGGTCCCGTAAAAATCCACTGCAACTGCGGCTTTTCACCGCCCCAGCCGTCGATCTCCAGGGTCCGCTCAAACAGCGCGGGCAGCCATTCCGCGAAGTACTTGCGTGGCGCCCAGGGTACGGTCCACTTGGTCCGCGGCGATGGAGGGCCGGGAAGCTCGAAATGATCGCCGCCGGCCGAAGATCCCTTCCATGGAGGCAGGTCCACTCGGACTGGGTTCGCCGGATCGCTGCGCTGCTGCGCCGCCAACGCCGATGCCGAGAGCACCGCTCCGGAAAATGTGCGCCGCGAAAACTGATTCATCGAACCTCCTGCGTTCGTCTTGCGTGCCGACTGCGCCTGACTGGACCCGGTGGCTCTACGATAATACATCTCTTGCAGTGTCCAGACGGCCGCGTCCGCTCCAGGCATTTTCATGTTGCCGGAGAACCAGGGGGCGATCCTGAACCTTGAGGAGGTGGCAGATCGACCTGCCGCCTCGGCCTTTTGTGCTGTAAGAGCCCCGACAGTTGGAACAGGGAGGTGCGATGATCGAGACCACCCAAACGATTCAAAGATACCACGATGGAAATCGGTTATAGTACCGAATTACCACAAACTTACCAGAAGCCAAAATGGTACCGATCGGACTAGTCTAAGTCAGCAACTTCAGGCATTCTAACAACAAATGGGATGCGAACTGAGGGACGAACTCGGGAGCCAATACTTAGCCGCTCTTAATCTGGTGCGCAGGGCGCAGCACTGCCTCAATTACGCCGTGACGAATACCAACATCGAGTGTGCCAACACGGAACTGCGCCGGGCTGAGCGGTACCGGCTCGATGCACTTCACGAAATCATCGAGCACTGCGACAGCCACGACTGTGCCACGCCGGAGATGGAAGAGATCTGCGGGCATTCGCTCGGGTCGGGCAAACGGGCGGTGGCGTGATGTTCCCGGCCACCGGACTTTACGTGGCTAGCGGGGTTGCGGCAATGCTGGTGCTCGGCGGCATTGTCCGGGCACAGTACAAGCGCGTGCGCCGCCTTCAGGCGGCTCCGTGTGGGCTGGACCCCACGCCGTCTAAAGGGCCAACCGAGTTCGCTCTGGTGAAAAAGCGGTCCGACCGTGTCGGTTCCGCCCTGCGCGCCTGGTCCATCGAGCGCGCTGAGGCTGATTTAGTCGTGCCTTCGCGGCCGGCCGAAACCGAACGCGCAACCGTACCCGAACCCATGCCGGAAGTGCAGGCCACGAATTACTCGGTGCAAACCAAGCCCCTGGTTGAGGCGCCTCCTGCGCGGGACCATTCCGTGTGGGGGGATTCTTCGGACTGGATGCCCGAGCCAGAACCGGCCAGTGAGCCGGCCGCCAAGCAAGATGAGTTCGCCAACAGGCCGTCCGCCATCGAGGATGAATTCGCCAGTGAGCCGGCAGCCAAGCAGGATAAATCTTCGAGCGAGCCGAACAATGCTGAGGAAGATCGGTTCACGCCGCCATCGAATGCGCCCCTGTCGCAGAGTGCCGATTACTACGAGACCCTTCAGATCAGCCCCAACGCCGACCCAGAGACGATTCACAGGGTTTACCGCATCATGGCGGCGCGCTTTCATCCGGACAACCCTACCACAGGCAGTCTGGAGCGCTTCCTCCTGCTGCGCGAGGCTTATCAGACGCTCAGCGATCCGGAACTGCGCGCAGAGTACGATTCCAGCCGCCAGAACTGGCAGACCCAACCGCTGCCCATCTTTTGGCAAAAGTCCTTCGTGGATGGCATTGAAGGCGAAACCAACCGCCGCCTGGGCGTGCTCTCGCTGCTGTACCAGCGCCGCCGGATCAGCGAAAGCAAGCCGGGAGTTTCGGTGATGGAACTGGAGCAGCGGATGGCGTTCCCGCGCGAGTACCTGAACTTCACACTCTGGTACCTCCGATCGAAGGGGTATGTCACGGTGATGCAAGACAACTCCGACTGCGCGTTGACCAGTTCGGGCGTCGACTACGTGGAGAGCGGCTCGAATTCGAACAAAGTGATTCGGGAGTTGCTGACAGCCGGAACCGGCGAGGGATACACGCAGCCGTGGGTGCGTCCGAAGGTTGTGGCTTTCCCGAGAACCGCAACCAGAGCCCGGGTGGAAGGCCCGCGCCGAATCCAGCGTCGCAGACAAGCCGGCCGCCGTTAAACGGCTGTCAGGAAATAACTAGTTCAATCGCCGGCAACCGCTCCCTTCGGAGTGCCCTCTGGGCCCGGATCTGAACGCATCGGAGCCGCCCCGGTAGAGCGTTGCGGCCGCCACAATTGCGCCAGGTGTTTCCGAAACAGCTCGGGCGGCTCGTTATAGAGCCGTTGGCCGAGCGCGAGGGCCTTACGGCGTAATTCGCATTGCAGTGCGACGATCAAGTCGCGGCAGACGTTGACCTCCTTCGGCTTGCGATCGGCCGAAGCCTCGGCCGCCAGGCGCGCCGAGAGCACTTCCAGGTTGTGATGCTCGCCCAGCCACGTTTCCAGCTCCTTAAGGCTCCTTTCTCGAGCGCGCGTGGCGGCATTCCAGCGATTTTCCAGCAGGCGGAGGTGATACCAGTGATCCTTCACCCGTTTGCGCCATTCATGACAGTATTCCGGCTGCGCGTGGCGGCGGGCGGCCGCCAACCCAGCGCGGCCGCGGCGGTAAGCCGTTTCCATGCCTGGCGCCAATGCCACCGGCCCGTCCATCACCAGCCGCCACCGGCCGACGCGGGCCGAGGCCGCCAGTAGCGCATCCGCCGCCCGGCGCATCGCGCCGGTCACACGAGGTCCCCTCTGCTGCCGCCGCTGGTTTTCGACCAAGCCACGCCGTATCGCCGCCAGCGCTCGTGCAGATCGATCGTCTTGATGATGGCCGCCAAGCTGGTCGAGTGTTTCGATCATCACGGTCCCGTCGCGGTATACCGAGAGCCGCTGCGCCACGTCGCGCAGCCGCCGGTTTTCGATTTGGTACGTGCCGCCCAGCTCGCCCCGCATGAGGCGCAGGATGGCTCTTACCTTCTTGACGGATTTGCGCGCTTCGTGGATGGCGTCGTCGCGCGTGCGAGTGGTGGCTTGGCGGAGACCGCCGGCGGCGGCAGAGAGCTCCTCGCGCGCAATGCGGCGCAGCCCCTCACGCACCGATTCGCCGGGTTGCAAACAATAAGCCACCGACAGGTCCTGGTATCAGCATAAGGCACCGGTGATAAAATCACTATCTTAGGGCCGGAACCAGTGGGGGAAACGATGGGTCCCGGCAGTTCAACGCCAACACAAGGGAAGCGTCGTGGTTACCCCGAAATGTCTGCTGCCCGGTGCGATTTTACTGTGTCCGGCCTTCCTTTGGCTTGGTTGGTTCGGCTCCCGGATCTCGGCGCAATCCGGCGCGTCCAGCTTCGCCCCCTATAAGTGGGAACCGGTTCGCATCGTGGCGGGCGGTTACATCCCGGGCCTGATCGCACATCCCACCCAGCCCGGACTGATTTATGCGCGTACCGACATGGGCGGCGTTTACCGCTGGAATCCGGCCACCGAGCAATGGATTCCGCTGCTCGATTTCAACCCACCCAGCAACTACAGCTTGCAAGGTCCCGAGAGCGTCGCAGTCGATCCCACCGATCCCAACCGCCTCTACATCGCGGCCGGCATGTACATCGGCAGCCAAACGGCGATGCTGGTTTCCACCGATCAGGGCGCCACGTTCAGCACGTACCCGGTTTCATTTGCTATGGGCTCCAACACTGACGGGCGGTCCGTGGGCGAGCGTCTGGCGGTGAATCCGTTTAACCCCAGCGAACTCTTCATGGGCACCCGCCAGCAAGGGCTGTGGAAGAGTGAGAATTACGCCCAAACTTGGGCCCGGGTGAGCAGTTTTCCGATCCAGAACTCCAGCGATAGCTTTGGCGTGCATTGGGTGCTGTTCGATCCGGCGAACTCCGGCACCATCTATGCCGGCGTCTACACAACATCGTCGATCTATAAGAGCACTGACGACGGCGCAACCTGGAAAGCGCTGCCCGGCCAGCCGCTGTCCTGGCCTTACAGCGTAAGCGGCGGGACGCACGCTCCGGCGCCGATGCGCGCGGTTCTGAATCCGGACGGTAATCTCTATGTTACGTACGGCGACTATCCCGGACCCAACGGCATGAACTACGGCCTGGTGGAGAAGTTCAATCCCTCCGCCGGCACGTGGACGAACGTCACCCCGCCGCTCGATACCAAGGACGGGGAATCGTCGCAGTACGGCGGATTCTGTGGCATCAGCCAGGACCCGAACCGCCAAGGCACGGTGGCCGTTGCCACGCTGGACCGCTGGGGCCCGGTGGACACGGTTTACATCACACATGATGGCGGCGGCACGTGGATCGATCTCGGCGCTATCACCTCCGCCGGCGGCGTCGACGGTCCGCAGGGAGGCAACTTCTACTTCGGTCCTTCGGTGTTCATGCCGATCTCACCCTGGCTGAGTTGGGGCGGCACGAACTATCCTTCGTCGCCACAGCCTTCGGCGAAGTTCGGCTGGTGGATGTCGTCACTCTTGATCGACCCGGTCAACCCCGATCACCTGATGTTCGCTACCGGCGCATCGGTCTTCGCCACTGACAACGTTTCTGTGGCCGATTCCGGCCAGGCCCCGACGTGGTATGTGCAGGCGCTCGGCATCGAGCAGACTGCGGTGACGGCCTTGATCAGTCCCACCCAAGGCGCTCACCTGTTGAGCGGCGTTGGCGATATTGGCGGCTTCCGGCACGACGACTTCGCCATCTCGCCCGCGGGCGGCATGTACACCAATCCGTTGACGAGCACTACCGGCAGCATGGACTGGGCGGGGCAAAACCCCCAGTTCATAGCCCGCGTTGGTGTGCCCGACAATGCTTCGACCAGCCCGTGTAACTACGGCGGGTACTCGACCGACGGCGGCACCACCTGGCAGCCATTCGACGTTTGTGCGGCCGGCGCCAGCAATGGCACCGGAGCGATTGCGGTGGACGCGAGCGGAACCGTAATGATGTGGACCACCTCCGGCGGCTCCAACGCGCCGCAGTATTCCACCGGCCACGGCGGCGGCTGGAGTGTGACCAGCGGCCTTCCCCGCCTGCTGACGCCGGTGGCGGACAAAGTGACGCCGAAATTGTTTTATGCCTTCGACGGCGCCAACTTCTACAGCACAACGACCAGTGGCGGGAGGGTCTTCACGAAGGTGAATCAGACCAACTTCCTCTCCGGCGCGCCGGCGAACGTGCCGGTGGCCAACTTCGCGCGCGCCGGCGACCTGTGGCTGCCGCTCGGCGGCTACGGTCTTTTTCATTCCACCAATGGCGGCGCCACCTGGAAGCAAGTGACTGGCGTTTTGCAGGCGAACCAGGTTGCCGCCGGTAGGGCCAATCCCCGGGCGCGCACGGGAGTGCAATCGATCTTCCTTTATGGCTCGATCTCGCCGGCGAACACAGTCGCTATTTATCGTTCCGACAACAGCGGATCGACCTGGGTGCGCGTCAATGACGATGCGCATCAGTATGGCGGCCCTTCGGTGATGGCGGCCGATCCGCGCGTGTTTGGCCGGGTCTACCTCGGCATGAATGGCCGCGGCATCGTCTATGGCGACATCCTCAGCAACCCGCTGGGCGGCAGCCACGCGGGCCCGATGTAAGGCACTCGCAGACTGGATGGCGTGCCGCTCAGCGACTAATGACTGAGCGATGCCGGTGTGCCGGCCAACGACTCCGCCTTGCTGAATCTTGGCCAGTTGAAGGCGTAGAGCGCCACCAGGCCGAAGCAGAACATCGGTACGATGAAACCGCGCGACATATCGAACTTGTCCGCCACGTAGCCCATCAGTTTCGGGAGGATGGCGCCGCCCATGATCGCCATAACGATAAATGAAGAGGCTTTCTTGGCCCGCGCGCCAAGGCCGAAAATGCCCAGCGCGAAAATCGTCGGGAACATGATCGACATGAAGAAATAGCTCAGGAACACGCAAGCGACCGAGAACCAGCCGAGCTTGGCGAAGACCAGCAGAGTGGCGGCGACATTCAAGAGGGCATACAATCCCAGGATTTTGTGCGCCGCGAATCTCTTGAGCAGGCCGGCGCCGGTAATGCGGCCGATCAGAAAGCACACAAAACCCAGCGATGCCAGGTTGGAAGCGCCTTTATCGCTGATGGCGAGGACGCCCGCGTGGTTGGTTTCGAACCAGCCCAGCAGCCAGTCGTGCAGGAAGCCGGAGTGGGTGGCGAGCCTGGTCATGGCGGCGTCCCAGGAGGAGGGAATGGCCGGAACTTCCGCCGTCATGTAGTTGATGAAGAAACTGAAAATGCCGGCTTGGGCCGCCACGTAGAAGAACTGGGCCGCGACTGCGAACACGAAGTGCGGGTGCGACCAGATGGAATGCGAAACCTGCGTCGAGGAATCCTCCAGACGATAATCGTCGCCGGTTTTGATATCGGGAATCCGGGCAAAGAAGAATATGACCGCGAGGACGATGACGACCACCGCGATGGCCGCGTACGGAATGTAGAGAGTCTGGTTGCCCGTGCTGCGGCCCGCGGCGTCGCGGCCGTAGAAGAACACGCTTCCGATGATGGGGCCGCAAATCCAGCCGACGCCGTTGCAGGATTGGGCGATGTTAATACGCGTGGCCGCGTACCGCCGGGCGCCCAGCACGGTCGTATAAGGATTGGCGATGGTCTCGAGAAACGTGAGACCGGAGGCGATGGCGCAAACCCCGGCCAGGAAAGCCACGAATGCCATGGTGGGCGACACATGCCCTTCGTGGACCAGCGAATTGATATGGGTGGCGGGAATAAACCAGAACCCGCCCAGCGCGACAATCAGCAGCCCGGCGACGATGCCGGCTTTGTACCCCAGTTTGCTCGCCAGCCAGCCTGCCGGAACCGACATCGTGAAATAGCCGAGATAGTGCGCGAACTGCACCCAGGCGGACTGCGACTTAGTCAGGCTCAACTCTTCCTGAAAGTGTTTGTCCATCACGTCGATCATTCCGTTGCAGATTCCCCACAGCAGAAACAGGGAACTGACCAGGAGGAAGGTGAATATCAGGTTGCTGCCGTCCTCGGACAGGAACATGCTCTTCTGATTTGTGCGCATGGTATCTATGAAAGGCGCAAGGCCGCGATCTGGGCCGCGCAGCCGGCGCGCGACCCAAGCCATTGTAGCAACAGGTTGCGATTGGCATGGCCGGCGCGCAACAGGGTCAGCGCGGGAAGTGGCGGCTTGCGTTCGGTGAACTCTTCGCTCACCAGGTCGCGCACGCGCCGTACATCGCCCGATCCCGCCACGAACGCGCGAATCTTGAGCACGGAACGTTAGCCGCCGCCGGATTGCCCGTGGGGACGGGCCGGCAACTCGGCGAGCAGTGGCAGCACTTGCGTGCGCTCTTTTTTTTCGAGCGCTTGTCTTCTACGGGCGGTGCGGCGGCACTGGCGGCAACCGCGGCCAGCGTCGACAAGATGATCCACTGTGGCGGGCGCGGCTCGCGCATAGAACTTGGACTGTAGTAGAGGGGTGCGGGCGAGCTGGATTACCAATGTCGGGGACAGCCGACGAAACGAAACTCGGCAGATCTCATTTTGGAGTTTCGTAGCTTCGAATCCGACTTTAGGCATCAAAGGGTGCCTGTCTGTGCTACACTTACCGGGAACTGGGGGCCGAAATTGAAGTCCCAGTCAAGCACGGCTGCCGAACGGCGCAGCTCAATTCCGAGTGGAAGACCTGGATGGCTAGCGCCGCCTGGACCAGACCTTCCGCCGCGAGGAGCGAGCACCTCGGCAGGGTGCAGTCGCGGAACGACGGCTCCGCCGGTAGCCGCCATCAGCACGGCTGCGATTTGCCACTCTCCGGAGAGATGGATGCCGTCATCCGGTCATCGCATCTACCCGGTTGCATTGGGCGCCCAGCGGAAATCTTGGCGCACGTTTGTAAGGAGAGGAGAAAATGACCGTACAATATTCCACCTACACCGACATAGTCGTTGACGGCTCTAAGGAATACCAGGCCAAGGTGCTTGGATGTCTGACAGTGATCGAGAATAGCTGGCCTTCGGGCCAGGCATTTCTCGCGGCGATCAATAGCACGAAGAAACGCGTGACGATCGGACCGCGTGAGGTTGGCGCCCTGAGCAATTACTGCAAAGCGTTGGCAAGGGGCAATTTTACTCTATTCACGCAAGCCATCATAGACAATGACGGCGATGCTTTCAGGAGCGCATTGCGCGCGTCGCTGGACACCGCGAAAAAGGCCGGTGTGACCGCCTTGTTCATTGCCCGGCAATTGACGACCGGCCTGCTGCCGGTCACTTACGATACCAAGCAAAACGTGGGCAAGCCGAATTCGCCGCCGGAATTCTTTTACACCAAGTCCACCGACAACCTGGCGATTCTGAACGAACTGGTCAGCGGCGCGCGAACCCTGGCTCGCCTGCCCGAAGGTTGGGCCAACGCCTTGCAGCGGCTGCTGCGTTCCTGGCTGCCCGCAGGGCGCGGCTGTGCGTGCACCATCGGGTTCGATCCGGACCAGACCTATCCGGCCGATCCCGATCCGGCACGAAGGAACCGTCCGCCGATCATCGGATTGGCGCACGAAATGGTGCATGCGTGGCGCGCAACCAGGGGCAGAGAATTGCATGTGGTGGCCGGCAGGTTCGACATTGAGGAAGCGATTGTGGTCGGTCTAGCGCCGTTCAACTTCGAACCGTACTCGGAGAATCTGTTCCGGACGCAGTTCCAGGACAAGAAACTCAATCTGCGGGAAACCTACAGTTGGTTGCCGGGATCGGGAAGAGCGGTGCCGACGAGCGGGTAGTTCCACCGTGGACGCGCGGAGGACACCGAGAGAAGGCCACCGAAACCGGGTGTGCGGAGGGCAAGCCGCCGCGCACTGCCCGTGGTGACGGCCGGCAGCGCTTACCGGCAGTTGCAGCACTCGCGTGCGCTCTTCTTTTTTCGAGCGCTTGTCTTGAACGGGCAGTTGAGCGGTGCGTGCGGCAACCTCGGCCAGCGTCAGCAAAATGATCCACTGCGGCAAGCGCGGTACGCGCATAGAGCCTGGATTGTAGCAGAGGGGCGAAGGGGAGCCGGAGTCTGAAGCCTCACGTGGCCCATTGGCCTTCTTTGGTGCACAAAAAGCGCCCCGTGCGACCCGGCTCATGAGGGTACAATTCGTTGTGTCTGTCCGTAAAGGACTCGGCCCAGAAGACAGAATGAAACCAGTCGTACCCACGAACTCTTAGCAGGGCTTTTCCGGCATCCCCTGCGTCACCATACCCGTAAGCATCATAAAGAAGCAGAATAATGTCCCGGCACTGTTCTGGCACGCCCTTCTGTTCGAGCTTCGAGCGTTTGCACGACACCGCGTGTTGCATTAGGGCAGTTAGTTCGTCTTGCGCCTCTCCTTCCCATTTGGCGCCGAGAAATCCGTGGGTACTCCCTTTCCTCCGGGCGTTGTCGATGCCTTTAACAGTAGCTTCCTCGGCTATGCTGGTTTCCTCAACAGCGAACGTCTTACCGTCAATAGACAGCCAGAAATCAGGAGGATCGTCTCCCTGCGCAACCTTCCGATGCTGGACGTCTTGACAGCCACACCGTTCTTTGAGGTAGTGGACAAGCGAATCAATTGAGACGTTTTCGTGGTCAAGTCTATTAGACTTTGACATAAGGAAATCCGACCGCTATGTCGCCGATTCGATCCCGCCCCACCGATCTCCCCGCGGCCCTGTCTAACTTGCCAATTTCTCGAACTGCGTAATTCGCACTTCGCGATCTTCGAAGATGGCGCGGATATCGAGGCGACCGCCCATAGCTTCGATGTAGTCGGCCAAGGCGCTGACACAGATGTCGGACCGGTGTTCGAGCTTCGAAACCCCTCCCTGATTGATTCCGAGGACTCCGGCGCGTTGCAACTGCGTCATCTCTTGCGCTTTTCGCAATTGGCTGAGCGGCATAGCGGCAAGACTTTTCTGGAACCGTTGTTCGATCCTCCGTTGCCGGTCAGGCGGCATCGCTTCCAGCAACTCCCGAAAATACGAGTGGGCATCAGATGCTTCCCGCCAACAGTATGCCACGTACGGAATATCCCTGGATACGGGCAAGCTAAAGCATGCCCCACCCAATATGGTATGGTGTGGATGGATGGACGCTTTGCTACAGCTCGATCATGGGTCGGAGGTGCCGCTTTACCGCCAATTGTATGAGCACTTTGCGGAGAGGATTCGCTCCGGCGAACTGGGGATTGGCGAGCGGCTGCCAGCCACTCGGGAATTGGCTGGTTCACTTGGACTGAACCGGACTACCGTGGCTGCGGCTTACGAAATGCTCGAGGCCGAGGGCATGATCGCGGGCAGGGTGGGGAAGGGCAGCTTCGTCACGTCGGCGACGGTGGCCGGCGAGCTGGCAGGCCGGGGACCCGCCTCACAGCGTGGGGTGCGTTGGGGAGCGTTGCTGGAGCGTAGCGAGACTGCGCCTACATCGACGGCTCTCGGTCGGGAGACCATCAGCTTCGCCACCTCGTGGCCGTCGCGCGAGCTGTTTCCCTTGGACGAATTTCGCTTGAGTTGCGCGGCGGTGACGGCGCGGGCGGATCTGGCGGACATTTTGCAGTTGGGATCGCCGGCCGGTTACGAACCGCTGCGCCGGTACCTGCTCGCGGAAGCGCACCGGAAGGGTGAAGCGGGCGCGGCGGACGATCTGTTGATCACCAATGGTTGCCAGCAGGGGCTCGACCTGGTGGGGCGCGTGTTGCTGCGGCCGGGCGACGCGGTTGCCGTCGAGGATCCGGTCTACCCAGGGCTGAAGAGCCTGCTCACGGGGATGGGCGCGCGCCTGGCGGCGGTTCCGGTCGGCACCAACGGGATGGAGATTCCGCGCCTGGTGCGAGTGCTAGAACGCGAGCGGCCGAAACTGATCGTGGTGACGCCGGACTTTCAGAACCCCACTGGCGCTACGCAGCCGTTGGCGGCGCGGCGCGGGCTGCTGGAAGCGGCGCGGGCGGCCGGCGTGCCGGTGGTGGAGAACGATCCGTATAGCGAGTTGCGATATGAGGGGCAGCCGCTGGCGGCGCTCAAGCAACTCGACGAGCATGGCGGGACGGTGCTGCTGCGCAGTTTCTCGAAGGCCAGTTTTCCGGGGCTGCGGGTGGGCTGGGTGGTTGGCCCGAAACCGCTGCTCGACCGGTTGCGCCATGCCAAGGAAGCGGCCGATCTGCATAGCGATCAGCTTTCACAGGCTGTGTTGCTCGAATTCGCCGAGTCCGGCCGGTTGGAGGCGCATCGAAGGCGGCTGCTCGAAGCGGGCGGGGAACGGTTGCGCGTAACCCTGGAAGCCTGCCGCGAATTTCTGCCGCCCGGCACGAGATGGACGCGGCCGGAGGGCGGCATGAATCTGTGGGTGAGCCTGCCGGAGCCGTTGGATGCCGGTGAAATGCTGCCGCGCGCGCAGAAGCTGGGCGTGGCGTACTTGCCGGCGCGCTATTTTGCGGTGTCGCGCCAGGAGCCGGGCGGGTTGCGATTAAGTTTCGCGGGACTGGCGCCGCAGCAGATTCGCGACGGGCTGGCGATCATCGGGAAGTTGGCGGCGGCGGAACTGGCGAGTGCGCATCCCAGCGGCGAGCCGGCTCCGGCGATGGTGTGAGCAGTGTGGGGAAATAGGTTTGACAGCGGTTGGCACAGTGTTGTTGGCGAGTCCTAAGGAAGGAAGAAAAGCCGAGACGACTCTCGGCTCTGCAGGCTGAACAGCCTGCGCCACGGGGGAAAAGCCATGTTTGAGTTTACGAGCGAAAGTTTTCGAGTGAAGGTCGGGCTGGCGGAGATGCTGAAGGGCGGCGTCATCATGGACGTCACCAACGCCCAGCAGGCCAAGATCGCGGAGGATGCGGGGGCATCGGCGGTGATGGCGCTGGAGCGCGTGCCGGCCGATATCCGCAAGGAAGGCGGCGTGGCGCGGATGGCCAGTATCGCCATCATCGAGAAGATCATGCAGACGGTCAGCATCCCGGTGATGGCCAAGGCGCGCATAGGCCACTTCATGGAGGCGCGCATTCTGGAAGCGCTGGGCGTGGATTACATCGATGAAAGCGAAGTGCTGACGCCGGCCGACGAAGAGCACCACATCGCGAAGAGCGATTTCAAAGTGCCGTTCGTGTGCGGCGCGCGCAACCTGGGCGAAGCGCTGCGGCGGATCGCCGAAGGCGCAGCCATGATCCGCACCAAGGGCGAAGCCGGCAGCGGCAACATCGTGGAAGCGGTCCGCCACATTCGCACCATCGTCAGAGAGATGAAGCAGCTCACAATCCTGGGCAAAGAGGAGCTGGTGCACCAGGCCAAGGAGCTGCAAGCGCCGCTCGAACTGGTCGAGTGGGTGGCCGCGCACGGCAAGCTGCCGGTGCCGAATTTTTCGGCCGGCGGAATCGCGACTCCGGCGGATGCGGCGCTGGTGATGCAACTCGGCGCGGAGGCGGTTTTCGTCGGTTCGGGGATCTTCAAGTCGTCCGACCCATCGGCGCGCGCAGTCGCCATCGTCCAGGCAGCCAAAAACTTCGAGAATCCGGAAAAGCTGCTCGAGGCCAGCCGCGCGCTGGGCGACGCCATGCCCGGCCTCGACATCGCCAAGCTGCCGGAGGGCGAGCTGCTGCAAACCAGGGGCTGGTAATGAAGAAAGTGGGCGTGCTTTCGCTGCAGGGCGACTTCGCCGCCCACGGCGCGGCCTTGCAGCGCGCCGGCGCAGAGCCCGTGTACGTGCGCCGCGCGGAGCAGTTCGCCGGTCTCGACGGGCTGGTGATTCCCGGCGGCGAAAGCACCACTATCCTCAAGCTGTTGCGTTACGATGGCCTGATGGCGCCGCTCGCGGAATTCGCCTGCCGCAAGCCCGTATTCGGCACCTGCGCGGGGGCGATTCTGATGGCGAGCCAGGTTTCCGCGCCCCCGCAGGAGAGCCTCGGGCTGATGGACATAGCGGTGGAGCGCAACGGGTACGGCCGTCAGGTGGACAGTCGCGTCACCTCCATCGAACCAGACGCGGAGTTCGAGCGCCGCACGTCGCCCGGCCCGCTGGAAGCCGTCTTTATTCGCGCTCCGATCATCCGCCGCGTTGGCAACAGCGCCAAAGTGCTGGCCCGCTACCGCGATGACCCGGTGCTGGTCGAGCAAGGCCCGCACCTGGCCGCCACGTTCCACCCCGAGCTAACTAGAGACGCGCGCGTGCATCGACTGTTCCTGGAAAAACTGTGAGTGACCACCGTACCCGCGTTCTATTCGTTTGTGTCGGCAATTCGTGCCGCAGCCAGATGGCCGAAGCCTTCGCGCGCGCGCTGGGCGCCGACGTGATGATTCCGGCCAGCGCCGGGCTGGCGCCCGCCTGGGATATCGCGCCCGATACCATACGCGCCATGGAGGAGAAGAACATCGTCCTGCGCGATCACTTCCCGAAGAGCTTGCAGAATTTGGCCCGCATCCGTTTTGACCTGGTTGTGAACATGTGCCAGCGCCCGCTTCCGCTGCAGACGCCTGTGCGTCTCCTGGAATGGGAAATTCCCGACCCGATCGGGATGACCTACCAGGAGCATTGCCAGGTCCGCGACGAAATTGCACGCAAGGTTGTGGAGCTGATCGAGGAACTGCGCCACGAACCGAAGCCGCCGCAGTTCCGCGGGCAAGGCTCGGGCTACGTGCCGCTGTGAGGTGCCGGCTCGTCCTTGACTTTCGCGGCTCTGGTAATTTATTCTGACGATTCGCTTTGGCCGATCGGCCGCTACCCAAATGGGGGATCTTTCGCGCTCGGCACCGGAATCCGTGGAGAGGTCGCTCGATTCCACCTTGGACAGCGTGGACCATGCCGAGGACCTGGCCGTAGGCCTGGCGCGGCGGGCCGGTTTCGATGAGGAAGACCTGATGAAGATCGGGCTGGCCGTGCGAGAGAGCATGGTCAATGCGGTAGTGCATGGCAACCGGTACAACACGAACAAGAAGGTGCGCTTTTCAGCCAGCATGAGCGGCAGCCGGTTCACGGTGCGGGTCGCCGACGAAGGGGAAGGTTTCGATTATGTCAACCTGCCCGACCCGCTGACGCCGGAGAACCTGCTGCGCACATCCGGCCGCGGCATTTTTCTGATCCGGTCGTTCATGGACGATTTTCAGGCCCGGCGCTTGCAGCCGGGAGGAACCGAAGTGACTTTAGTGAAGTTTGCGGCGTCTAAGTAGATTCTCGAAGAATTCCAGGAGGCTATTCAGTGAGCGTTAAGTTGAATACTCGGCAAGTGGGCGACGTCTCCGTGGTGGACGTGGCCGGGCGAATTACTCTCGGCGAAGGGTCCAGTGCGCTGCGCGAAACCCTGCGAGACATGGTGGGCAAGAACCAGAAAAAGATTCTGCTCAACCTCGGCGAGGTTTCCTACATCGACAGCTCGGGCATCGGCGAGCTGGTATCGGGCTTTACCACCGTGACCAACAACGGCGGGCAGTTGAAGCTGCTCAACCTGAACAAGCGGGTGAAGGACCTGCTGCAGATCACCAAGCTGTATACGGTCTTCGACGTTCACGGCGACGAAGCCCACGCCATTCGCAGCTTTACGTGAGCGGGTGTGGGGCCGGCGGCGGTGAGGGCAGCCGAACTTCCGGTGGTTTGATCTCGCGAATGCTTAATGGTTTTCCGAGCATAACCGATTAGACTAAGGGAAGAGCGCTACGAGCCGAACTATGAAGGCACCTGCGGGTAACCTCGCGCCTATCGTGCAGCGCCGATCCGGGAAGCTGCGGCTGACGGAGCGGCGTTATCCTCGGGTGCGCGGCTCTATGACGGAGCCCCTGCTCCTGAGCGACGAGCGGTGGCGCGGTGCCAAGCTCTTGGAATCGGGCAAGCACGAGGCTCAAGCGCTGGCGCTCACATTTGTTGGGGATCTCCGGCTCACATTCGCACGCACTTTCTGCGCCGAGGCGGTTAGGGCATACTGGATCGAGATCCAACGCAGCGGTGGAGACCCGTGGCCCCTGCCAACGGCGACGTTCACGGCCGGAGGGCGGTTGAAAGAGCCCGCATTGTCGCTGGCGAGGCGAATGGGTGTAGCTGGTGCGGAATTGGACCTGTGCACTGCCAGCTATCTGATTGGCGTGATCTATACGGCAATGATGCCCGAGGATGCGCGGTCGCGGTGGGGGAGTTACTATACGCCGCCCGGGCTGGCCGAAAGACTCATGAATCTGGCGGCGCAGGCTGGGGTGGATTGGAGACGCTGCCGGGTGATCGATCCGGCCTGTGGAGGCGGTGCTTTTCTGGCGCCCGTGGCCGCGAGAATGGCGTCGGCGAGTGCCGACTTGCCCGCTCACCAGATCGTCCGAGCGATTGGCGAGCGTCTCCGCGGCACCGAGATCGATCCATTCGCCGCATGGACCTCCCAGGTGTTCCTTGAGGCTGCAGTGATGGACGTCTGTCGTGCGGCGAAACAGAGGCTTCCGCAGATTGTTGGCGTTGGTGACAGCTTGCTACAGGACGTCGCGGATACGTACGATCTGGTGATCGGAAATCCGCCGTATGGCCGGGTCACCCTCAGCCGGGAAGTGCGCGAGCGGTATCGCCGGAGTCTGTACGGTCACGCAAATCTCTACGGACTCTTCACCGATTTGGCCGTGCAAATGACGCGTCCAGGCGGGGTGATCGCGTTTGTCACGCCTACGAGTTTCCTGGCGGGCGAGTATTTCAAGTCTTTGAGGCACTTGCTCGCGACAGAGGCGCCTCCCGCGAACCTGGATTTCGTCTCAGTCCGTAAGGGCGTCTTCGACGACGCTCTGCAAGAGACCTTGCTTGCAACATACAAGCGCGGCGACCGGAACACGAGCGCTTCAGTTCACTTTATTTCGCCTACTGGTTATTCCGACGTCGTCGTGCAGCCTGCTGGCCGATTAGTTTTGCCGAGTTCTACGGGCGGCCCCTGGATGGTCCCCCGGAGCTCCGATCAGGAAGCTCTGATTGCTTTCCTGCGGCGGATGCCACACCGCTTGAAGAACTATGGCTATGAGGTGAACACCGGGCCTCTGGTCTGGAATCGGCACAAAGGCCAGTTGACCCGGCATCCTTCGCCTGAAACCTTGCCACTAATATGGGCCGAATGCGTCGCGCCGTATGGTAGGTTCGTTTTCCGAGCCGCCAAAAAGAACCACGAACCCTTCTTTAGGCCGCGACCTGGCGATGACTGGTTGATCTCCTACAAGCCTTGCGTTCTGGTGCAGCGCACGACGGCCAAGGAACAGAGCCGGCGATTGATAGCGGCGGAACTCCCCAACAAGTTTCTTCGGCTTCACCCGGCCGTAGTGATTGAGAATCACCTGAATATGATCCGACCGACTAACGGGGGTCCCCGCGTGTCACCCGCCGTGTTGTGCACGCTTCTGAACTCGGACATTGTCGACAAGGCATTTCGGTGCTTGAGCGGGAGCGTCGCGGTATCGGCATACGAGCTGGAGGCTCTGCCATTGCCGCCGCCTGAGGAGCTTTCAAACCTGACGAGACTTGTGCAGGAACGGGCCAGCCGCGACGTCATCGAGCGGGCCTGTGCCGAGCTGTTCCATGCGTAGCGGCCCTATGGAGATTCCCCTCCCGAAACTGGTCGCCGTCGCCGATATTCAGAAGCGTTTGTTGGAAATCTTTCCCGAAGGAACGCCGAACCGTGGCTATTGTACCCGCGAAATCGCCGCCAAAACCGTATTCGTGATGCTGTATGTCGGATCTGTTGAGGGCCTGGGCTACCTTCGGCCGGATCAGGTGACTCGCATGAGCGACGCACAGGCCAAGAAATCCGACGACTCGGCGCGGCGGAGATGGGCAGCGGCGTCCTTGCAGAAGTCAGGAAACATCCGTGGCCGATGGTACGCGGTGAACACCCGCGAGCCGATTCGAGACGAGACCCTGAGGGAAGGCTTGGTGCGAGTTGGCGCGGCAATGGTGCGTAGTGATCTCCCCACCACATCGGCGGCGCCGCGGTACGCGCTCAAGACCTCGTTTGCAGCGCTGTTCGATCCGGGATTGCTGGGTGGGCATTTCGCCGATGCAGTCGCAAGATGGCAGCGTGAAAACCTGTCGGCCGGAGCACTGGCTCGCATTCAGTTGGTCGGAAAAGGGGCCACGCCGGACGTATCAGGCCTTCTGGTTACCTTTCCGAACGGGGAGACGCGGCGCCTTTCAGCGGGCCCGAGTTCTGTAATCACGAAGGCCGTGGTCGAGGACTTCTGCCCCCGTTTTTTGGAGGCGCCTGGAGTGATCTTCCTGAGCGAGAGCGGGAACAAGGTGGTTGCCCGCGATGAAGCTTTGGCGAAAGCAATTGGATTGGCTATTCCGCCGGACAAGTATCTGCCCGATCTCCTGCTCGTCGACATGGGGCCAGCCACTCCACTCCTGATCTTTGTGGAGGTGGTGGCCACTGACGGACCGATCAACGCTGCCCGAAAGAGCGCCTTCCTGGGAATCACTCACGCCGCCGGATTTGCGGATCAAAGCGTGGCGTTCGTGACGGCGTATCTTGACCGAGGCCGGCCTGCTTTTCGAAAAACCATTCCCGAATTGGCGTGGAATTCCTTCGCCTGGTGTGCATCCGAACCGGAACACATTATCGTCCTCCGCGAGGGCTGTGCCAATCGGAGTGCCCGGTTGTCGGAATTGTTGTAGGTGCGTTACCCGCCGCCGACGAACTGTACGATTTCGATCCGCGCGCCGGGTTCGACCACGGTGTCGCTCCACTGCGCTTGTTTGACGATGCGGCGGTCGAGTTCGACGGCCACCCGCGCGGGATCGAGTCCCAGGCGCCGCAGCAGATCCAGCAAGGTTTGTTGCGGGGCCACGGTGCGCGCTTCGCCATTGATGACTACGGGGATCTCCATCGCCGGTTGACACTCTACTTTTGCAACCATTATAGTCTAAGGTTAGGCCGCAGCTTCCCGAATCGTCATGCCAGAATCATACGCCGAACAGTACTTTCCTGTGCTGGTGCAGGCCTTGCTGGCCATGGCGCTTGCCGGCGGCTTGCTCACGGTTTCCTACCTGCTCGGCAAGCGCGTGCGCAACCGCGTGAAGGACATGCCTTACGAATCGGGCATGGTTCCCACCGGCGACGCGCGGCACCGCTTCAGCGTGAAGTTTTACCTGGTGGCGATGCTCTTCATATTGTTCGATATCGAGGCCATCTTTCTTTATCCCTGGGCGGTAGTGTACCGCGAGCTGAAGATGTTCGCGTTCGTCGAGATGCTGGTGTTCGTAGTGCTGATTCTGGCCGGTTTTTTTTACATCTGGAAAAAAGGTGCGCTCGATTGGTCCCCGGATTCCACCGCGGACCGTAAACGGTAACGACTGCTATGCTGCCCGATCCATTGCGCGAACACGCTCTGGCTCTTGCCGTGGCGGACTTTGACGCCGACGCCGTGACCGGCGGCAAGTTCGACCGAGGTGAGTTGACCCTCGAAATTGCCGCGGCCAAGATTGCGAGCGTCTGCGGGTTTCTGAAATACGATCAGAAATTCGTGCGCTTGAGCTCAGTCACGGCGGTGGACCGATATCCGGCCGAGCCGCGCTTCGAGGTGGTCTACCATCTGCATTCGGTGGAGAGGAACCAGAGGGTGCGACTGAAATGCCGCGTCAACGGCGCCGATCCAGCCATCGAGAGCGTCACTTCGGTGTGGCGGGGCGCCAACTGGTACGAGCGGGAGGTGTTCGACCTGTTCGGCATCCGCTTCTTGAATCATCCCGATCTGCGCCGCATCCTGATGCCCGACGATTGGGAAGGCCACCCGCTGCGCAAGGATTACCCCATCACGGGCGCGAGGATCTGAGCATGAGCGAAGCGGACATGCCAGGAATCACCACCACGCTGGAGAGCGAAGAGCTCAGCTCCGGCAGACGCACGCTGGTGCTCAACATGGGCCCGCAGCATCCCTCGACGCACGGCGTGCTGCGGCTGCTGATGGAACTGGATGGGGAAACCATCGTGCGCTGCCGGCCCGACATAGGCTTCCTGCATACCGGCATCGAAAAGGAATTCGAGGTCAAGCTCTATCAGCAGGCGGTCACCCTCACCGACCGCGTGGATTACCTGGCGCCGCTTTCGAACAATCTGGGATGGTGCCTGGCGGTGGAGAAACTGCTCGGCCTGGAGATTCCGCCGCAGGCACAGTGGATGCGGGTGATGCTGACGGAGTTGACCCGCCTCAACAGCCACCTGGTCTGGCTGGGCACGCACGCCATCGACATCGGCGCCATGTCGGTATTTCTGTATTGCTTTCGCGAGCGCGAAGACATCCTGCGTATTTTCGAGATGTTCTCCGGCCAGCGCATGATGACCAGCTACTTTCGCATCGGCGGGCTGGCGCTGGAACCGCCGCGAGGCTGGCAGGAGCAGGTGAAGAAATTCATCGACGTGTTTCCCAGCCGCGTGGACGAGTACGAGGATCTGCTCACCAACAACCAAATCTGGATCGGCCGCACGCGCGGCGTCGGCACGATTCCGCTCGAAGATATGCTCGACCTGGGAGTTACCGGACCCATGCTGCGCGCCGCCGGTTTGAAGATCGACGCGCGCAAGGACGCGCCTTATTCCAGTTACGACCAGTTCGATTTCGACGTGCCGGTGCGAACGGAAAACGACGTGTACGCGCGCTACCAGGTGCGTATCGAGGAGATGCGGCAGAGCGCGCGGATCGTGCGGCAGGCGATGGAGGGCATGCCGGCAGGCCCGTGGAAGGCCGACGATCCGCACGTGGTGCTGCCGGATCGCGACAAGATGAAGACGCAGATGGAGGCGCTCATCTATCACTTCAAGATTGTGACCGAGGGCTTCCGCGTGCCCGCAGGGGAAGTTTACCAGGTGATTGAATCGCCGCGCGGCGAGCTGGCTTACTACGTGGTTGCCGACGGCACGGCGCGGCCGTACCGCGTTCATATGCGCACGCCCAGTTTCGGCAACCTGCAAGCCACCCCGCGCATGGTGGAAGGCACGCTGATCGCCGACGTCATCGCCGCCATCGGCAGCATGGATTTTGTGCTAGGAGATACGGATCGATAAAGCACCTATGACATTCTCTCCCCAACTGGAAGCTAAGTTCGCCAAGCTGCTCGAGAGCTATCCCACCGGGCGCCAGCGCGCGGCGATGATTCCGATGCTGCTCTATGCGCAGGATGAAATCGGATCGGTCACCGACGAACTGGTCGAGGAGGTGGCCCAACGCGTCGGCGTGACGCCGCTGCAGGTCAACGAAGTGGTTTCCTACTACAGCATGTTGCATCGCCAACCGCTCGGCAAGTATCACGTGCAGATTTGCACCAATATCAGTTGCCTGCTGCACGATGCCGACCAACTGCTGGAGCACACTTGCCGGAAGCTGGGCATCGAGAACCACGGCGTCACCGCGGACGGGCAGTTTTCGATCGAAGAAGTGGAGTGCATGGGCGCGTGCTCCTGGGCGCCGGCGATTCAAATCAATTACGATTTTCATCACTTCGTGACGCCGGAGAAACTCGACCGGCTTTTGGACGGCCTGAGGAAGAAGCAATAGAAGATGCTGTATAACGAACCCAGCCCGCTCGAAACCAGGGTGCTGTCGCGCCGTTTCGGTATGCCGCACTCCGAGTCCATCGACACCTACCTCGCGACCGAGGGCTACCAGGCGTTCCTGAAAGCCTCGAGGATGACTTCCGACGAGATTGTCAATGAGATGAAGGCGTCGAACCTGCGCGGGCGCGGCGGCGCGGGGTTTCCCGCCGGCATGAAGTGGAGCTTCGTGCCGCGCAATTCGCCCAAGCCGAAATACATCATCGTCAACGCCGACGAAGGAGAGCCAGGCACGTGCAAGGATCGCGTGCTGATGGAAAACGATCCGCACCAGTTGATCGAGGGCGTTCTCATCGCCGGGCTGGCGGTGGATGCGCACGCCGGCTGGATATACATTCGCGGCGAGTATCGCTACCTGATCGACATCATGGACCGCGCCATCGCGGAGGCGTACCAGCGCGGCTGGCTGGGCAAGAACATTCAAGGCACGGGCTTCGATTTCGAGCTGTACACCCACACCGGCGCGGGCTCGTACGAATGCGGCGAGGAATCGGCGCTGCTGGAATCGCTCGAAGGCAAGCGTGGCGTGCCGCGCATCCGGCCGCCGTTTCCGGCCGTGGTGGGCGCGTTCCAGTGCCCCACGGTGCTGAATAACGTCGAAACTTTTTGCGCTGTGCCTGCCATCCTTTTGAACGGCGGCGCGGCGTTCGCCGCGCTGGGCGTGCCCAAGGCAGGCGGCACCAAAATGACCTGCCTCACCGGCCACATCAACAAGCCCGGCGTCTACGAACTGCGGCTCGGCTTCCCGGTTAAACAGATGATCGAGGAAGTGGGCGGCGGCATGCGCAATGGGAAAAAGCTGAAAGCGTTCATACCGGGCGGGTCTTCGTGCCCGGTGCTGACGGCCGCGGAGTGCGAAGGCGCCACCATGGATTACGATTCCATGGCGCAGCGGAAGAGCATGCTCGGCTCGGGCGGCGTGGTGATCATGGATGAAGATACCTGCATGGTGAAGGCCTGCCTGCGGCTGATGAAGTTCTACGCCCACGAAAGCTGCGGCTGGTGCATCCCCTGCCGCGAAGGCACCACCTGGCTCGACAAGATTATGACCCGTTTCCACTCCGGGGGCGGATCGCAGCAGGATATCGGCCTACTGGGCGACATCGCGAAGAACATGCTGGGCCGCACCTTCTGCCCGCTGGGCGACGCTGCCGCGCTGCCGATGATTTCCATCGTCGAGAAGTTCCGCCGCGAATTCGAAGATCATCTGAACGGCAAGCCGTGCCCCTTCGAGCATTCCAACCGGATGGTGACGGTGTAATGGCCGACACGGTGAAACTCACGATTGACGGGCAGGTGGTGTATGCGCCAGCGGGAACGCTGGTCATCGACGCCGCGAAACAAGCGGGGATCGAGATACCGGCGTTCTGCTATTACGAAGGCCTTTCTCTGCAGGCCGCCTGCCGCATGTGCCTGGTGGAAGTGGAGAAAATGCCCAAGCTGATGACGGCTTGCACGCTGCCAGTGGGCGAGGGCATGGTGGTGCGCACGGAAACGCCGCAGGTCGCCGCGGCGCGCAAGTACATGCTCGAATTTCTGCTCACCAATCACCCGCTGGATTGCCCGGTGTGCGACAAGGGCGGCGAGTGCGAGCTGCAAGACATGGCGTTCCGCTACGGCGCCGGCGAGAGCCGCTACACGGAAACCAAGGTCCACACCCCTGAGAAACAATATTCGCCGGTGGTGTTTTTCGATGCGCCGCGCTGCATCCTGTGCTACCGCTGCGTGCGCATCTGCAACGAGGGCATGGGCGTCAACGCGCTCGGCGTCGTCCAGCGCGGCGCGGTTTCGGAAATCGCGCCCAATCATGGCGACCACCTGGAATGCGACGAGTGCGGCGCCTGCATCGACATCTGCCCGGTCGGCGCGCTGACCAGCGGCATCTACCGTTACCAGACGCGGCCTTGGGAGATGACCCACGTCGGCACCATCTGCACGCACTGCTCCGACGGCTGCAAGACTACGCTCGGCACGCGCAACGACCGGATTTTGCGCGGCAACAATCGCGACCGCTCCGGCATCAACGGCGAATTCCTCTGCATCAAGGGCCGTTACGGGTTCGATTTCTACGAGCATCCCGGCCGCCTGCAAGCGCCGCTGATGCGCGTCAATAGCAAGCTGGAAGAGGTTTCGTGGGCGCAGGCGCTGGCTGCCGTGGCCGAGAAATTCAAGCAGACGATTGGCGCGGGCACCTTCGGCATCGTCGGCTCCAACCATACCACCAACGAAGAAGATTACTATTTACAGAAGTTCGCGCGGACGGTGCTCGGCACTAATAACATCGATCATCATCGCACCGGCGATGTGGTGACGCTGGTGGATGCATTGAGCGGCAAATCGGCCGAGTTGGCCACCGTGGCGGACCTTTACGAACGCAAGGCCTTCCTGGTGCTCGGCGCCGACCTGGCGCTGGAGCATCCGCTGCTTTCCTACCAGATCCGAGCCAACTGGCGGCATCACCAGGCGCGCGTTTACGTGGTGACGCCCAAAGCCGTGCGCGAAGACAAATACGCCGCCGCCATTGTGCGGAGCCGCGATTACGAATCGTTGCGCGACAAGATGAAGGCCGAGCCGGAGCTGGTCATTCTGTTCGACGATTCTTACCGGGGCGGGGAACTGCGCAAACTGGTGGACTTCGGCGAATCGCTCGGCATTCCCGTGCGCTACGTCTGCCTGGTGGATTACGCCAATTCGCGCGGTGCCATCGACATGGGGCTCGCGCCGGAACTGCTGCCCGGTTACCAGCCCTCCGGGCAGACCGGCCTGCACCTCGACGAAATGCTGGAGGCTGAGTTGAGCGTGCTGTGGGTAGTGGGCGCCAATCCGCTCGAGCATGCCGCGCGCAGAGCCGGTTTCCTGGTGGTGCAGGATTTGTTCCTGACCGAGACTGCGCGGCAGGCCGACGTGGTGCTACCAGCCGCCTGCGCCTACGAAAAGAACGGCACCGTCACCAGCGGCACCGGCGAAGTGCAGCGCCTCACGCGGGCCATCAACACCATGGGCGCCAAGCCGGATCTCGAGATTATCGGCTTCATCGCGCGCGAAATGGGAGCCGCGGCCGCGCTCGGACCTTGGACGCCGGACGCGGTCTTCGAAGAAATCCGCAAAAACGTTCGCGGCTATGATGTCGCCATGCCGGCGCTTGCCACTGGCGGCGCGGCGCAAACCATGCCGGTCAACGGGCGCGTCGACGTCCCCGGCGAGGCCGGCCTGGTGCGATCGGATCGCAACGGCCTGTTCGCCTCGGGCACGCTGGGGCGCTATTCTAAGGTACTGAACTCGGTACTGGAAAGCCGCTTGAGCCGCTAATGGACTCGTTCATCGTCATCAGCCTCATCAAGATATTCGTGGTCTTCGGCGCGCTGATGACTATCCTCGCCTACCTGCAATGGGTGGAGCGGAAGGTGATCGCGCATATTCAGGTGCGGCCCGGCCCCTATCGCGTGGGCCCGCACGGCCTGCTGCAGCCGCTGGCCGACGTCATCAAACTCATCACCAAGGAAGATCTGGTCCCGCCGTATGTCAACAAGACGCTGTACCTGGCGGCGCCGTTCCTGGCGATTACCATGGCGCTGCTTTCGATATCGGTGATTCCCTTCGGCCCCGCCATCCAGGTAGCCGGCTACCGGACCTGGATGCAACTCACCGACCTCAACTTCGGCGCGCTTTTCATCCTCGGGGTTTCATCGATGGGCGTTTACGGCATCGCGCTGGCCGGCTGGAGTTCGAACAATAAATACGCGCTGCTGGGCGGCCTGCGCAGCTCGGCGCAGATGATCAGCTATGAGCTGCCGCTCTCGCTGGCCATCGCCGCACCGCTGCTGGTCTCCAATACTCTGAGCCTGCGCAAACTGGTGGATACGCAGGACGGCTGGCTGTGGAACTGGAACCTCTTTCACGGCTTTCAGTATGTGAGTTTCATCGTCTTCATCATCGCTGCCTTCGCTGAAACCAACCGCGTTCCGTTCGATCTGCCGGAAGCTGAAAACGAGCTGGTGGCCGGCTTCCACACCGAATACAGCAGCATGAAATTTGCCTCGTTCTTCATGGCCGAATACGCCAACATGATCACCGTGAGTTGCATGGCCACACTGCTGTTCCTCGGCGGATGGGTGGCGCCGTGGCCGGCCGAGTATGGCTCCGGCTACGTGCCGGTTTTGAGTTTCGCCGTGGCCGGCGTGATCGCGCTTTTCCACGGGTTGAACGCGGCGCGCAAGCGCGACCATTACTCGTTCCCGGCCGTAGGCGTGGTTTTCCTCATCGTCGCGGCGGTCTTCCTGGTGCCGCTCACGCAGAGCGTCCTACTGCCGTTATTCTGGTTCTGCGCCAAGACCGGCGCCATTCTGTTTCTGTTTATCTGGATACGCGGCACGCTGCCGCGCTTCCGCTACGATCAACTGATGGGCTTCGCCTGGAAGGTTCTGTTCCCGGTCGCCATGTTGAATTTGCTGGCTACCGGCCTGGTGATTGCCGCGTTTTCGTGAGTTTCTTGAAATGGATTTGATTCTCTTTCTCGTTTTCGCGGGCATTGCGGTAGTGGCCGCCATCAACGTGGTCGTGCAGCGCCATCCCATATCGAGCGCCGTTTCGCTGATCGCCGTGATGGGATCGCTGGCCGTGCTGTATCTGCTGCTGGGCGCCGAGTTCATCGCCGCCGCGCAGGTCATCGTCTACGCCGGCGCCATCATGGTGCTGTTCGTCTTTGTCATCATGCTGCTCAATGCCGGCGGCGAGACCAAGGCCGGCCGCTCCTTCGTCGCCAGCCTGCTGGGCGTGCCGGTGCTCGTGGCGCTGCTGGCGCTGCTGGCATTTTTCACCGAGCGCATCTACCCGAGCGACACTGAGGTGCACTTCGGCGGCTTCCGCGGCGGCACGGCGCAGGCGGTGGGCCGCGCCCTGTTCACCACTTACCTGCTGCCGTTTGAGATCACTTCGATTTTGATCCTGATCGCGATCGTCGGCGCCATCGTGCTGGCGCGGAAGGAACTCGAATGATGGGCCACGTCCCGCTTTCCTGGTTTCTGATGCTGAGCGCGGTGCTGTTCTCGCTCGGCGTGGCTGGCTTCATTTTCCGCCGCAACATTATCACCATGTTCATGTCGATCGAGCTGATTTTGAACGCCGTCAACCTGACCTTCATCACCTTTGCCTACCAGCGGCAGCAGGTGGCCGGCCACTTATTCGCATTCTTCGTAATGGTGGTGGCGGCGGCCGAGGCCGCGGTCGGCCTGGCGATCATTCTGACCGTTTTCAAGAACCGCGGCACGCTAAATATCGACGACCTGGACTCGATGAAGAACTGACAACGCGACCGATGCAACTCTGGCTCATACCCATACTTCCGCTGGCCGGCTTCCTGATCAACGGCCTGTTCGGCCGGCGCTTTTCCAAGGGGCTGATCAACACGTTCGCCATCGGCAGCGTGGTGCTCGCCTTTCTGTGGGTGCTGAAGACCCTCTTCGGCCTGGGCGGCATCGAGGCCACTTACACCGAGCATTACTTCACCTGGATTCAGAGTGGCGTGCTTTCGGTTGGCTGCGATTTCTCGGTCGACCGCCTCACCGCCGTCATGCTGCTGGTGGTCACCGGCATCGGCTCGCTGATCCACATTTACGCCATCGGCTACATGGCTCACGAGGGCGGCTACTACCGATTCTTCGCCTTCCTCAACCTCTTCATGTTTTTCATGCTGACGCTGGTGCTGGCCGCCAACTACCTGGTGCTGTTCGTCGGCTGGGAGGGCGTGGGGCTGTGCAGCTACCTCTTGATTGGCTTCTATTTCGACAAGAAGTTCGCCACCGACGCCGGTAACAAGGCGTTCATCGTGAACCGCATCGGCGATTTCGGTTTCTCGCTGGCGATGTTTTTGATCTTCCGCCAGTTCGGCTCGTTCGATTTCGCCCGCGTGTTCGCGCAGGCGCCGGCCGCGCCGGTTGGCCTGCTCACACTCATCGGTGTGTTGCTGATGTTCGGTGCGTGCGGCAAGTCCGCGCAGATCCCGCTCTACGTCTGGCTGCCCGACGCGATGGCCGGCCCCACGCCCGTTTCCGCGCTCATCCACGCCGCCACCATGGTCACCGCCGGCGTTTATATGACGGCGCGCTCGTTGGTGATTTACACGCACGCTCCTATCGCGATGGACGTGATCGCCTACATCGGTATCGCCACCGCGTTCGTCGCCGCCACCATTGGCCTGGCGCAGAACGATATCAAGAAGGTCTTCGCGTACTCGACTGTTTCCCAGCTCGGCTACATGTTCGTGGGCGTCGGCTGCGGCGCTTTTTCGGCCGGCATTTACCACCTGATGACACACGCGTTCTTCAAGGCGCTGCTCTTCCTCGGCGCGGGCGCCGTGATCCACTCTCTTTCCGGCGAGCAGGACATGCGGCAGATGGGCGGGCTCCGCACCAAGATTCCCTGGACGTTCGGCGTCATGCTGTGCGCTTCGCTCGCCATCGCCGGGTTTCCGTACACTTCCGGCTTTTTTAGTAAGGATGCGATCCTGCTGGCCGCCGATCATCGCGCGCCGTGGCTGTACTGGGCCGGCACTTTCACCGCCGGCCTGACCGCGTTCTACGTCTTCCGCGCGTTCTTCATGACCTTCTTCGGCCGTTATCGCGGCCAGGAGCACCACCCGCACGAATCGCCGCCCGTGATGCTGGTCCCGCTGGTGATTCTAGCGGTACTGTCGCTCGCCGGAGGCTATCTCTTCAAGGTCCCCGACTTTCTCCGCACCGTTTTTCCGGCCGTTGCAGCGCCGGAGGAGTTTGCCCCTATGGCCGTTGCCAGCGCCGCCGGCCTGCTTGGCATCGCGCTGGCGTTCCTGATGTACGTATACAGGCCCGGCATCCCCGATTCCATCGCCAGTGGCGCCAAGGGCCTCTACAAGCTGGTCTACAACAAGTACTTCGTGGATGAGATCTACGACGCAGCGGTGGTCAGGCCCGTAGTGAATGGCTCGCGCGTGGTGCTCTGGAAGGGCGCCGACGCTGGCCTGATCGATGGCATGGTCAACGGCGTCGGTGCGCGCGCCAAAGGTATCGGCGGCGTGTTGCGCCTCGCGCAATCCGGCAACACCCGCAGCTACGCCACGTGGGTGGCGTTCGGCGGCGTGTTGGTGATCTTTGGCATGGCGGTCATGGTCGTGTTGGGAGGCCTGCGATGAACCTGCTCCTGCTCGTTCTCGTGCTTCCGGCTGCCGGGTTCCTGATCGCGCTCGCCGCTCCGCGTTCCTCGCCGGCTTCGAGCCGCTATTGGGCGCTGGGTGTTTCGCTGGTCACGTTTCTCGCTTCGCTGGCTCTGCTCGGCTGGTTTGACCGATCACTTGGCGGCGATCAATTCTCCGTCGATCTGCTGTGGATCTCTTCGCCCGAAATCCGTTTCCACATCGCCGCCGATGGTGTCAGCCTATGGCTGGTGCTGCTTTCCACTTTCCTCACGCCCATCTGCGTGTTGATTAGCTGGAACCACATTCAGAGCCGCGTCAAGGAATTCTACGCTTTTCTGCTGCTGCTGGAGTTCGGCCTGGTGGGCGTCTTCCTGGCGCAGGACCTGTTTCTGTTCTACGTGTTTTGGGAAGTCAGCCTGGTGCCCATGTATTTCCTGATCGGTATCTGGGGCCACGAGCGCCGCATCTACGCCGCCGTGAAGTTTTTCCTCTACACCATGGCCGGTTCGGTGCTGATGCTGGCGGCCATCATTTATCTGTACAATCGCGCGGGCACGTTCGGCTACGCCGCCATCCTGGATCAGCTCTCGAGCGGCCGCCTGGTCTTCACTCCCTTCGAGCAGATGTTGCTCTTCCTGGCTTTCTTCGTCGCCTTCGCCATCAAGGTGCCGCTGTTCCCGCTCCACACCTGGCTGCCGGACGCGCACGTCGAGGCGCCCGTTGCCGGTTCCGTGATGCTGGCCTCCGTCATGCTGAAGATGGGCACTTTCGGTATTCTGCATTACGCGTTGCCGCTGTTTCCCAGCGCCGCGCGGCGCTGCGCCCCGTGGATCGCGGTGCTAGCTATCATCGGCATCATCTACGGCGCGCTGGTCGCCATGGTGCAGCCGAATCTGAAAAAACTGGTGGCGTACTCATCGGTCAGCCACCTCGGCTTCGTGGTGCTCGGCATTTTTTCCTTCACTCAACTGGGACTCGATGGCGCGGTCTACCAGATGCTCAATCACGGCATCACCACCGGCGCGCTGTTCGTGCTGGTCGGGCTGATGTATGAGCGCCGCCACTCGCTCGCCATCGAAGACTACGGCGGCGTCGCCACTGCCGCGCCGTGGCTCTCCACCGTGTTCCTCATCACCACGCTGGCTTCCATCGGGCTGCCACTGTTGAACAATTTCGTCGGCGAGTTCCTGGTGCTGCAAGGCGCCGCCCTCGCGAACTTCAAATGGGCCGTATGGGCCGCGCTGGGCGTCATCCTCTCCGCCTGCTACATGCTCTGGATGTACCAGCGGGTCTTTTACGGCGAGTTGAAAGAGGAAGTGCGGTCGCACCTGCCGGACCTCAACCTGCGCGAGTGGGCCGTGGTGGTTCCGCTGATCGCCATGATGGTCTGGATGGGCGTCTACTCGAAATCGTTCCTCGATCCCGTCGGCAAGACCACCGCCCGCGTGCTCGAACAAACCCAGGTCAATGTGTCCTACCGGGTCGATCTTCGGCTGCCTGCGCGCACGGAGGTGAGCCGTGCCCGCTAGCCCGATGTTCAATCCCGCCGACCTGATCCGCTTCCTGCCCGAAATCATTCTCACGGTGATGGGCACGCTCATTATGGTGCTCGATCCGCTGCTCGACCGCCGCGAATCCAAGATCTATGGAACGCTCAGCCTGGCCACGCTGGTGGCCGCGATCCTTGCCGCCATCTATGCTTATTCCCAACCCGGGCCTGCCTTCGGCGGCATGATCGTCGTCGATGGCTTCGCCACTTTTTTCCGTGTCCTGGTTCTCGGCGTCGGCATCCTCACCATCCTGCCTTCATTTAGTTTTCTCAAACGCCAGCAGGCCGCAACGAGTGAGTTTCACGCGCTGCTGCTTTTCTCCATCGCCGGCCAGTCGATTATGGCCGCGGCCAACGACCTCATCATCATCTTCATCGGCCTGGAAATCTCCTCCATCGCCAGCTACATCCTGGCCGGCTATCTGCGCGACGACAAGCGCGCCAATGAGGCCGCGCTCAAGTACTTTCTGCTTGGATCGTTCGCCACCGGTTTCTTTCTCTACGGCGTGGCGCTGATTTATGGCGAAACCGGCAGCATCAACCTCAGCGTGGTGCGCTTGCGTCTAGCCGGCCCCGACGCGCCCTTGGCCGTAATGGTCGGCCTGGCGGCGGCGCTGATGTTCGTCGGGCTGGCGTTCAAAGTCTCCGCTTCCCCATTCCAGATCTGGGCGCCGGATGTGTACCAGGGTGCACCCACGCCGGTCACCGCATTCCTGTCCGCCGGTCCCAAAGCGGCTGCGTTCGCCGTCTTTCTGCGCATCTTCATGACGGCCTTCGCGCCCATCGGCGAAGCCTGGGCGCCCCTGGTGTGGCTCTCCGCGCTGCTTTCCATGACGATCGGCAACTTCGCCGCGCTGCTGCAAACCAATGTCAAGCGCATGCTGGCCTATAGTTCCATCGCGCACGCCGGTTACGTGATGGTGGCGCTCGCGGCGCGCTCGGAAATCGGCACTGCCGCCGTGATGTTCTATCTGGCCGCCTACGCGTGCATGAACGTGGGCGCATTCGCCGTGGTCAGCTACCTCTCCGGCAAGGACGAGCGGTATCAGAGCGTCGAGGATTTTGCCGGCCTCGCGCAGAAGCAGCCGTTCACGGCGGCCATGCTGACGATTTTTCTGCTCTCGCTGATCGGCGTGCCGCTCACCGGCGGCTTCTTCGGCAAGTTCTATATCTTCAAAGCCGCTTTGGAATCGCACCTGGTGTGGCTCACCGTGCTCGGCCTGCTCAATAGCGCCGTGGCCGCGTATTACTACCTGCGCCTTCTGGTGATGATGTATTTCCGCGAGCCCGGCGACGCCGTTTCGAGCGCCGAGCCGCTCACGCCCGCGTTCTCCGCGGCCCTCATCCTGCCCGCCATCGGCACACTGTTCCTAGGTATATTCCCCGGCTGGCTGCTGGATTTCGCTGGACGTTCCGCCAGCCTGGTGAAATGACGATGCGCGGCCGCGATAATCTCAGTCTGCAAGCATGACGTGATGACCGACCGCGAAAAAGACGAGCTCGCTGCCCAGGTTTTGGCCGTCATTCGGGCCCGCTTTGACCCACCCGGTCCCGCCGATACCGGGGACATCCTGGAGCGCGCCCGCCGCCAGGCCCAAGCGCCGGCTCCCGCGCCCGCTCCTGTTCCGATTTGTGCGCCCTCGCGTCCGCCCGGACCCGCGCCCGACATGCGCCGCGTCGATCGCTTTTTGTTCGCCGCCGGCGCGCTGCTGCTTGCCGTCTACTTCTTCCGGCTGACGCGCGCTTCGCTCCACATTTATTTCACACCCGACGATCTGATGAATCTGTACCGCTCCTGGATTTTTCCCGCCGGCCGTCTCCTCAAAGCCAACCTGCTGTTCTTCCTCAGTTCCGATTTCGGGCGTCCCATGGGGAGCCTGTGGTACCGCGTGATCGTCGATTTCGCCGGTTTCCACCCCTTCTGGTTTCACGCCTCCAATCTCGCCATCCTGGCGGTCAACATCTGGCTGACATATGCGGTGGCGCGCCGGCTTGCCGGATCGCGCGAGATCGCCGCCCTTACCGCGCTGGCGATGGCCTATCAGCAGCGCCTCGCGTGGCTCTATTTTGATACCGGATTCGTCTACGACGTGCTCTGCTATTTCTTCCTCTTCGCCGCGCTGGCGCTCTATCTGCGGGCGCGCGCGCGTGCCGCGAAGCTCCAGCCCTGGCAATGGACGACCCTCTTCGCGCTCTGCATCTGCGCCTTGAATTCCAAGGAAATGGCGGTGATGCTGCCGGCGTTCCTGGGAACCTATGAGCTGCTATACCATCCGCCGCGAGCCTGGCAGCCTGCAACGCTGCAACGGTGGCTACTCCGTGAAGGCCGCCCCACGCTCCTCACCGGCGCTGTGGCCGTGCTGTTCGTGGTAGGCAGATCGATCGGCCCTCTCTCGCTGACTCACAACGCCGCCTACCGGCCGTCCTTCACGTGGGCTCAGTTTATGCTCACCAGCCGGCATTTCGCAGGGGACATCCTCGGAATGCCGGACTGGCCGGCCTGGGCGGTGCTTTTGCTCTGGACGATGCTGGCGGCCATCGCCTGGGCCGCAGGGTCGCGCGTGTTGGCCTTCGCCTGGCTGTTCGTGATGCTCAGCCCGCTGCCCATTGCGTTCATCTACCCGCGCGGAGCCGCCCAATATTACGTGTGCGTGTTCGGATGGATGCTTTACGCCGCCGTTTTGCTGGCGAATCTTACCGCGTTCCTTACACGCAGTGTGCCGCTTCCGGAATGGTGGCTGTCGAGAGCGCGGGGCGCGGCTTTGTTCGTCGTCTTGATGGCGATTCTTTATTTGGCTTACAAACCTCTGGGTTACGCCGGACTTACCAGCGCTTCACTGGAAGCCCCGGAAAACCGCAATACCGTGGCCCAGCTTCATGCCGCCGCCCCAACCATCCGCCCAGGCAGCCGTCTCCTGTTCTTGAACGATCCCATCCGCCCGGACTGGTTCAACCTGATCTTCATCGTTCAGCTCAGCTACGCCGATCCCAGCTTGCGCGTCTTCCGGGTCAAGGAAATGAAGCAGCGCCCGAGTGACCAGGAGATCGCTTCTTACGACTATGTCTTCGATTATCATAATGGCCGCTTCTTCGAGCTGAAAACGCCAAGCACCCCAGCCAACTAACTCTTGTGGCGCTTGGCCCCGCCCCGTCTCACGCCGGCATCTCAAGTCTCGCTGGTGCGCGTCACCGCGGGCAATCCCAATCGGCGCCGGCATTCATCCAGCATGGATGCCGTGCGCGTGGCGCCGCAGCGCGTCGCGCCCACCGCGCGCACGCCCAGCAGAGCATCCAGATCGCGAATGCCTCCGGCGGACTTCACCTGCACCCGCGGGGCTGCATGCTTCCGCATCAGCACCAGGTCTTCGATGGTGGCGCCCCCGCTGCCGTATCCGGTGGACGTCTTCACCCAGTCGGCGCCCAACTCGCTCGAGATCTCGCACAGGCGGATCTTCTGCGCGTCGTTCAAATAGCAGTTCTCGAAAATCACCTTCACTTTTTGTCCCGCGGCGTGGGTCACCGCGATCGCCGCCGCTAGGTCGTCGTGAACGTACTTCCAGTCGCCGCTCAGCACCGCGCTGATGTTCACCACCATGTCCAGTTCCTGGCCGCCATCGGCCAGCGCCCGCTCCGCCTCGGCCACTTTCACGGCGGTGGTGTGGCAGCCGTGCGGGAAGCCGATCGTGGTGCTGGCTTTCACCTGGCTCCCTGCCAGCACCTGCGCGCAACGGCGCAGGTAATACGGAAGAATACAGACGCTAGCCACCTCATAGTCCAGCGCCAGCCGGCAGCCGCGCTCCATCTCCGCCGCCGTCAGCGTCGGGTTCAGCAGCGAATGATCGATCATCTTGGCGATATCTTCGTATGTGTATTCCATGCGTCTGCTCTCCTCTTGGGCCTCGCCGGACAAGCGCCGCTACTGCGGGCCTTTGCTCAATTCCCGCGATTTCTCCAGGTCCGCATTGCTGCCGGCCCTGTCGCCCAGACCGCCGCGCGCGGCGGCGCGGTTCTGGTACGCGTTGACGTAGTTCGGATCGAGCCGGATGGCATTGTCGAAATCGGCAATCGCGTCGGCAAAATGCCTGAGGCGCATATGCGCGTAGCCTCGCGCGTTGTACGCTCGCGACGACACCGGGTCCAGCCGGATCGCCACACTGAGTTGCTCGATGGCCTCGACGAATTTCCCGTCCTGAATCAGCTTGCGCCCCGCCGCCTGATGGGCGGACGCATCCTTAACGGCTTCGGGCGCCGACCTCGGAGGCGCCCCGTCCGTTTTGAGCGCTGATTTCACCGCCGGAGCCTGCGGTTTGGGTGTTGGCGCGGCATCCGGTTTCGGCGGCACCGCCGCAGCGGAGGTCGATGGCGTTGTGGCCGCCGCAAGCGCGGGAGTCGCTGGCGCGGCATCCGCCTTGAGCGGCAGCGCAGTGCCGGAGGTCGATGGCGTGGCGGCCGGCACAGGCGGGGCTGCAACCGGCTCCGGTGCGGCTGGCGAGCCCGGCAGGCTAAGCGCCACCGTATCCGGCTGCGCTTCCTTGGCGCGAGCGGCCTCGATCGCTTCTCGCACTTTCTTCGACGCCATCACCAGCAGTTGCTGGGTTTCCGCGTTGTCCGGATCCAACTGTGCGGCACGCTGCAGATCCACCAGCGCCTCGTCGTAGCGCCCCAGCAGGATGTAGTCGCCGCCCCGCGCCCGCCACGCGACCGCCGACGAGGGGTTGAGCGTGATCGCTGTCGTTCGGTCGGCCAGCCCTTTCGCATGCTCTCCCAGCGCGTGGTATGACGCGGCGCGTTCGAGGTAAGCATCCGAGTTCTTCGGGTCCAGCTCCACCGCGCGGTTGCGGTCCCGCAACGATTCTTCGAGCTTGCCCTGCTGCGCAAAAACCGTGCCGCGCGCCAGGTAGAGGCGCACATCGTTCGGGTCCAGGCGGATGGCTTCCGTGTAATCCGCCGCCGCTCCGTCTTTGTCGGCGAGCACTTCCTTTACCGCGCCCCGCGTGCGGCGCGCCCGGGCGTCCTCCGGCCGCAGCCGCACCGCCGTGTCCAGGTCAGCCAGCGCGCGCCGGTAATCGCCCAGCCCGGTGTAGGCCAGCGCCTGCTCGACGTAAACATCCGCGTAATCGGGGCGCCGCCGCAGGCATAAATCGAAGGCGTCCACCGCGTCGCGGAATCGCCCCTCGGCCGCGCGCGCCATGCCCAGGCCTTTGTCCGCGTCGGCGTTATCCAGCCGCAACTCCAAAGCCCGCGTGAAATCCGCCGCGGCCTTTTCGTGATCGCCCAGCGCCAGTTCCTGATTGCCTCGTCCGGTATACACCTCCGTGCGCTCCAGCTTCAGGCCGATCGCGGTGGTGTAGTCCTGAATCGCGCGCGCGCTTTCTCCGGTCTTGGCGTAGTAGTCGCCGCGCGCCCAGTAAGATTGGCCGTTGGCGGGCTGCAAGGTCACTGCCTGTTCCAAGTCGGCTAGCGCATGTATCTTGTCACCTCTGGCCAGGTAGTCCAGACCTCGCGCGCGCAACGCCGCGGCGTTACCGGGGTCTAATTCAAGGGCTTCCGAATACTCGCCGAGGGCCTCTTCGCGGTGCCCCGCCTGGTCGGCGCGCTGGCCACGCTGGTACGCGGCTTGCGATTTTCTTTTGTCGGGTTTCCCTGCGGAGTGAAGCGCCGGTAGCGTCGTTCCCAGAAAAACGAGCGCCAGTCCCAAGTGCGCGAGACAAGTGTTTCGGTTTCGCATCGCCTCATGAATTAGTGTACACTCGAAGCGTATTTGATTGTCCGCTGGTGTACGGGAAGCCGGTGCAAATCCGGCGTGGCCCAGCCACTGTAAGCGCGGAGAATCGCCCATCGTGTGTCACTGTTCCAGATATGGAATGGGAAGGCCGGGCAATTCGACGATGCGCAAACCAGGAGACCGGCCAGCGAGATGGTTTACTTTCGGCTCTCTAGGGAGGAGCCTCGAATGTATATACGTCTCCAGGGCCTTGCGGCCTTGCTCCTGTTGTTTTCCGCCGGCCTTCCGGCTGCTTCGTTGCAAGGCACGGTTGCCGATCCGTCCGGCGCTCCCGTGGTGGGCGCCCAGGTCGCGGTATCGGTCCCCGCCGGAATCGCCGCCCAGACGCTCACCGGTGTCAACGGCTCGTTTGAGCTCGATACCGCCGTGGCCAAGGCGCCGGATGCCAAACTGGTGGTTACCGCGCCGGGATTCCGCACCGCCGAAATTCTCCTCTCCGCCGCATCGCAACCGCTGACGGTGAAGCTGCAACTGGCGCCACTCGAGGATTCGGTGAGCGTGGTCGGCTCCGCCATCGATGTCCCGGCCAGCCAGCAGGGCGGAAGCACCAGCATCGTCACCAGCGAAGAGATTCGCCGGAGCAACCTGGCGCAGGCCGTGGATCTGCTCCGTTACCTCCCCGGAATCGCCATCAGCCAGACCGGATTCACCGGTGGCCTCACCTCGCTCTATCTGCGCGGCGGCTACGACGATTTCAATCTGGTCGAGATCGACGGCATCCCCGTCAATAGCTTCGGCGGGGGCTTCGATTTTGCCCACATCCCGGCCGAGGAGTTGGACCGCGTCGAGGTGATTCGCGGCCCCGAATCCGCCGTGGCCGGCGAGTACGCCAACTCGGGCGTGGTCAACTTCGTCACCCGGGAAGCCGGCGCAGCGCCCAACCTCGATATCCTGGCTGAAGGCGGTACTTACCAGGAGCATCGTTTCGGCATAGCCGGCGGCGACACTTTGGCCGGGTTCGGCATTGCCGTCGCGGCTTCGCGCCTCGACGACAACGGCCCGGTACCCAACAGCGACTATCGCAATGAGAACCTGATGCTCAATCTGCTGCGCCGCTTCGGCAGCCAGTCGCTGAATTTGCACGGCGATTTCGATTCCAACTCCGTCGGCGAACCTGGTCCCAACGGCTCCGATCCCAACGACGACTACACTGGCCTCGACACCATCAGCCGCAGCAAGAACAACTTCTCCGATTACCTGGCGCATTACCAGGCGGACCTATTCTCGGGGCGGATCAAGGAGGATCTGTTCGCCTCGTTCTTTCTCAACAACAACGGCTACACCAGCCCTTACGGGTTCAGCTTTAATAAAGATCTGCGCGGCCAGGCCGAGTGGCGGATGACAACCAGTGTCAAGCCTTGGTACACGGTGGCTTTGGGCACGGTTGAAACGACTGAGGAAGTACGCAATACCTACATCACCGACGCGAACTCCGATACCTTCCCCATCCGCCGCAACGATATCGCGTTCTACGTCGAGAACCGCTTTCAACTGCCCGGCGGTTGGACAATCAACGCCGGCGTGCGCGACGAGTTTCTGGACACCGGCAACATTCCCGCCGATGGTGCTTCGCGTCCGTATTTTCCGGCGCAGTCGGTCAGTGCGGTCGATCCCAAGGTGGCCGCTGCGTACAGCCGGAGCGGCACGCGGCTGCACGCTTCCTTCGGCACCGGCTTTCGTCCGCCCAGCGGCTTCGACCTGGCCTACACCGACAATCCGTCGCTCAAGCCGGAGCGCACGCGCGGCTTCGACGCGGGCGTGGAGCGCCGCTTTTTCCACGACGTTCTTTCGCTCGACGCCACCTTCTTCGACAACCGTTATTACGATCTGATCGTCATCCTCGGCGGCAATCTCTCCGTGCTCAGCCACTATGAATCCGACAACCTCGCCAACTCGCGTGGCCTGGGCACGGAATACTCGGCCCGCCTGCGGCCCACGCGGTGGCTTTACATCACCGGCTGGTACACCTGGCTCGATTCGGAAATTCTCTCGCTCAACGGCACTGCCAACCTGGCGCCGGCGCCGTTTACCGTGGGCCAGCAGTTGCTGCGCTGTCCGGCCAATTCGGGCGCTTTCGCCGCCACCTTTACCCGCGGCCGCGTCTCGGGCGGTCTGGACGGGTACTTCCGCGGCTCGATTCTCGATGTCGATCCCAGCTACGGCGCATCCGCCGGCTTGTTTCAAAACCCGGGCTATGCCAACTTGGGGCTGAATCTCAACTACAAGCTCGGCCGCGGCCTCACTGCTTATGGCAACCTGCGCAACGCGCTCGACCAGCATTACGAAGAGGTTTTCGGCTACCCCTCGCCGCGTCTGAACTTCGTGACCGGTTTCAAATGGTCGCTCACCGGTGCAAAATGAGAATATGAGCAAGCAACCGTTCGATCCGCCTCATCTGACCATCAGCCGTGTCTACACACGCGGCGGCGACGAAGGAGAAACCGCTCTCGCCGGCGGCCAACGTGTGGCCAAGGATGGGCCGCGCATTGAAGCCTACGGGGTAGTCGACGAATTGAACGCCTTCGTGGGCGCCGCGCGCGCTACCGCCGAGGCGCTGGTGGACAAGGATGGCCGCGCCTGGACGCTGGTGCCGGTTCTGCTGCGCATCCAGCACGGGCTGTTTAATCTCGGCTCGATTCTCGCCACCCTGCCCGAAGACGTTCACGAACGGCAGGCGCGCGTGACGGATGAAGAAGTGACTCGCCTGGAAACCGAAATGGACCGCATCAATCGCGACATGACACCGCTCGGCTCGTTCGTGCTGCCCGGCAGTGGCCGTTTGAACGCCGATCTGCACCTTTGCCGCGTTGTGTGCCGCCGCGCCGAACGCGCCGTGGTGGCTTTGGCCCGTGTCGAAAGCGTGCCACCGGAGGCGATTCGCTACCTCAACCGGCTCAGCGATTCGTTTTTTGTCTGGAGCCGCTGGGCAACCCACCTCACCGGCGATCCGGAAACTTTATGGGATCCGAACCATGCGGGTTCGGCTCGTCCTGATAGATAATCAGTTTAGGAGAACACGAATGAAGAACAGTACATCGAGACCGCTGGCCATCGGCCTCACGATCCTGGGTATGCTGGCACGCCTGGTGCCGCACGCCCCCAATTTCACGCCGGTGGGCGGCGTCAGCCTGTTTGCCGGCGGCCGGCTCACCGGCTGGAAGGCTTACCTGTTGCCGCTCGTGCTGATGCTCGTCACCGATCCGCTGGTGGGCGGCTATTCGTTCGCGACTCCGTTCGTGTATGCGAGCTTCCTGGTTTATGTGTGGATCGGCTCGCGGCTGCGCGCCACCCAGAGCCCGCTCGCCATTGGCGCCGCGGCTGTCGCGGGCAGCGTGCAGTTCTTCGTGATTACCAATTTCGGAGTGTGGCTGAACCCCGCCGCCACTTACGCGCACAACGCTGCCGGCCTGATGGCCTGCTATGTGGCGGCGATTCCGTTTTATGGCCGCACCCTGCTGGCGGATCTCTTCTACTCGGCCGCCCTCTATGGCGCCTACGCCCTGCTGAGCCGCCGCGTGGCTGTCCGGAATCGGACAGCGGCCTGAGCGAACCGATTCATCACCCGAAGGGGCCGGACATGCCGGGCCTTGCCTCGCATTGGCGTTATGATGAGCTTGGGACATGGCGCTGATCGCGGTTTCCGGGCATCCGGGGTGCAGGTTTGAGGAGGTCGCGCGCATCACTGCGCAGCGGCTGGGTTTCGAGCTGCTCACGCAGGCGCGGTTGGAGACTCTGGCCGCAGAAGAATTCGGCGCCGAAACCCGCATCCCCGATAAGGCCTGGGCCAGCCTGGCCACTTCCGTCCTGGCGCGGCTGGCAACCGCTCACCATATTGTCTACTGCGCCGCCGGCGGCGAACTCCAGTCGCGACACTTCCCCGGCATGCTGCGCGTCCATGTAGTGGCCCCGGAAAACGTGCGCATCGGCAACATCATGCTGGATTGCCGCTTGGAACGCGCCGCCGCGCGCCAACGCCTGCTGGAGCTCGAAGCCGCCGACCGTGCCGCCCGCAAAGCCAGGTTTGGCAAAACCCGCGCTACCGCCGATCTGTTCGATCTCGTGCTGAATGCCGAGACCGTCAGCGGCGAACAGATGGCCGAGTTGATCGACCGCGCCGCCGCCGCGCTGGCCCTGACCGGGCGCGGGTTTCTCTCCGCCGCCGCCGAAGCCCAACTCCAGTTTCAGATGCGGCTCCGTCTGGCCCGTTACGGCATCGTGCCGCCCGACAAGATCACCATTCGCAAGAAAATCTTCGCCAACCCGAGCGAGGAAATGTTCGCCAACCTGCTCGATTTTTACCGCATCGCCTGGGAGTACGAGCCGCGCAGCTTCCCCGTCCAGTACGACCGCGACGCCAACCCGACCGAATCATTTACCCCGGATTTCTATCTGCCTGAATTCGACTTATATGTGGAACTAACCACCATGAAGCAGTCTCTGGTAACTCGCAAGAACCGGAAGGTCCGTTTGTTGCGTGAACTTTATCCCCACTTGAACATCCAGGTGTTTTATCAGAAGGATTTTGAGAATCTCATTTTTAAGTACGGCCTTGCCCAGCGCCCGGTGACCGCATGAGCGCCCCCTTGCCGCCCGGCATTGAACGGGTCTTGTTTACCGAAGAGGAGATTGCGCAGCGCATCTGCGAACTGGGCGCCCGCATCTCGCGCGACTACGCAGGCAAGACCCTGAAACTGGTTGGCGTGCTCAAAGGCTCGGTCTTCTTTCTCACGGCCCTGGCCCGTTCGATCGAAGTCCCGGTGAAGATGGATTTCCTGGGCATCTCGAGCTTCTCCAACCGCAGCGGCGCTCCCGGCGTGGTGCGCATCGCCAAGGACCTGGACGACAGCATCGAAGGTGAGGACGTGCTGCTGATCGAAGATATCGTCGACACCGGCTTCACGCTCCGCTACCTCTTGCAGAACCTGGCCGGCCGCGCGCCCAACTCGCTCGCCGTTTGTACGTTTCTCGATAGAACCAGCCGTCGAATCGTGCAGGTGCCCGTCGATTACCGCTGTTTCGAAATCCCCGACCGCTTCGTGGTGGGATTCGGTCTGGATTCCCAACAGCTTTACCGCAACCTGGGCTACGTGGCGGTCGTGAAGCACGAGAAGATCGTTTGACGTCGGAGCGGGACATGAACCGTACTAGACCGGGGCTGGGCGTGCCCGGCCCATGTGTGTATCGTACCTTCCTCATATCAAAAACACCTGAGAATTCCCCTTCCGCCGCTCACCAATTAGCCGGGGATCCAGGTAAAGTGTTAATTCACCCAACGGAAACGCTTCCCGGCGGCGCCATCCCGGATTTCGTCATTCGTTTTTAGCATTTTGGGTTTAAAATTGAAAACAGAAACCCAGAAAGGCAAGTGTGCACCAATGAGGTCTCGGATACTCTTCATTTCCGGGCGTCATGACGATGCCCGCCAACTTTCGCGGATGCTGGGATCTCTTCCCGTTGCTCTGGAGCACGTCGAAACCTACCAGCAGGCACGCACCCTGCTTCAGCAGAGCGACTACGATGTCCTGTTGACCGAAGCCGTTCTACCCGATGCAAGCTGGCTGGATGTTCTGCATTTGGCCCGCGAAGTCCCAGGCGACCTGGAGGTGATCGTGACCGATCCCCACGCCGACGCCCGATTCTGGGCCGAAGCCCTCAACCTGGGCGCCTACGACTTGCTGTCGCAACCATTCTACGCGCCCGAGGTGCGGCGCATCTTATATAACGCCTGTTCGCGGCCGGACTACCAGAGGTATCCCGCCGCTGTGTAGGGACAGGAGGCCGGGCAGCCCCGGCCAGCTTAGTCAGTCTCTTCGCCTCGCCGCGTTGACTCTGCGATGCACTTCAATGGCGCCCGAAGTGGCGGGGCATGCTGGGAGGGCGGAAGGCGGGGCGGGGCATGGGGCGCGGCGCCGAATGGAACCCAGGCGCGTGCGGCTCTTCCGCTCCGCCGTGGCCAAAGTGGCGCGCGCTGTGATCGGCGTTCGGGTCGTGCGCTCCCGGCGAGGAGTACGGTGAATTGCGGTAAGAGCCGCTCTTCGAAGCGTATTGCGAATCGCGGAACCCGCCGCTCCTGGCGTAGCTGGAGCCGGCGTACCGATCCTGTGTGACGGTGCCCTGCGAACCGTATCTTGGCGCGCCGGCCGCTTCGTCACGGCCATAATATGTCCGCCCGCTGCGCCACGAATCGCGGTAGCCTTCCCAATCGTAACGCTCGACAGGCCGGTACGAATGGTTGAAAAGGAGATCGCGTAGCAGCGCGTACTGGCCGTAGAAGACCCAGAAATCGCGCCCGTCGCGATGGTCCCAATAGCCGTACTGATTCACCTGGCCGGGCGGCGCCATGTAGGCGAAGCCGGCGGGTTGCGCGACGCGATCGGCTTCGGAATCGAACTTGCCGGCGGGCTTGTGTTCGACGGCCATGCCGAGGTCGTTGCGCATGGCGTTGTAGGCGCCGCTAGACACGTCTACCCACGCTTCGTCGGAGGTGCTGGCGCCGGCCTTGGCCGCGGCATCCTCCACGCGCGTCTTGACGGTGCGTATTTCCTGGTCGTAATGGCGCGCGCTGCCGGTGCCGCGCACTTCCATGTCGACCAGAATTTTGTCCCACGAATAATAAAGCTGCCCGTCGAGCGACTGGACTTCCTCGGCCTGCTGCGGCAACTCAGCGGCGGCACTGTGCAGTGCATCCTGGGCGGCGATCAGAGCGCCAAGGTCGAGATGCTCGAAATCGGCGGCGGCCGCCTGCCGGCGTTCTTCGGCAGTCGATTGCCACAGGTTCTCGCTCTGCGTGACGATGCCGTGGAGTCCCGCCACACGCGCGTCCAAACCGGGCTTCTTTTCCGGCCAGTCGGTTTCACCCTTTGCGACCACGGCCTCGACCGGCGCCAGGTCGAAGCTGTGAACCGCCTGGTAGTCGCGGCTCATCTGCGCGAGCCGCTGAGGCATTTCGCGCTTTATCTCGATCCAATGGGCCGCGTTTTTTTGGATCTCCGTGGCCGCGCTTACCGCCGCGGTGCGCACGCCGCGCTCACCGGCCAGAAGCGATTCCACCTTCTGCCGGTCCTGCCGGCGATTCTGCTTCTCGAGAAGCGACAGCTCGTCCATTTCGCGCTGCGCCTGGACCAGTTGCGACTCCGATAACGCCAGTCCCGCGGGCCACTGGATGGCGGCGGGGATGGCGTGGAACAGCGCGCTCTCCGACGCGACCTCGCCGGTCACTTCAGTCTTGGCTTGGGCGACCTGCTGTTGCGCACCGGAGAGCGCGGCGCGTTCGTTGTCGATTTGTTGGCGCAGGTTGCGCGGCAGGTTGTCAAGGCCCGCGGTGAGCACCACCCCGAGCGATACCGTGAGTAATACCGCGAGGAATTTGAGTCCGGATCGATTCATGGAATGCCGCCACCTTTCCGGATGCGGCTTGGCTGCCACCGGTCCCAACCGGCGCGGTCAGCCCTTGGTTCCCCGGTAGATCGTCACGTCGGCGGCGGGGATTCCCCTGTAACGCGTGACGGCAAACGGCTCGGCCTGCTCCTTGCGGATGGCGAGGATGCCCGCGCCGCTCTGCTCCCGAAACTCCCAATAGTAGAATCCCGCCGGCTGCGGCCGGTCGCTGCGCGTCGATTGGACCTCCCGGCTTATCCGGTACATCCAGACCTTGCCGTCGAAATCGAACGTGTCGCCGGTGTTCTGTCGCTCGTCCATTTGCGCGAGGTCTTCTTCGCTCAGGCCCAGGTCTTCGAGCGTTGGCTGGCGCGCCTCGGTCGAGATGCCGACCGCCTGGTCGCCGCCCGCATCCACCCGCATCGCCACGCGGCGCTCGCGGTAGGGGCCGCTCAACTCGAACCAGTTGTGCGCGCCCGCTTGAAACCACGTGCAGCGGTCCGAGTTGAAATCGAGGTCGGTCATATTGTCGCCCGCGCCGGCGACGGAAATCACGTCGCCGGCGCGCGCTTGCGTTGGCTTCAAGTCGGCCAGGTCTTCCACCGGCGCCGCAGCGGGCGCAGGGACGTGCGGCGTTTTGAAAAGTTGCATCAGCACAACCACCAGCAAGGCAACCAGAATGCCGGTCAACGTGAATGTGATCGGGCCCATCCCGGTTTATGCCTTGGCCTTTTCGCCGGTCTGCGCGCCGGATGTGATCGGCGGGCTCCCGCTGGCCAGTTCCTTGGGGATGTAAGGCGGCGGCGTTGGCGCTTTGGCGGCTTGCCGTTCCGCTTTGAGCGCGGCCAGGTCGGCATCCACGCCATGGCCGCTCAGCTCGGCAAACTGCTTTTCCAGATCTTCGTCCTTGCCGGTCGACGCCAGTTCGTCGAACGCCTTGGCGGTGGCCTCTTCCTTGGAGACCGTGTCTTCGAAGCGGTTGAGCTGGGCGAAAGCGTTATCGGCGCTGCCCACGCCGGCCATCGCCTCGGCCACTTTGCGTTGCGCGGCGGCGGCGTTCTTGCGCGCCACCAGCGTGGTAGCGGTTCGCTCGCCTTCATCGATTTTGCGCTTCAGCTCGCCCACCTGGCTCTTCAGCTTTTCGCTGGTTTGCCGCGCCGCATCGACGGCCTGTTGCATGGACGCAATCTGGCGGTCGCATTCGGCCTTCTTGGCCAGCGCCTTCTTGGCCAAGTCTTCGTTGCCGGCGTCCAGCGCCTGGCCCGCCCGGTCCTTCCAATCCTGCGCCTGCCGCACGTACTTCTGGTATTCGGCGTCCAGGCGGTTGTAGTTGCTCATGGCCACGGCCGAAGCGCGCACCACGTTGTTCAACTCGTTCCGCATGTCCGCCACCGTCTGATTTACGGTGGCTTCGAAAGTGGCGTCCTCAATGGCATCGACGCCCGAATTGGCCTGGCCGCGCGCCACGCGGCCCAGTCTCGACATGAAATCGCCTAAGAATGGCATCGTATTCCTCGCTTACGAACTCAAACCGCTCAAAAGCCGGCGGGCTGTCATCACATCCACCAGCAGGAAATGAACACAGGAGAGAACTTCGTCCTCGTCCTCCGGTCCCCAGTCGAGCAGTTTGCAGAAGTTGTTCAGGGTCACGGCCAGCTTGCCGTTGCCCGCGTCATAAAGCTGGAAATAGGAGGTGGAAATGCCGTTGCCGGCGGCCAGCATGCTCGCCATGATTTCCGGCGTGATGGCAGCCTTGGGCGCCACCGTGCATACCAGCGAAAGGAACAGGATGTCGCCCTGGAGCACCGCGCGCGCGGTGACTCCGCTTTCGACCTCCCGTATGGTCAATGTATCGGGCGCTGGCTCGGAGACTTCGTAACCTCTCTCCGCCAGAAGCGCATGGATGTGGCCCAGAAGCGGGCTGGTTGTGGCTGTCATAAGATCTCGATGGTAATACGCGGACGCACCCGCCAAAGTTCCATCGGCAAAAGCACCCGCGCAACCCATTGTACGCTAGGACGGTGGGTGCGCAGAATAGCGGCAATCGAGTCGTCGTACCGAAGATCGAACCGAATCAAATTCGCTGAGTGCTTCCCAGTGACGGAAGCACGGCGGTTGCCCGACTCGACCGGTCCCGCATCAGCGTGGGCGTCCCCGCCAAGAGAAAGCGCGGGTGAGCATGGCGAGAGCCGCGGTGGAATACGCAAAAATGGTTCGCGTTGTGTTGCCGGAGATGCTCGACGAGACCTTCCAGATGCCGGGCGCCGATGACGTCGTGATCCTCCCCGGGATGATCCTGGAGTGCGACGTCTTGGAAGGCGTGGCCAGCCAGTTTCTCGCTGAGCGCCCCGAGGAGGCTGTCAACTCCCGCGTTTGCCGGCTTACGAGAGATTTGACAACGGCTCGGGTTTTCCTACGTAGGCCCGAGCCCTTCAGCTAACATCCCCACTCTGATCCGCCTGCCGCGTGGCCAGGCGGGCTCGAAGGAACTACTCTTCCTTCGCCACCACCACCGTGACGTCGGCGATGACATCTTTATGGAGCTTCACCGGGACCTTGAACTCGCCGAGTTGCTTGATAGGCTCGTCGAGCTGGATCTTGCGGCGATCGATCGTGAAATTTTTGGCGGCCAGAGCGTCGGCCACGTCTTTGGCGGTGACCGAGCCGAATAACTGGTCCTGTTCGCCGGCCTTCTGCGTGATGGTGACGCTGACGCCGGTCAGAAGTTTGGACAGGTCCTCGGCCTCGCCCTTCAGGTGAGCTTCTTTACGCAGGTGCGCCTGGCGTTCCTGTTCGACGATCTTGCGGTTGGCGTCCGTAGCGGCCACGGCGAGGCGTTTGGGCAGCAGGAAATTGCGGGCATAACCGGGCGCTACGCGAACCATATCGCCGCGGTTGCCCAGCTTCTCCACGTCTTCTCTAAGTATGACTTCCATGCGAGTTTCCTCCCGACCCTAGTTCTGCGCCGCGAAGGGCAGCAACGCGATGTTGCGCGCCTTCTTGATGGCGTCGGTGAGCCGCCGCTGGTGCGGCGCGCACACGCCGGAGATGCGGCGCGGGACGATCTTGCCGCGCTCCGCCACGAAGGCGTGCAGCGTCTTGACGTCCTTGTAATTGATGTCGTCCATCTTCTCGACGCAGAAACGGCAAATCTTCTTGCGCCGGAAATACTGTTTCTTCTGCGAAACGACGGCCTTGTCGCCGCCGGTGGGCCGCTGTCCGGCGCTGCCGGGTCTTCCTTTGAATTCAGCCATGGCTTACTTCTCCTTCGGCTGGCCGGGCATAGCCGGGGCCTCGGCGGCGTGGGCCTCGCTCTGGGGTGCGCCGGGAACGCTCGCCGGCGGCGGCGCGCTGGCCGCGCGCTTGGCGGCCCGCTTGTCGCGCTGCTTCTTCCGCTTGTCCAGCCGCTTCCGCGTCTTGTCGATGCGCACCGTCAGGAACTTGATGACCATGTCCGAGACGCGCAGCCGGCGCTCGAGTTCCTTCACGGTATCCGCCGCGGCGGTGAATTCGAGCAGCACGTAGGCGCCTTCGCGGTATTTGTCCACCCGGTACGCCAGGCGGCGCTTGCCCCATTTTTCGACTTTGTCCACCGTCGCGCCCGTGGCCGTCAACTGAGTTCGCAACTGTTCGACGAACTGGTCGACTTCCTCGTCCGGGGCATCCGGCTTAACAATGAAAAGCTCTTCGTAAATCCTCATGCTTCCTCTATGTTTGAGCCTGGGGCGCGACGATTGAATTTCGTCATGGCCTTAGCGACGCCCTCGGCGATTATCGAACGGACCGCGTCGGCCGCGTAGCCCACGAAGTCGTCCAATTCCTTGTCCTGCAAGCGCCCGACCGGCGCCAGCACATATTCCGCGCCGCTCCGCAGCGGGCGGCCCGGATGAATCCCCAACCGCACCCGCGCCACTTCGCTGGTTCCCAGGCTCCCGATCACCGATATCATGCCCTTGTGGCCGGCCGGCGTGCCTTTCGGCTTGATGCGCAGCGACAGCCACGGCAGATCCAGTTCGTCGTAAACAACCACCAGGCGATCCGCAGGAACGGAGTGCTTCTTCATCAGCGGCGCGAGCGAAGTACCGCTGAGATTCATATACGTTTGCGGTTTGGCCAGCATCACCTCGTGCCCGTCGATTTCACCCAACCCGACGAGCGCTCTGGAATCCTTGCGGGTGACGCGGATGCCGTGCCGCTCGGCCAGCCGGTCGATAGTGAGAAACCCGAGGTTATGCGGCGTGCGCACGTACTCCTCGCCCGGATTCCCCAGACCGGCCACCAGGAACATGGAAGCCTATTTCTTCTTGCCCTTTTCCTTTTCTTTTTCCTTCTCCTCGGGGGCGGCTTCCTCTTCTTTCTTGCCCTTTTTGATCACTTCGGGCTCGGCGGCGGCCTCGGCGCCGGGTTCTGCCGCGGGTGCGGCCTCAGCCGCTGGTGCGACTTCTTCCGCGCGCAACGCCACCGCGTGCGCAATCACGGTCTCCGCCGCGCTCACCAGCTTCATCGAGGCCGCCAGCGCCACATCGCTGGCGCGCTTGCTTTGCCCGATCATCAGCTCGCTCACGTCCACCGAGAAGCTCTCGGGTATCTCGTCCGGCAGACACTCGATTTCAATCGCGCGGGTGATGACTTCGAGCAGCCCACCCTGCAGCTTCACGCCGGCCGGCTCGCCCACCGTATACACCGGAACGGTGATGCGGATCCGCTTGGTGAGATCGATACGCTTCAGATCGGCGTGCAGCAGGTTACCTTTCAACGGGTCCACTTGGCTGTCCACAACCATCACCGGCGTGGTTTCGCCGCCTTGAATCGCCAGATTGAAAATCGTGTTATAACCGGTGGAACTGCGCACGATCTTGAGGATCTCGCGCGGGTTGACCGATACGCTGACCGCGTCCTTATATGCGCCGTAGACGACGGCCGGAATCTGCCCGGCGCGGCGTGTGCGGCGCGCTTCGTTCTTGCCGCGCGCGGTGCGCACCTCGGCTGTGACGGTAATGTCTCTCTTCACGCAAACTCTCCTTTATTCCGCCGCAAGTCCGGTTCACCCCATGCGGGGCTGACGTGGGTTGCGGCCGGTAGGACAGACCATCGCCTTTTCGTGGTCTGTTAACCGTTACTTCAAATAAACAGCACGCTCACCGAAGTCTCTTCGTGAATCGACCGGATGGCTTCCGCCAGCAAATGCCCGACCGACAACGCCTTGATCCGGCTCGACTGCTTCGCCTCACGGTCGAGCGGAATCGAATTCGTAAAAACCACTTCCTTCAGCCCGGACGCCTCGATCCGCTCCACCGCCGGACCGGACAGCACCGCGTGGGTGGCGCACGCCGAAACGCTGGCCGCGCCCTTTTCGAGCAACGCTTCGGCGCCCTTCACCAGCGTGCCGGCGGTATCGATGAGATCGTCCACCAGCAGGCAGTGGCGCCCTTCCACGTCGCCCACCACGTTCATCACTTCGGCGACGTTGACCTCTTCGCGCCGCTTATCGATAATCGCCAGCGGCGACGAATTCAGCCGCTTGGCGAATGCCCGCGCGCGCTCCACGCCGCCTGCATCCGGCGAAACCACCGTCACGTCCGGCAGATTCTGCGCCCGGAAATACTCGATCAACACCGGCGAGGCGTACAAGTGATCCACCGGGATATCGAAAAAACCCTGAATCTGGGCGGCGTGCAGATCGAGCGTCAGCACGCGGTCCGCGCCGGCGGATTCGAGCAGTCCGGCCACCAGCTTGGCCGAAATTGGCACCCGCGGCTTGTCCTTGCGGTCCTGCCGCGCGTACCCATAATAGGGTAACACTGCCGTGATGCGCTCCGCCGAAGCCAGTTTCAGCGCCTGCATCATCAGCAGCAACTCCATCAGGTTGCGCTCCACAGGCTTGCACGTCGGTTGGATGACGAAGACGTCGGCGCCGCGCACATTTTCCTGAATCTGCAGGTGGATCTCGCCATCGGCGAACTGCCGCACCGTGCACTCGCCAAGCGCTGTATTCAGGTGCTGGGCGATTTCCCGCGACAGCGCCGGATTGGCGTTGCCCGTGAACAATTGCAGACGGTCGTGACTCATCGCTCTCTTCGGTTTCGGGGAGGCCATACTTTCGCGGTAATGTGCTCTTCGAGTGTCCGCCACCACATCGCGCGATATCGCGCGCGGCTTACCAGCGAAAAGCGGAACGCCTTTTCGTTTCGGAAGACCGTAAAAACTTCGGATGCCTGGGCGGAACCGGGGAAAATCCCGTACACGGCCGATCCGCTGCCCGTCATCAGCGCCATCGAAGCTCCGGCACGCCACATCCGCTTCTTGATCGCGCCGATGATGCCATGCTGCTCCAGAGCCACCGTTTCAAAATCGTTGCAAGCGGCCCTGGAGACACCCCCGTCCCACACCCGAGACTGGAAAGTAACTATTTTATTTTGTTGCGATTCGCTTGTCAAACGCGAATTAAGCCGGGCGTACGCTTCGGCCGTCGAAATATGAATGCCGGGTGAAACCAGAACGCCGCTCAACGGCTTGCCATCGGGCAGCGGAAACAGTTCCGTGCCGCGGCCTATGCCCACCGCGGCGCCGCCCAGCAGGAAGAAAGGCACGTCGCTGCCCAACTGCTCACCGAGTTCGCGCAGGCGCTCGATCGCCAGGCTGCGCCCTGCCAGCACCGGCAACGCAAGCAACACAGCAGCCGCATCCGACGACCCTCCGCCCAATCCAGCGCCCATCGGAATCCGCTTCTTAAGCCGGATCTCCACGCGCCCGGTAACGCGCATGGCATCCATCGCGGCACGGGCCGCACGCGCGGCTAGGTTATCCGCGATATGGAGATCGTCCACCAGCTCGATGCTGGTCCGGCGCGCTGGCGTGAAGGTAATCTCAATCGAATCGGCCAGAGAAATCGTGTGGAAGATGGTGCGTAGCTCGTGGTAGCCATCCGGCCGCTCGGCCAGCACGCGCAGTTCCAGGTTGATTTTGGCAAGCGCGCGCACACGAGCCCGGCGGGTCATTCTCATCGGTCGTACTGGAGCAGCGAGAAGACCTCGCGGCCGGCCAGCCTGGAGCGTCCGTGGAGGAACGTCAGCTCGACCACGAATCCCACACCGGCCACTTGGCCGCCGACCGATTCCACCATGCGCGCCGCCGCGGCGGCAGTACCTCCGGTGGCCAGCAGGTCGTCCACGATCAGCACGCGGGCACCGCCCGAAACCGCGTCCTTGTGCATCTCCAGCGTGTCGGTGCCGTACTCCAGGTCGTAGGTCACGCTCACCGTTTCGGCCGGCAACTTCTTCGGCTTGCGCACCGGCACGAAACCCGCGCCCAGTGCATACGCCAGCGCCGGAGCGAAAATGAAGCCGCGCGCTTCAATGCCCAATACCACGTCCACTTTGGTCTCGCGGTAATGGTCCTTCAACCCATCGATCACCCCGCGCAAGCCTGCCGGATCCTTCAGCAGCGTGGTGATGTCGTAGAAGAGGATGCCGGGTTTGGGAAAGTCCGGCACCTCGCGGATCAACTTCTTCAGATCTGCCATCAAGCCTCAATGCGGAACGAACCCAATTTTTGCACGGCGCATTCCTGTTCTTCAACCCCGCGCACGTCGGCCCAGCGCGGTCCGTGGTATAGCATGCCGGCCAGCTCGTCGAGTTTCGCCTTAGGGCCGGCTGCGTACACTTCCACTCTCCCGTCATCCAGGTTGCGCGCATAACCACTCAGGCCCAGTTCGTCAGCGGCCATCTGCGCAAACCAGCGGTAGCCCACGCCCTGCACACGGCCGCGCACCAGCCAACGCCGGGCGGTGATTCGCGCTGCCATCTTCATTCCCAGCTCAGGATCACTTTGCCCGAGTTGCCGGAGACCATGGCTTCGAAGCCGCGCTCAAACTCGGTGTAGTGGTAACGATGCGTGATCACCGGCGTGATGTCCAGCCCCGATTCGAGCATCACCGTCATCTTGTACCACGTCTCGTACATTTCGCGGCCATAGACGCCCTTGACGGTGAGCATGCGAAAAATCACGGTGCGCCAGTCGATGGCCATTTCCGTGGTGGGGATGCCCAGCATGGCGATCTTGGCGCCGTGGCTCATGTTTTCGAGCATGTCGCGGAACGCCGCCGCGGTGCCCGACATCTCCAGTCCCACGTCGAAACCCTCGGTCATGCCGAGCTGCTTCTGCACCGCACTGAGCTTGGTCCGGCTCGCATCCACCGCCAGCGTCACGCCAAGCTTGCACGCCAGTTCGAGCCGGTACGGATTGATATCCGTGATGACTGTGTACCGTGCTCCGGCGTGCCGCGCCACGGCAGCGGCCATGATGCCTATGGGACCGGCACCGGTGACGAGCACGTCCTCGCCCAGCACCGGGAACGAAAGCGCGGTGTGGACGGCGTTGCCGAAGGGATCGAAAATGGCCGCCACATCCAGCGGAACGCTCTCATGATGGCGCCAGATGTTGGCCATCGGCAGCGCGATGTATTCCGCGAACGCACCCGCCCGGTTCACGCCCACGCCCCGCGCGTTGGCGCACAGGTGCCGGCGCCCGGCCAGGCAATTGCGGCAGCGCCCGCAGACCACGTGCCCTTCGCCGCTGACGATGTCGCCCGGAAAGAAGTCGGCGACGTTCGCTCCCACCTCCACGATGCGCCCCACGAATTCGTGGCCGATTACCATCGGCACCTGAATTGTCGCTTGCGCCCATTCGTCCCACTTGTAGATGTGAACGTCGGTGCCGCAAATGCCGGTGCGCAGCACCCGGATCAACACATCGTTGATGCCGATTTTCGGCGTCTCGGTCTTATTCAGCCACAGGCCTGGCTCAGGACGGCTTTTCACCAGCGCCTTCACAACCACTACGATAGCCCAGAAGGGACACACCTCACACGTCAGCAGAGGCGGCCAGGCTTGGCCGCCGGCGGAAGCCTGTCCGGTCTTGAGTTCTTCCGCCGGGCGGAATTGGGGTTGGGCGGGCCAAACGACGGACCCAGGATAAGAAGCTCCAAAAAGCTGCAATTCGGAGCTCAAATGTGGCGCCCCGTGATAAACTCAACGCAGCCGGGAGCCAGCATGGGAATCCTGGCTAGAATCCAGCACCAGGAGGCAGATGGTATTGCTCTATGAGAAGACCAGCCGATCTCACCGCATTCGCTCTTTTCCTGCTCGCGGGCGCCACCGCTGCGCAGGAAGCCAAACTACCGGGACAGGGCGCGGACGCCTGCACGCTCGTCTCGAAAACCGAAATCGAACAGACACTCGGCATCCAGGTGGGGGATGGAGTGAAGAACCCCAGCCTGCAGACCCCGGGAGTCGTCTCCACTTGCAATTACAAGACCGCCGACTTCGGCCAGGTCACGATCGCCATTCGGCACAGGCCGATTAGATATCAGGGCACGGCGACTTTGGACGCCAGGAAGCAGGGCGTGCAGCAAGGGCACATCCAAGGCCTCGGGAGAGACGCACTCTTGACCGAGACGGCCGGCGTGGCATGGTCCTTGGTCATTTTTCGCGGAGACTACGACGTAATCAGCGTGATGGTGTCGGGCTCTATCAGCGTGAAACCGCCCTCCGCCGCCGTCGAGAAACTGGGGCGCATGGTGCTGGATCGTTGGAAGTAATCAATCCCCGCTCAGGGGAGCTTCCACTGAAACCCACGCGATGCCGGGAATCCGGGCAAGTCTCCTTCGCTACGGCCGGTGCTCCGCCGCCCCTCCCTTAGCAAGTTACGGAGCCCAGGTTCTCAAGAACCGGCTCGGCTCGCTCGCCTTCACGTCCGGTTGCTCGCCCGTTTCGGGCAGTAGCCAGACCTCGCCGCGGCGATAGCGCTCGCCGCCGATGGTTCCGCTGCCCTCGATGGCGATCCAGAGCTGGCACTTGTGTGCGTCCGGCGTCTCCGCGGCTCCAGCTCCCAGCCGAACCAGTTCGGTGATGAAGTGGCGGTCGCGCACCAGCTCATCGCGGTGTTCATTGACCCGCACCGGACGCGCGGCGCCGGGATGCACGCTCAGATCGGCGATCGGCACCGCCTTCTCCACGTGGATTGGCCGCGGCCGGCCGTAGTCCCACAGGCGATACGTCACGTCGGAATTCTGCTGGATCTCGCAGAGCACGATGCCGGCGCCGATGGCGTGCACCGTGTGCGCGGGAGTGAAGTACGTCTCGCCGGGCTTTACTTCGATCCAGTTCAGCAGGCGCTCGATCTCACCCGTGCGGGTGGCTTCGAGCAGCCGCGCGCGCGTGATCGGTTCTCGAAAGCCGATGGCGATGGTCGCGCAAGGCTCGGCTTCCAGGATGTGCCACATTTCGGTCTTGCCGCGCGGACCGTCCTCGCCGTCACCGGGATGCACCTGCACCGACAGCCGCTCTGAGGTGAAGATCAGCTTCACCAGCAGCGGCAGTTCGCGATCCGCGAGGAACCACGCTTCGCCGATGGGGCTGGCCGAATCAGCGAACCACGGTTCCAGCCGCGTCTTGCCCCACACCTTTTCGCGCAGCGACGGCGTGAGGCGAATGGCTTTGGTCATGGTGTGTTCTTCCGGTAGCTGCGCCGCAGTTCGCGCGGCCAGACTATCCCTTGAGAAACTGGCCGATGGCACGCGTGGCCTGGCGGATGCGTTGCTCGTTTTCGACCAGCGCGAAGCGCACGTGGCCTTCGCCCAGCGGCCCGAATCCGATGCCCGGCGAAACGGCCACCAGCGCCTTTTCGAGCAGCAGCTTCGCGAACTCGAGCGACGTCGTCTCGCGATACCGCTCCGGCAGCGGCGCCCACAGGAACATGGTCCCGCGCGGCTTCTCCACCGGCCATCCGGCGCGTTTGAGGCCCGCCACCAGCACGTCGCGCCGCTTCTGATACACGGCGCAAATCTTGCGCGTATCCGCCTCGCACTCGCGCAGCGCGATGATGGAAGCGATCTGGATCGGCTGGAACACGCCGTAATCCAGGTAGCTCTTGATGCGCGCCAGCGCCGCGATCATCTTCGGGTTGCCCAGGCAATAGCCCACCCGCCAGCCCGCCATGTTGTAGCTCTTCGACATGGAAAAGATCTCGACCGCGATCTCCTTGGCGCCATCCACCTGGAGGATGCTGGGCGGGCGGTAACCGTCGAAACCCAGGTCGGCATAGGCGAAATCGTGGATGATCATGGTGCCGTGCGCCGCCGCCAGGCGCACGATTTCTTTCATGAATTCCAGGTCCACGCACACCGTGGTGGGATTGTGCGGGAAGCTGATCAGCAGCATCTTGGGCTTGCGCGCGGCGGTTCGGTAGAAGCCTTCGAGCGCGTTCAGGAACGTCGGCGCATCCGGCATCGGCAGCACTTCGGCGGTGCCTTCCGCCATGATCACGCCGTATTGGTGAATTGGGTACGCGGGGTTCGGCGAAACCACCACGTCGCCCGGACCGACGGTGGCGAACAGCAGGTGCGCCAGCGCATCCTTGGCGCCGATGGTGACGATGGCCTCGCGCTCCGGGTCCAGCTCCACGCCGTAGTTGGCCAGATAGCGCTTGGTGATTTCCTCGCGCAGCCTGGGGATGCCGCGCGATTGCGAGTAGCGATGGTTGCGCGCGTTTCGCGCGGCCTCCACCAGCTTGCTCACCACCACCCGCGGCGTAGCCCCATCCGGGTTGCCCATGCCCAGGTCGATCACGTCGATCTGGGCCGCGCGCGCCTTGGCGCGCATCTCGTTGATCACCGCGAATACGTATGGCGGCAGCTTCTGAATTCGATAAAAGTCTCGTGAAGTTTCCGGCAATGTGATCGTTTCTGGCACTGCAATTATTTTACGACGGCGGGAGCGGGAGGCACCGGCAACAAGTCCTCCGCCGTGAATCCCTGGTAACTGACGAACGCCAATCGGCGGCTATCCGGCGACCAGGAAGGAACCGGCATCGTTCCCACTTCGCCGGTCAGCTTGGCGAGCACCCGGATTTGTCCCTCGGCAAGCGACATGACGCGAAGCGCGATTTCCGCGGCCGTCGCTGGAAAAAATGAATCCCGCTGGTGCGGCGTGAGAAACGCTAACAGCCGGCCATCCGGCGAGACGTGCGGGAACCAGTTGCCCGCGCCGTCCTTGGTCACTTGCTCCGGTTGCGAGCCATCGGGCCGCATTCGCCAGACCTCCATTGCACCCGAGCGATCGGAGCTGAAATAGATGTATTTTCCGTCGGGTGAGTATTCCCCCGAGCCGCCGAGACCGATGGTGGCCAGGCGCGTTTCCTCGCCTCCAGCCACGGCGATGGTGTAGATGCCAACCTCGCCTTGGCCGCCGAGTGCGCGCGGGGTGCGCGCATCCTGACGGGTCCTGGTGAAGACGATGGTTCTTCCGTCCGGCGACCAGCCGTTCCAGTAAGACGGCGGCTGTACTGTGATACGCCGGGGCACCCCGCCGCCGGTTGGCGCCACATAGATCGACGTCTTTCGGTCCTGCGAGAAGCCGCTGAAGGCCAGCATCGTGCCGTCTGGCGATATGCCATGGAACACCGTGGAACTCACGCCGGGATACCCCGTGTCGATGGCCTTCGCCTCGCCCCCCGCCGCCGGCACGATCCAAATTTGGCCATCGCGGTTGAACAGCAGCGACGCACCATCCGGTGTCCAATTCGGCGCCGCAAGCCTGAACCCAAAGACCGGGCTCGGGGGCTCTATGTAGGCCACGCGCCGGTCCGTTGAGGCTGTGTCGATGGTCTCAAGAGTGGCGTACGCCTGCGCAAACAAGCCAGAAGGCTTGGTATTCAGTGCGAGGTGCGAGAACTCCGCCGTCTCCACCGCAGCCTTGTTGTGCGCGCATACTCCCAGCCCCACATAAAACGCCCCCGTCAGCGGCACCCTCATCGAGCCGCCCGCAAAATGGAACTTGCCATCCTCGCCCGCCAGCCACATCGTGAACTCATCGCCGTATTTTTGTAACCGCAACTTCTTCGGCGCGGCAATGTTGGCTTGGATTTCGTGCGTATCCGCGCCTTTGGCATCGCGCGCTTGCAGCGACGTCAACCCGACGCCATGCAGCGCTACATCGGCATACGCCGAATCCGCGTCCAGGCTCTGCCGCGCCATCAGCATCGCCTTCTTGTGCGGATCTCCGCCTTGGCCGAGCACGGAAATGTCGGCCGTGAGCGTGAAATCTCCCTCCATCTTTTTCCAGACAAACTGGAACGCGTCCGCCGTAGCCCAGACATTTTCGCCGCTGCCGCTGATCTTGTAGCTGCGCCGAACCGCATCATACTCGACGGAACCCCGGTGCAGAACTGCGCCGACGTCCGTGTGCTCCGTAAACAGGCCGAGGGGCGCAGCAGCCGCTTGCGCCCGCGCGCGGCAGGCGCCAGCCGCCATCAGCAGACAACCGCACATCAGCCATCGAACGATTCGCCAGTCCATTGAAAGCTACCTCTTCTATTGAGATTCGCACGCCGGCGGCGTTGGTGGGGCAGGATGGTATCTTGCGCCGTGGTTGGTAACCACCGCGCGGACCGATTGGCAATCGGTCCGCAGGTTACCAACCTGCCCCACAGCCGCTACTTCCCCGCGCCGCAAGCTTCGGGCTTGGGAATCTTCTGATCCGCGTTCTTGTTGTAGCACCAGCCGACCAGCGCGTCCGGGTAGTGCCCGGCGTTGGCGTGGCGCAAATCGTCCAGGCTGAGCTGCCGAAACTCAAACTGGATGGAACCGTCCGACATGATGGTGGCCAGCAGGAAGCCGTACACATCGGTGCGACTGATGGTGCCGCCCGCGACGCCCGGCGGCAGCCGGTAACGTACCGCGCCTGCTGTGCCCACAATCCATCCCGGTAGCACGCGATCGCCCCAGTAGGATGTGCGATAGACGTCGTCCATGACGAAGTGGGAGTGGCTGGCCAGCACGTACACCCGCTTGCCGCTCTGCTGCAAATCCCAAAGCATGTTGTATACCTCGCGCCCGGTCTCGATCCCCGCGCCGGAATCGCACATGCTGTGGCTCAGTCCCTTGCTTCCCGGCAACGCTTCATGCATCCCGGCGACCACCGTCACAATGTCGGCGGATTTCCGGTCGGTGGCCAGGCGCGTGCGGATCCACTTCATCTGGCCCGCATCGAAGCGGTTACTGGCGTTGTCGAGCGAAAGAAAATCGGTGTGGTTCATGACCCAGTGATAGTATGTGCGAGGGCCGGCGGGGTCGCCATCGGCTCGGCGCTGGGCGGCCAGGCGCGGGCTGTTCAGGTAGCTTTCGAACTGGGCGACGTATCCGCTGCGCGTCTCGGGGAAAATCAATTCGTGATTGCCGATGCCCAGAAAAACTTCCAGCTTGCCGAAAGGATGAAGCTGACGCTCGATGAAGTCCGGCCACGCGCTCCGCAGGTAGCTGACGGTGTCGAGGCGCGGCGTATTCAGGTGCAGCTCGGGCTCCGGCGTCATATCCTCATCGATTTCATATATGGCGCGAAAGTCGCCCAGGTGCCAATAGAAGGCGGCGTTGCTCGCCAACACCTGCCTTGCGATGGCTGGCATGACCACGTCGCCGCAATTGCGCGAATCGCCAGAGACGGCAAATCTCCAAACCGGGGTGGGAGGATTTTGTGCCGAAAGGCACAGAGAGAGCGCGAACATCAGAAGCAGCTTCGTCGCAGGATGGCGGTTCGTCATAACGAGAACTTCCGGACAGGCGGTCGCGATCCGATTGGGTCGCGCATCCGCCCCACTTTAGTTTTGTAGCACAGCATTTTCTCATCCAAGAATGAGCCTGGAGGAGGGAGCGAAGCGGCGGGCCTCCAGGGCTCCTTTCTGAAATCGAAATAATAATCGCCGAGGCGGTGGAAATGTGGGAATCGCAGAGCGAT